>JAAUYH010070218.1_pt1 | contig 11983 bp, 11 predicted proteins | sample 7278061 | NCBI WGS metagenome assembly JAAUYH01 (sample SAMN14350203, study PRJNA611818) | marine sediment metagenome | isolation source: surface marine sediment (0.6m) | place: French Polynesia: Moorea | collected 2018-08 | reverse complement strand
GTTGAACTGCGTCAGCAGGCTGTGCCCGAGCGTCTCAGCGGTGACACCGGTCTGGTCCGACAGGAAAAATACGGCGCGTTCAGTCATTCAATAACGAATCCAAGAAGACAATCGCAATTGTCCACGTCCGTCAGGGGAACACAAGGGAGCTGACTTTGGAGCCATATGTCGTCAAGTTCGAAGAACTTGGTATGAATGATGTTGAATCGGTCGGGGGCAAGAACGCATCGCTGGGCGAGATGATCAGCAACCTGAGCAACCTCGGGATCACGGTTCCGGGTGGCTTTGCAACCACGGCGGCAGCCTATCGGGAGTTCCTGAATGCGGACGGACTCGACGACCGCATCCATGCTCTGCTCGACGACCTCGACGTCGACGACATCGATGCACTGACCGACGCCGGCAGCAAGATACGCGGCTGGGTCATGGATCAGCCGCTTCCCGGGAAGCTCATGGACGCGATTCGCATCGCGTGGGACGAGCTGTCGGGCGGCAAAGACATCGCCGTAGCCGTGCGTTCGTCAGCGACGGCCGAGGATCTTCCCGATGCATCGTTCGCAGGCCAGCAGGAGACCTTTCTCAACGTTCGCGGCCTCGACAAGGTTGTCGAGGCGATGCACCTGGTGTTTGCATCGCTGTTCAACGACCGGGCAATCGCCTACCGCGTGCACCAGGGCTTCGATCACAGCCTGGTCGCACTGTCTGCCGGTATCCAGATGATGGTGCGCAGCGACATCGGTGCGTCGGGTGTGTTGTTTACGCTGGACACCGAGACCGGCTTTCGTGACGCCGTACTCATCACGGCTTCCTACGGACTCGGAGAAACTGTCGTGCAGGGCGCAGTCAATCCCGACGAGTTCTATGTGTACAAGCCTGCGCTCGCAGCCGGCAAGCACCCGATCCTGAGGAAGAACCTCGGCAGCAAGGCCATCAAGATGGTCTACAGCGACGACCCGCAGCCGGGCAAGACCGTCGAGACCGTGGACGTCGACGAGGCCGACAGCATTGAGTTCTCGATCGATGACAACGACATCATGGAGCTCGCTCGAATGGCCGTGACGATCGAGGAGCACTACCAGCGGCCGATGGACATCGAATGGGGCAAGGACGGCGACGACGGCAAGCTTTACATCCTGCAGGCCCGGCCGGAGACCGTGCAGAGCCGGACTGGCAGGTCGATCCAGCGCTTTACGCTGAAGCAAAGCTCCGACGTCGTCACGTCGGGACGCAGCATCGGCCACAAGATCGGCAGCGGCAAAGCCAGAGTCATCCGCTCAGTTCGCGAGATGAGTCGCGTGCAAACGGGAGACGTGCTGGTCTCCGATATGACCGACCCGGACTGGGAACCCGTCATGAAACGTGCCGCCGCGATCGTCACGAACCGTGGTGGCCGGACCTGCCATGCAGCGATCATCGCGCGAGAGCTCGGCATACCCGCAGTCGTAGGCTGCGGTGACGCGACAGAAACGATTACGGACGGTACCGACGTCACCGTCAGTTGCGCGGAAGGCGATGAAGGTATGGTCTATTCCGGGCTGCTCGATTTCGACGAAACCAATATCGAACTGGATTCTCTGCCCGATATCCCCGTCAAGATCATGATGAACGTCGGAAATCCGGATCGCGCATTCGACTTCGCCAATATTCCGAACCACGGTGTCGGGCTCGCGCGCCTCGAATTCATCATCAACCGCATGATCGGCGTGCACCCGCAGGCGTTGCTCGAATACGATCAGCTCGACGCGGACACGCTCGGGGCCGTCAATGAACAGATGGCCGGCTACTCCGACCCGGTACAGTTTTTTATAGACAAGCTGGCCGAAGGCGTCAGTTCGATCGCGGCGGCATTCGCGCCGGAGCCCGTCATCGTGCGCTTGTCCGACTTCAAATCCAACGAGTACGCCAACCTGATCGGCGGTGATCGCTACGAACCCGACGAGGAAAACCCGATGCTCGGGTTTCGGGGCGCAGCGCGCTACGTTGCCGACAGCTTCCAACCCTGCTTCGAAATGGAATGCGCCGCCATTCGCAAAGTGAGAAATGACATGGGCCTGACGAACGTACAGGTCATGATTCCGTTTGTGCGTACCGTGGCGCAGGCATCACAAGTCGTTGACTTGATGGCAGAAAACGGGCTGGAGCGCGGCAAGGACGAGCTCAAGATCATCATGATGTCGGAGCTGCCGACCAATGCCCTGCTCGCCGAGCAGTACCTGGAATACTTCGACGGCATGTCGATCGGTTCGAATGACATGACGCAGCTTGCACTGGGCCTCGACCGCGATTCATCGCTGATCGCCGACCTGTTCGACGAACGCGATGATGCCGTGAAGGCACTGCTGTCGATGACGATTCAGGCCTGCCGCAAACACGGCAAGTACGTAGGCATTTGCGGCCAGGGGCCGTCCGATCACGCCGACCTTGCGCGGTGGTTGCTCGACGAAGGTATCGAGAGCATGTCGCTGAACCCGGATACGGTCGTCGAAACCTGGATGTTCCTGGCCGGCGAAAAAGTCTAGCATGCGGCTAGAAACGGTCGTAGCGTGACGGGCGTTGCCAGCGGATGCGCGGCAGCCAGATGCCCAGAATCATGCCAACGACGAGCACGAGTGCACCCGTCATGAACCAGTAGCGCGTCGTCAGGCTGGTCAGCGCGCGATTTTCCTGCTCGAGCACACCGACGCGCGTTTCGGCCGCCGCCAGTTCCTCGTGCAGTTGTTTGTTGCGGTCGTTGATCGCCAGTACGTTCGCTGCCGTCCGACGGATTTCCGCCAGCTCGGTCTCGAGTCGCTGCTTGTCACTTTCGAGCGTGCTGATCGCCTGCCTGGCGTCATCGTACTCGCCGCGAATCGCCGACAGCTGCGTGTTGAGCGAGCTGCCCTCGGATTGCGCGCTCGTCAGCTGGCTCGTCAGTGTCTGCAGCTGCTCTCGCGCCGACGGTTCGCTCATCAGGTAGCGGCTGAGCACCCAGCCCTCGGTGCCGCCCCCGGTGCGCACACGCGTGTAACCCGTCTCCGTGTCGCGCTCCATGATCTCGAGTCGGGTGCCGCTGCGGAGCATCAGCTGAATGGCATTGCTCGTACTCGGGCCGCTGCGCAGCGTGATTTCGAACTGGTCTGTGACCCAGGCCGATTGCGCAGACGCGGTCCCGGCCCAGAACAACAGCGTTGCGCACGCAACGCAGAGAAGTCGCTTTGTGTTCATAGTGCGAGACTATAGTGCAAGCGCCATAGCGAAACCAGCCAAAACCTCCTTCAAATCAGTCGTTTAATTGCGACAATCAGACCGTTTTCCTGAGCTTCTGCCAGACCACGAGGAAGTTGTTGGATGGCATCGCAAAGTAGCGCTTGCGACGCATCCCGGCGTCGGCAGCCAGCTCGTCGAGCGTCTCGAGATCCCGAAGGCCCATGTCCGGATTCCGAAGGCGCAACGATTCATCGAACGCCGCATTGCTGCCCGTGGTGAACCCCCCGTGCAGGCGAAATGGACCGTAAAGCAGGAACAATCCACCGTCCTCGAGCGTCTCGCCGACGTAGGCAAACATCTTTTCGACGGCGTCCGCGCTCATGATGTGTGCGGTGTTTGCCGAATAGACGGCGTCGTAGCGTCTGCGTTCAGGCGTAGCGCTCCTGACATCGAGCAACACCGGCGCACGCACGTTGTCGAGACCCGAATCCGCGATCCGGGCACGAATACCTTCATGGTTCTCGTCGAGATCGCTTGTCTGCCAGATACTGAGCGGTAGATGCCGCGCGAACGTGACGGCCTGTTGCGCTGTCCCGGTGCCAATCTCGAGAATCGACGTCGCGCCCTCGAGCTCGTGTTCGATGACGCCGAGAATCGGCGAGGCATTGCGCTCGGCCGCCGCCGCAAACGGCATGTCGGACGTCATGCGCTGTCGGTGAACACCGAGCTATCGAAGAATTCGGCGCGATACCATCGGAGTTCCTCGATCGAATCGCGAATGTCCGCAAGCGCGAGGTGAGAGGAGTCCTTGTTGAATCCGCTCGCCACCTCGGGCGCCCAGTAATTCGCCAGCAGCTTGACCGTGCTGACGTCGAGGTTTCGATAGTGGAAGAAGCGCTCGAGGTCCGGCATTTCCCGCGCAAGGAACCTTCGGTCCTGGCAGATGCTGTTGCCACACATCGGGGAGGCGCCTTCCTCTACCCACCGTGACAGGAAGTCGAGTGTCTCGAGCTCTGCGTCCCGCGTGCTGACGTCGCTGTTCAGCACGCGCTCCGTCAATCCCGACTTGCTGTGTTGCCGCGTATTCCAGTCATCCATGGCATCCATCGTCTGCTGCGACTGGCGTATCGCCAGCACCGGACCTTCGGCCACCTCGTCGAGATTCCGGTCGGTGACGACGGTCGCAATTTCGATGATCGAGTCGCTGCGTGTGCAAAGGCCCGTCATTTCCAGATCGATCCAGATCAGGTTGTTGCTCTTGTCCATGTGCGTAGTTTAGGCATACTCAGCGCCATGTCGCAAAGCGCCACCGTCGTTGCCACCTACAGTCGCCGCATGGCTGTCCAACTGCCCGAAGGCCCGGTTGTCGACGCCAGGATCAAGGGCAAGAAGCTAAAACCGGTGTGCGGCGATCGCGTGTCGATCGAGCCAATCGACAATGAGGACGATTGGCTGATCACGGGCATCGATGAGCGGCGCAATGAGCTGACGCGACCGGATACCCGCGGCCGGATCGAAGTGCTGGCGGCGAACGTCGACCTGCTGGTTGTCGTTGCCAGTGTCCTGCCGCGCCCCGACTGGTTCATCGTCGACCGCTATCTGTGTGCTGCCGAGATAATGCGCGTCGAAGGTGCTGTCGTGTTCAACAAGACCGACCTCGAGCGCAGCGACGGCGAGAGCGCGACTGAACTTCGCCGTTACGAGCAAATAGGTTATGCGACAGCCTCCACAAGCGTGGTATCCGGCGTTGGAATCGATGATGTTCGCGATCTCGTCAATGACCGAACGGCGATCATCGTCGGCCAGTCCGGCGTCGGCAAATCGAGCATCATCAATGCCCTGCTCGGCCACGAGCAACAGAAGACGTCGGGCATCTCTGGAAAGACACGGGAGGGTCGCCACACGACCGTCAACTCGGTGATGCTCGAACTGCCGGGTGGCGGCCGGGTAATCGACTCACCCGGGGTCCGCGATTACGCGCCCGTGCTCGATTCGATCGCTGCGGTAGAGAGAGGTTTCCGCGAAATCCGCGATCTCGGTGCCGGCTGCCAGTTTCACAATTGCCGGCACTTGCAGGAACCGGTATGCGCCGTGAAACAGGCAGTCGAATCGAACGATGTCAGCGAGCGCCGCTACGAATCTTACAAACGCTGCCTTCGGAAGGTGCTCTAGCCTGGCGGCCAGCCGAATCCTCGTCCGCCCAGCATATGCAGGTGGATATGGAAGACGCTCTGGCCCGCACCTTCATTGCAATTCATGACGACGCGGTAACCCGACTCCGCTATGCCCTCTTCTGCAGCGATTTCCCGCGCCGCGGCAAACAGCGTTCCAACGAGCTCCTGGTCGGCCGCAGAAATATCGTTGATCGTCGAAATGTGTCGTCGCGGGATGATGAGCACGTGCGTCGGTGCCTGCGGGTTGATGTCGCGAAACGCAATGGCAGTGTCCGACTCATAAACGATATCGGCGGGAATCTCGCCGTCGAGAATCTTGCAAAACAGACAATCTGTCATGTCGATAGCTCCATCTACTTGGCCTGGTCGACAACGCGGCGGCCATAAAACGCATGGGATAACGTGCCACCGTCAACGTACTCGAGTTCTCCGCCGAGCGGAACCCCGTGCGCGATTCGACTGGCTTCAACACCGTAGCGTGCCGCCAGGTCGGCAAGGTAATGTGCCGTCGCATCGCCCTCTACCGTCGGGTTTGTCGCGATGATCATCTCGCTCAGCGACTCGGCGGACAGCCGTTCTTCGAGCTTGGCTATACCCAGTTCATCCGGGCCGATACCGTCGAGTGGGGACAGGTGCCCCATCAGCACGAAGTAAAGACCTCGAAACCCGGTGGCGTCTTCCACAGCCATGACGTCGGCCGGCGACTCAACGACGCACAGCGCAGTCTCGTCCCGGCCGCTTGCCGAACAGATTGAACAGACCTCGTGTTCGGTGAGCATACGGCACCGGCTGCAGTGGCCGATGCCGGACACGGCCTCGGCCAGCGCTCTCGACATGGCGCTGGCACCCTCGCGGTCACGCTCGAGCAAATGAAACGCGATTCGCTGTGCCGATTTCCTGCCGACACCCGGCATGCAGCGCAGCGCGTCTATGAGCTGGACGAGTAACGGTGAATAGGACACGTCAGAAAGGCAGCTTGAATCCCGGTGGCAGGTTCAGGCCCGATGCCATTCCGGAGAACTTCTCCTGGATCGTCTGCTCCACCTTGCGTTGCGCATCGTTCAACGCCGCAACGATCAGGTCCTCGAGCATTTCCTTGTCGTCGCCGTGAATCGAGTCGTCGATTTCGACGGCACGGACCTGGTGCTGACAGGTCATCGTAACCTTGACCATGCCGGCGCCGGATTCGCCGACCACGGTCGTGTTCGCCATTTCCGACTGCGCTTTCTGCATGTCGGCCTGCATCTGCTGCGCCTGCTTCATCAACTGGCCAATGCCACCTTTCATTAGAATCTCCTGCAATCAGTCGCCGGACGACTGGTTGATTATTTCGATGCTGTCTGCCTTGATCTCTGCGCCGAACATGTTCTTCAGTGTCTGCACGTTAGGATCGGCTTCCAGTGCCTGGCGAGCTTCCTCGAGCCGCTCGTCTGCCAGGCGCTCCTCCTTCCTGACAGGCGTTTCCGCAACCGTATCGCCGACCACGATGTCGACGGCCAGCCGCTCGCCAAAATGTTCGGACAGCTTCGCCGCAAGGGCTTCCTTGCGTTGTCGCGTCAACAGACTTTCAGACCGCGGATCGATGCTGAGTTCAATGGTGTTGCCATTGCGGCCCAGGTACGCGCAATTGCTCGCAAGCAAACGCAGTGAGCCCGTGAGACCGAGACCGGCCACGAGCTGGTCCCACTCGGGTTCCGACCAGGCCTGTTTGGTCGCGGGGGCAGGAGCCGTTGCGCGCTTCCTGGCCACCGGCCCGGGTTGCGCGGCGCTGCTCGTCGCTGCGCCATTACTGGCGCTATCCGCCGGACGAAAAGCGATCATCCGCAGCAGCGCCATCTCCGCGCCGCTGCGCGGGTCCGGCGACAGGTGCAGGTCGCGCCGACCGATCAGCGCTACCTGGTAGTAAAGCTGGACGTCGGCCGGCGTCATCGCCGCGCCGAGCTCGGCGAGCCGCTCGTCGGGGAGGTCGTCGTCGCTGTCGGTCGGGCCGACCACCTGGTAAACGGCCACACGTTGCAAGATGCGCGCAAGGTCCTCCAGAAGGCGGCCGTAGTCCGGGAACTGCTCGTCGATGCTGGCGAGCGCCGCCACGATACCTGCGGCGTCCTGTGCGGCGAGCAGGTCCAGCAGCGTAAACACGTGGTCACGATCGATCGTACCCAGCATCTTGGCGACCGGTACTTCTTCGACGTTGCCGCCGCAGTAGGCGATGGCCTGGTCGAGCAGGCTCAGCGCGTCGCGAAGGCTGCCGTCAGCCGCGCGAGCGATAAGCCCCAACGCTGCGGGCTCTGCATCGATACCCTCCGCATCGCAGATGTGAGTCAGGCGGTCCAGGATGAGTCTCGGCGTCAGCCGTGTCAGGTTGAATTGCAGACAACGCGACAGCACGGTCACCGGCAGTTTTTGCGGATCGGTCGTCGCAAGCAGGAACTTGACGTGCGGTGGCGGCTCCTCGAGCGTCTTCAGTAACGCGTTGAAGGAGCTCTTGGACAGCATGTGTGCTTCGTCGATCAGGTAGACCTTGTATCGCCCGCGTGCCGGAGCGTACTGCACGTTGTCGAGTAACTCGCGGGTGTCATCGACCTTGGTCTTGGAGGCGGCATCCACCTCGATCAGGTCCACGAACCGGCCCTCGTCAATCTCAACACAGGCACTACACTCGCCACAGGGCTCCGACGAGACGCCAGTCTCGCAATTCAGTGCCTTGGCGAGAATGCGTGCAATTGTCGTTTTGCCGACACCGCGCGTGCCGGCGAACAGGTACGCGTGATGTAGACGGCCCGAATCCAGGGCATTGACCAGTGCCTGGAGCACGTGCTCCTGGCCGACCGTGTCAGCGAAGTTTCGGGGGCGCCACTTGCGGGCAAGGACGAGGTAACTCATATGCCCTCTTGTACCGTATCGAAGTGGCCCGCGCCAGCCACTTCCCGGCACCCGGTGTCACCGCTACCGTTGCTCCCTTCCGGGCCTGGCGGGGTTCACGGCTAACCGTCGCGGGAAAGCCGACGCGGACCGGCGGCGATTATCGCTGCTGGCCCGCGGCAGCACAACCTAGCCCCAGAGGTGGCGGTCTTTTTCGATGACCTGTGAGGGCGTACCGACGATCAGCGGGTCCGGCCCATGAACGACATGGCGATCCTGGTCCGGGTAGTCGAGCTTCGACAGGAAGTGCTGCATGCAGTTGAGCCGCGCGCGCTTCTTGTCATCCGACTTGATCACGGTCCAAGGCGCATCGGGCGTATCCGTGTAGAAGAACATCGCCTCCTTGGCCTCGGTGTACTCGTCCCACATGGACCGCGACTTTTCGTCGATCGGGCTCAGTTTCCACTGCTTGAGGGGGTCGTGTGTCCGTGCATCGAAGCGCCGCTCCTGCTCGTCGCGCGTCACCGAGAACCAGTATTTGAACAGGCGAATGCCGGATCGGACGAGCATGCGCTCGAGGTCCGGGACCTGGCGCATGAAATCGAGGTATTCCATCGAGCTGCAGAAGCCCATCACCCGCTCGACGCCTGCGCGGTTGTACCAGGAGCGGTCAAAAAACACCATTTCACCCTCGGTTGGAAGGTGCTTGATGTAGCGCTGGAAATACCACTGCCCGCGCTCGTGATCAGTGGGTTTCTCGAGGGCAACGACGCGCGCCGCACGAGGGTTGAGGTGCTCCATGAAACGCTTGATCGTGCCCCCCTTGCCCGCGGCATCCCGCCCTTCGCAGATAACGACGATGCGCTGACCCGTCGTCTTGACCCAGTTCTGCACCTTGAGCAGCTCGACCTGGAGCTCTTGCTTGTGCTGCTCGTAGGCGCCTCTCCGGATCTTGGTCTTGTAGGGATAGCGGCCCTCACGGAACAACTCACGGATCTTCTCCGGGTCGTGACGCATCTGACCGAAGATGTGAGACGCCGACTCCGACCTGGCGGCCGGCTTGCTGGCAGGCTTGCCGGCCGGCATTTTTGCGACCGGTGCCGGTTTGTTCGCGTCAGATTCGGAGTTCGACATGCGTGGTCCCCATCAGGCATCGTTAAGACTGCGTCCAATTTTCCGCACGGACGCCAAAAACGTAATACGCACAAGTGCTTATTGGAGTCGGAGACCGTTAGTTTCGCGACCAGCCGATCCAGTCGCCGTTGTCGTCGAAACGCCAGTTGTAAGGCACGGATTCGAGCTCGTACCACTGCAAGTGCTTGTAACGCCCGTCCGGCTCGGCGCCGGCCGGCATCGGGATATTGCGGCGCATCACCTCGTAGCGCTCGGTCTCGCTGGTCACCACGTGATTCGCAGCAACATCTTCCGCCGCGCGGGAGTACGGCAGGTTCAATACAAACAGGCGGTTGGCAGCGCCGAAGTCCTTGCGATCAAACGCCGTGATCAATCCGGCCCGGGTGCCAAGGAACCAGTTGCACGCGGGGTTTACCGCGTACTGGGTCAAAACATAGTCGTTGCTGGTTAAATCGTAACGGTCCCTGAGATCGCGCAGCTCCGCGTGAATCTCGTCCTTCCCGGGAGATAGCATGACGAGGTTGATGACTTCGCCAGACGTCATGAGCAGCACCCCTGCCGCGGCCAGGCTCGCTAACGCGACCTGCAACTTGCGACGTCCGCCATAGCGGAAGTGAAACGCGGCGATGACCAGCGCCGGCAGCGGCAGGAAAAGAACCAGCCGCGGCATTATGTCCAGGTCGAGCAGCGGAAATACCAGCAACCACGACCACAACAGGCAGGCCAGCCAGAACACTCTGTCGGACGCGTCCAGGGCTCGCCTGCGCAACACGTATGCACGATAGAGCAACCAGGCAAGCAGCGCAGGTCCGATGATCCCCGCCGATAGCAAGAGCGCCGATCCAGCTGTGTCCGCAATCAACACGTTTCCTATCAGCGAGTTCGGCAGGCTCGAACCTGCGTAGTGGAATACACGCATCAGCGCTGAGTAATCGAACACGGACAGGATTGCGACGGTCAACGACACCGCACCGACCAGTAGCACCGCGAAACTCTTGAGACGCGTGCGATCACGTTCCTCGTGTAATGCGGCAAGCCCCAATGCCAGAACGTAGAGGACTGACACAAGCAGCGTGCCGAGATGTGTCAGCGCGATGAGTACGAATGCGACAACCGCCGCAACCAGGCTTGATGTCCGTCGTGTCCGCAGCCACGAGTACGTCGTCTGCATCAGAAACGCCAACAACAATAGGCCTGCGACATTCTTCTGCAGCAACTCCGGCATGTGGACGAATGTCAGCGGCAGGAAAGCAGCAACGACGACGAGCAGCCACGCCTCCGCTCGCAACGATCGATCATTGAATACGCGGCGCACGATGACGAAAACAGGCAGTGCGACGAGCGCCGGACCGATACTCATGAGGCCACGCGACGCATGCACGATCGCAGCATGGGCATCCAGCCCCGCCAGCTGCGTCAATCGGGCCACGCCCGCATACAGGTGAAACAGTAGCGGCAGGTCCGCGAACGGCAGCTGACCGTGTTCGAGTACGCCGCGCGTCTGCACCCAGTAGTAATAGGAATGATTGAACCAGCCGACGAATTCGGGCCGCGTCAGCCAGATCGCGACGGCACGCGTAACGAATGAGATGCCGACGACAAGCGCAACTGTCCTGTAGTAGCCGAATCTGCGCATGCGACGACTATATCAACCCCCCCCCGCGAAACCGCGTTGCGCTTACTATACTCAGGATATGCTGAGTACGGCATCGGGTGCGAAGAGTCTGCAAGATAACGCCACCATAGCGATCATCGGTGGCGGCCCGTCCGGCTCGTTTCTCGCGATGCATCTGTTCCGGCGAGCCGAAGCGCACCGGCGGCGTATGCGAGTACTGCTCTTCGAACGCCGACGGTCGCCCCTCCGTGGTCAACCGGACGTTCGCTCCGGACCCTACCGGGGCTGCCCGCGATGCGCCGGCGGCGTTTCGCCGCGACTGAGTGATGCGCTGGCGGATCTCGATATCGCCATCCCGGATGACGTGTTGCAGACGCGCATTCGGTCGATAAGCGTCCAGGGCCACTGGAAGCCCATTTACCTTGACGTCCCGGACAGCCGAACGATGCTGTCGGTCTTTCGCGGGACGCTGCCTCACGTCCATGGACTGAGACAAGCGTCCCTGGACTCACTGCTGATAGATGTGGCGACGACCCGAGGGGCGGAGCTGATCGGGTCCCCGGTGAAACGTGTTGGCTACGATCGCGAGCAGCGTCCCGTGCTCTGGTACGGCGATGCAGCAGAAGAGCGCACGCTGACCGCGGATTTCATCGCTTTCGCCGGCGGCGTCAACGAGAGCGCCCATCCGATTGCGGGCCGCCACACATCGACCGATCTGTTTCGCATGCTTCAGCCAGCGTATGTCCCACCCCGCTTGCGCAAGGCGCTGATCATCGAGTTGGCGGCACCGCCCGACTGCAATGAACTCGCCGAAGGGCGAGTGCACTACCTGGATAGCAGTGTCGATAACCTGCGATTGGACATGTGCTCGATCCTGCCGAAAGAGGACTACTTTACGATCACGCTGATCGGCGGCAGCGTCGATGCCGCCGAAAGCAAGAAGGACAACCTGGACCTGGTTCGCCGTTTTCTGAGTACGCCGCGATTGCGCCGGCTCCTGCCAAACGATGCC
>JAAUYH010081573.1_pt1 | contig 11985 bp, 13 predicted proteins | sample 7278061 | NCBI WGS metagenome assembly JAAUYH01 (sample SAMN14350203, study PRJNA611818) | marine sediment metagenome | isolation source: surface marine sediment (0.6m) | place: French Polynesia: Moorea | collected 2018-08 | reverse complement strand
TTTCAATTGAGCTTACTTGAAAAGCCTGAAACATCGTGACTCCAGCACAGGTAACCTTACAAAGGAGCAGTCTAAAACCTTGATGCCATCGTCGAAGTCTCGTTGTAGTACTAAGAAGACTCCACTAAATTCTGCTTTTCCCACCAGCGATTGAGGGGATAGTACACCACCGGAGCCCAGAGGCTGCTGAGAATGGCTGAACTTAGCGCGATACGCTGATGAAAGAGCCAAATTTCTGTCAGAGATGGATAAGGAGAACTGGGCTGGACCAGATCATAAAGACTAATCTGGATGGCGGTCATCGTTTCGGCGATGACCGCCATACCGAATACAATCAAGGCGACCGAAATAAAGTCTTCCTGGATATATCGCTGTTTTTGCAGCCGCGCCGTTAACAGGCCAACGATAATCAGACTGATCGTATGGGTGGGCTGATGCGCCGTCATCCCGTCCTGTAGCAACCCTAGGGTAAGACCCGCGATCGCGCCCCGAAACTGCGATCGCTTGACACTCCAAGTCACCACCCAAATCAACAGCCAATTTGGAGCGACCCCCAATAACTCCATGCCCGGCAACCGCACGGGCAAGATCAGCAAACAGAGTAAGACCGAACCAACGGTGACAGACCAATCCAAAACCATCTGGCGGTAAGGAATTCTATTAACAGGCGTCCTTAACGTTGTCATGGGCTGAGCGGATCTGCTTGTTCTAGGAGATGAGCGGGGGGCGCGTCTACATCTTCCAAGGGATAAAAGGGATGAACCGCCACCCACTCTAAAACGCTGATAGGAGAAGAAAGTTGAATAACCGCCTCTGGGGCGGGACTCTTGGTGAGATCCAGGGATTCAATTCGCCCTATCGGAATATCTTTGGGGAATAACCGACTGTAGGAAGACGTCATCACCACATCCCCGTGCTTCACATCGGGTGACTTATCGAAAAACTCCATCACTACTCGGTTGCCGGACTGTCCGCGCATATAGCCCATTGCTCGACTGCGACTGACCTTAACCCCAACTCGACTCGTCGGATCGCTAATGAGTAAAACCCGACTCGTATGAGGCGTCACATGCACTACTCTACCGACTAATCCGCCAGGACCGGTCACCACATACCCGATCTTAATTCCCTCTCGACTACCTTTGCCAAGGGTTACCTGCTGCCACCAATGATCTGCGCTCCGACCAATCACCGCTGCGAGCGTTTCTATCTCAGGCTGACTAGCGCTGTAATCAATCTGACGCCTTAAGACTTGATTTTGGTTCTCCAGCTCAATAATTCGCTGCTGTAATTCCAACACATAGGCCTTTTCAATTTGTTCTACTTGGGTCAGCCCCGGATGAAAAGGACGATGCAGCCACTGATAAATCTCATAAACGATGACCCCCTGACTCTGCCTCACAGCCCAAGCGCCCCCTACCGCTAAGGTAATTAACCCAGCTTGCAGCGCATATCTATTCCACCAACGTCGTAGGGTATAGTACATCTAAATCTAGGGTCTAAAAGAAGAGACTCGCACACAGGCGCGAGGCGTTAGAGTCCTCGGGAATAACCGCTGAAGACACGCGGTAGCTGATTAAAGTTTTCCAGAACCCGACCCGTTCCTAAAACAACACAACTTAGGGGATCGGCAGCCACATGGACCACTATTCCAGTCTCATGACTGATTAGGGTGTCAAGGCCCTTAAGTAGGCCGCCGCCGCCCGCCAACATAATCCCTCGATCAATAATGTCAGCGGCTAACTCAGGGGGAGTGCGCTCCAGGGTTCGCTTCACCGCTTCAATAATGACGGACAAGGGCTCAGACATACTTTCTCGAATCTCTGCACTTTTGACGGTTACGGTGCGGGGCAACCCCGAAAGCAAGTGGAGACCTCGCACATCCATACCAATTTCATCATCATCAGGGCTAGGGTAAGCAGAGCCAATGGTAATTTTTATTTCTTCAGCGGTGCGTTCGCCAATCACCAAGTTATGGACTTTCTTCATGTACTGGGAAATGGATTCACTCAGCTCATCTCCCGCAACTCGGACCGATTCACTTAACACCGTGCCCTGAAGACTTAACACCGCTACTTCAGTTGTGCCCCCGCCTATATCAATAATCATATTGCCCGTAGGTTCGGCTACCGGCAAACCAGCCCCAATCGCCGCTGCAACGGGTTCGTCAATCAAATAAACTGGGCCCGCCCCGGCCTGCTCAGCCGCATCCATTACAGCCCGCCGCTCAACCCCGGTAACACCGCTGGGAATGCCAATGACGATGCGAGGTCTGACTAGCGTACGACCTTCATGAACTTGACGAATAAAATGTTTCAGCATCAGCTCAGCGGTGTCAAAGTCCGCAATGACGCCATCCCTCAAAGGACGAAGGGCGACGACGTCTCCCGGAGTTCGTCCTAACATCTTCTTGGCGTCTTCTCCTACCGCCAGGGGTTTCTTCGTGTTCTGGTCCATAGCCACCACTGAAGGCTCCTGCAGGACAACCCCCTTACCCGAAACGTAAACGAGTGTGTTTGCAGTGCCTAAATCGATACCCATGCCACGAGAGAAGGAGAAGCGTTCAATAAAACCCACAAGCCTACAGTGCCCCCAAAACGAGCGGTTGTGTCAAAAATTTAAAATTCACAATGTTGGATTTTATTATGTTTCTTATCTCGTCGTCTAGTCGTTCATAAAGACTTTTCGAAAAGATAGTTTTTTACATATCTCTGCTTGGTAGACACCATACCAGGGTAAATAGCAGAAATTTACAAAATCCTTGTTTTAGATGGAACCCGACAATCCTGATGTGAAAAATCCTGAGAATTAAATATGAATTCTAAACGAATTCCTTATTTCCTCAGTGCAGCCTTGCTTAATCTTTAAAGTTCCCAAATCTAGGTCGTCCATTCATGAGGTTGATCTATGTGCTCTAGACACCCTCAAGCTTCTATAAAAGTAGGCCGCCCCCGTCTATCAGCTACTTTTTCAAAAATTGAGGATAAATTTCAGACTATCAACTTAGCAAGGGAAATTAAACTATCAACTTAATGTGGGGAATTTTACCCGGGGAAGACTTCAGGAATCGGAAAAAACATCCAGAGATCACGTGGCTTCTGTAAACTGCATTCATTTCCAGCTAATTTTTCCCGGCTTCAATTACACGCTGGACAATTTTTCCTATATTCAATGCAAAAATCGGGCATCACACTTGAAGCCTGAGCAGTCTTGCATCCTGTATTTCCGCTCCATCGAACTTTCCTGGCTTACCCCACCTGCTAAATATCTGGCGAGGATGGTGAATGCAGCTTTTCTGTCTAGTTTTTCGAGTCCTATCGGATTACTCTCACATCTTTTGGCTGATTATTGGGACAGTTGTGAGGGAAATCAGTTAGCTTCGGCGTTTTTTTCGGTATCATCAGCCAAACAAGGCTAATTTTAAAAACTGGGGATCCGCTATGAGTTTGAATGTTGTAACCCTTGTGGGTCGGATTGGGGGCGATCCGGATGTGAAATACTTCGAATCTGGAAGTGTCAAGTGTCGCCTGACAATGGCGGTCAACCGCCCAACGAGCCGAACGGATCAACCTGATTGGTTCAACTTAGAGTTATGGGGACGGGATGCAGAATTCGCTGCGAATTATGTCCGTAAAGGTCGACTCGTTGGGGTTAAGGGCGCACTTAAATTAGATACATGGGTCGATCGGAATACGGGAGCGAATCGATCCTCGCCTGTCATCAGAGTCGACCGCCTTGAACTACTCGGCTCTAAACGGGACAACGAGGAGCCTATGGCGGCTAATTTAGGGAACGATGAGTTTTAGCTGCGCTTCTACGCCAATTCGTTAGAGTCGGGGAAAAGGACTCCCAGCCTCCTAAATCACCAACTAAGGTGAAACGGAGGCAGGCAATTTAATTGGGACAATCCAGAGGAAACAGACGTTAGAAATCAGCCGTTAGTCAGGAACTGAATTCTGTCTAAAATCACCTAATACCGAATTTGCAAAGTAACCCGCGCTCGAACCGTTTGTTCGCCGCTAACCACGGGCGTCGTCGCGTCAAATTCAGCAGACCCCAAAGCTGCACGGGCAAACGGTATGGGTTGTGGAGGCGGAGCGCCAGCGCCATCAATCTGAATGCCGACAATTTCTGCAGGGGTCAGTCCCAAGCTATCCAGGACGGTATTGGCTTGTTGTTGCGCATCTTGGGCCGCGTCACGTAAGGCGTCTTGCTGGGCGGCAGAGATGGCGTCATCATCCGCCACAAAACTAACATTATCAATGCGAGTGGCGCCTACCTGCACCGCTTGATCGAGAATATTGCCGGCTTGTTCCGTCGCAATGCGAAAACTGACGCTATTGGTAGCGCTGTAACCAATCAAGCGACGGGTTCCATCGTCATAGCGGTAGGTTGGACTTAAGCTAATTCCAGTGGTTTGCAGTTTTTCAACTTTGCGCGATCGCAACAAATCAACCACCGCCGAAGAAAGTCTCGCCGCCTCTTTTTGAACCTCTTCAGCAGTCCGCCCTTGCACCTCAACTCCCAATTGCACTTGGGTAAGCGTGGTGGGGATGGTTTCACTGCCTTGCCCTGTGACTGTGAGGGTCCTGAGGATCTGCTCCTGGGCGATCGCAGGAGGCGCAAATATCAAACTGAGAATCCCCAGCATCAGGGGTAAAGTCGGTCTCAGCCGTTGATGAATAGATTTAATAGTTTCCTGGGGGGCTATGGTCTTCATGACTCTCCTTTTATCAGGGACAAACCAGAACGCTTACGCCCGGCGCCTCTCTACTTTGCACCGTCATCATAAGGGAGTCAGGCCAGTTACCAATTCAGTAACCAAGCAAATTAACGAAGTGAATCGATGAGTGAATATTTAGGCTAAATGACTCATCTGATGACAGGAAACCTCAGCATTAAAATCATTCCAGGTAGGGTAAGCTAAAATCCTCAATTTGCCCTCAGAGGCAATCTCTAAGCCGACCGAGCCATTCCCGCCATGGGCGGCCAGATAATCATTGAGGAACTCTTTAGCTTCCTCAAAAGATTTCAGTAGATAGTTAGCTGCATAGAGGTAGGGTTGAGATCGCCGCATAGTTTTCTTGGCAGGCTCCCAAAGGCGGAGATTCACCCCTCTCCCCCGAGCGGTAATCCGATAATAAATCGTGAAATCGTCTGCTAAGTCGTACATAGAAATAGTCTAAGTGGATTGGTAAGACATGATTGTCAGGAACCCCACACACTCTCCATCAGAATTCGCCATTATCGGTTCAGCCTAATGTTACGCAACATTAACTCAAATTTCAATTGAGTATGCATGTATGCCAAATAGAATCAGCTAGACACCCTTATCTTGTTTCCTAAATACACCCTGTCGGCGGTTCCCTCAGGGTCGCCTCGGGCGAACAAAATGAATTGCGATCGCAATACAACTTAAAAATAGTAACGCAGGAGTCAGCCAGTTACCCCATCTCACATATAAGGTTCGAGTATGCTGACGGTAGATAGTAGCAAAATGGATCCCATATTTATGCGGTATAGATAACCAAATGGTTAATCCATGAGGATTAACAACACCCGAAAGTCCTGTGTTGGTAGCCCTTACCGCCCATCGATCTGTTTCTACAGACCGCATTACATCTTGGGCGTGATGCTGAGCCATCATAGAAGGCGAATAGGGATCATTGTTAGAAGCCGTCAAAATAAATTGCCCGCCATTGGCGACTTGAGACCGAAACCCTTCTCCATAGGCAGATTCATAGCAAATGCCAACGGCGGCGCGGCCAAAGGGCGTCTCAAACTGTTGAGACGCTGTTCCGGGTTCTAGGCTGTAGCTAATGCTAGAAAGCCGTTCAATCCAATTTCCTAAAATCCGTTTGAAGGGAATATATTCCCCTAGGGGAACCAGTTTAACTTTGTTATAGCGACCGACCTGCTCTCCCGTTCCCGTAATCGTTAACAAACTGTGGGTAATGCGGGGAAAGCCCCCAACTTCCGTAGCCTGCTCAACCGGGGCGAATGTCCCCAACCAAGCGACTACACCATACTCCTGGATCGCTTTATAGAAGGGATTTTGAGTCTTGGTCGCGCCGCGCCAAAGCACAGGCAGGGCGCCTTCCGGAGTCAATACAGCGTCTACTCCCTGACGAGCTAGCGCTTTGTAGCCCTCGGTATAGCCTTGCAATGCAAGACGTTCTCCTTCAGGAGTTAGTTTGATGCGCGTCGGCACATTGCCCTGAATCAAGCCAACTTTCAACGCTTGGTCAGGAGACTCCGCCAGAGGACGAAAGTAGAGAGCGAAACCGAGGAGGTGGGTGCAAATTAGAAGGAGGAGGGTGGTGAGGAGGAGGGATTTTGGATTTATAGCCCCAGGGTCAATAGACTTATCAGGCATGGCTTCGCTAAGGCTCCGCTCCGCTCCGCTAAGGATTTTGGACCTTGGTCGGGGACGGTGGGTAGGTAGCAAGCGCCCTCGTTCTGGTCGGCTGAGCCAGGCTTCGGCCAGGAGACTATTGACAGCGAGTAGGGCGGCGGTGATTGTAAATTGGCCGGAGAGTTGACCGAGATGCAAAATCGGCAGGTTATAAGGACTTTGGGTGTAGGACAGGGACGTCCAGTATAGGGGACCCCAGCTCCAGAGGGTTTCGAGACCACACCACAAGGCGACGCCAAGGAGGACGCGGGTGAAGGGGTGAAGGGTGGGGAAGCGGAAGCATACGCGGCGCAATAGGAAGGCCCAAATGACCACAAGGGCAGCGCCCCAAAGGGTTATGAAAACCCAGCAAAACACTGCAATCGCGAGGCTGGCGAGCCAAGGAATTCCCATCCAGGTTAGGGGATGGAGGTCTGTAATCCACAGCAGCGCCAGACCGTGGTAACCCAGTCCCCACAGAAGGCTGCTCTTTATCCACCTTCCCTTTGAATTGTGCAAAATCGCTGCCCACAATGGAGCCAGAGCAAGCCAAGCTAGGGGCCATGCATTCACGGGGGCGGGGGTTAGCCCCATGCATATCCCACCTAGCACAGGGCCGATTAGAGGAGATATTTTGATGTGTTTCGCAAATATGAGATGCAAATCAGCCGCTTGGTGAAGGAAGACAGGAAACTACGCTTGTCGCTGACATCAAAATAAAAAATATATTTTAAGAAAGCAATGGGAGAGCGTCCGATTAAAAAATAGATAGCTGTCGGCTTGGGGCTTTAGGGCTTTGCTCTGCTGGCAGGGTTGATTGACGTCTCACCCTCATCTTCTGACGGTTAGCCAACTCTTCTAAAACAACCCCCTCATGCTCCAATAACCAGCGTTTTCGCTCGATGCCGCCTGCGTATCCTGTCAAGGAAGCGTTGGCGCCAATCACCCGATGGCAAGGAATGACAATCGCAATTGGATTACGGGAATTGGCCATGCCAACAGCCCGAGACGCGGTAGGTTGACCAATTTTAGCGGCTAATTCGCCGTAGGAAAGAACTTCCCCGCATGGAATAGCGCACAGAGCAGACCAAACTTTCTGCTGGAAGGGAGCGCCGCCCGGGTTGACGGGAATACCATTCAGACTGTCGTATTCTCCTGCGAGATAGGCGCGGATGCGATCGCTCACCCCCAGAGGATTGGTCGCAGGTCTCAAGATAATTTCCCCAAAGCGACGATTCAGCAACGTCTTCAAGCGGTCTTCATCGTCGCCGAAGTCGAGGGCGCAAAGCTGATGATGATCACAGACCACCAGAATCTGCCCCAGTTCAGAATCAACTCTATCCATCAAAAGTTCCATTATGCACAGTCCTCCTTAAGGGACATCAGGGTTGGCTCACCTAACCAAAGGTGCATGGCGGCGTAAGCTCGCCAGGGGCGCCACGCTTCAGCAATCTGCAAGAGCTGTTTTTGAGTCATCGGCTTACTATGCTGGCCCATGGCTCGCAAAAGTCCCAGATCAGAGGCCGGAAAAGCATCCGGCTCATGGAGGGCTCGCATCGCAATGTATTGAGCTGTCCATTCTCCAATCCCCGGAATCTGACGGAGGCCAGAAATGGCGTCGTCCAGATCGGTGAATGTCTGTAGCCAATTGGGCGTCTTGACAAGGGCGGCGGCAAGGGCGGATATCGTCTGCGCCCGCACTCGGGGCAGGCCGATTTCAGTCAACTCTGCATTTGCTAAGACGGCAGGCGCAGGAAAAACAAAATGGAGATCGGCGGGAGCGACAGCCCCATCCAGCAGGACTAAAGGGTCGCCATAGCGTTTTACCAAACGGCCCGCCAGCGTCGTCGCCGCCGCCACACTCACTTGCTGGCCCAAAATTGCCCGCACTGCTAACTCAAACGCATCCCAAGCGCCCGCCACCCGGAGTCCCGGGAGAACCGCCACCGACCGACTCAGGTAGGGACTTTTCTGCAAGTGGATATCGATGTCCGCCGACTTAGCGCCTAAATCGAATAGACGGCGAAGACCTTCAACAATTTGCCCCAGAGCGGTTACCTGAGGAAACTGAATGGTCGCCGCCAAATGCGACTGGTTTAACATAGGGCGCACTTCAACGACGCCATGAGCGCCATTGATCACCACGGTACGGCGATAGTAGCCTGATTCGGCCATTTCAATCCCAGGTATCGCCCTAGGGATGAAAAACCGCATCAGTTCAACCCAGTTGTAGGGGGGACTAAAGGGCAACTTCAAGGTGATTCCGCTGCTGAAGTCCCTCCCTTGGCCGCCCGACAGACCTTTGCGTAGCTCTCTTGGGGTTCGGTGGTAAGTGCGGCGCATCACGTCGTTAAACCGGCGGAGACTGGAAAATCCTGACGCCAACGCCACATCCGCTATGGACAGGGATGTCTCATCCAATAGCTTTTTGGCAAAGTGGATGCGTCGAGTCTGGGCGATCGCCATGGGCGACACCCCTAAATGCTGCGTAAATAGCCGTCTCAGATGGCGATCGCTCACACCTACCTGAGCAGCCAAATCTGAAACCGAGTTCTCATCCAACCCCCCTGCCGCAATCAAACTGAGCGCCCGGGAAACCGTGGATGCAGACGCCAATGGGAAACTGAGTTCTGGCGCCACCTCAGGCCGACAGCGGAGACAAGGCCTAAAACCCGCGGCATGGGCCGCCGCCGCACTCGAAAAAAACTGGCAGTTTTCAGGTTTCGGCAGGGGAGCGGGACAGACCGGTCGGCAATAGATACCGGTACTCAGAACGCCAGTAAAAAACCGACCGTCAAACCGACTATCTCGGGTTTGGATGGCCCGATAACAAATATCGTGATCAAGCTTCATGCCCCCAGCATAAACCCGACCGTAGGAAAAGTCTGGCCGTTTTCGGACCTGACTATGGCGGGGAGAGAAGGCTAAGCGGTAACCGGTACAGGCGCTAAGGTCAAAATTTCAACGCCGTCTTCGGTGACTGCAATCGTATGCTCAAATTGAGCCGACAGCTTACGATCCGCAGTCAGGGCGGTCCAACCATCTGCCTGCAATTCCACTTCCCAGGAACCCTCATTGATCATGGGTTCGATGGTGAACACCATCCCCTTGCGCAGCTTTTTACCCTTACCGGCTTGCCCATAATGGGGAATCTGGGGAGCAGCGTGGAAGATCCGATGGACGCCATGCCCGACAAAATCCCGCACCACAGAAAACCCTTGCGCTTCGGCATATGCTTGAATTGCGGAGCCAATATCGCCAACCCGCGCTCCCGGCTTGACCGCCATAATGCCGCGGCGGAGACATTCTTCAGTGACCTCTACCAGCTTCCTAGCAAGGGGAGACGGCTCACCCACATAAAAAGTACGCGAGGTATCGCCGTGGTATCCATCAATAATGGGGGTGACATCAATATTGATAATGTCTCCATCTTGCAAAATCTGCTTAGGATTAGGGATCCCATGACACACCACTTCGTTCACACTGGTGCAAATCGATTTGGGAAATGGAGACTCCGTCGGACCATACCCTAAAGGCGCACTCTTAGCGCCATGGGCCTGGGTCCAACGCTCCGCCTCGTCATTAAGTTCAAGGGTGCTAATTCCGGGCCTGACCATCGGCTCCAAGTGATCCAGCAGCTTAGCCGCCAATCGGCCTGCACGCCGCATTTTCTCTATCTCGCGTTTCGATAGTAAAGTGATAACTTCCGGTTCCACAGGCTTTCATCCCAAGCAGTTACATTTCTGTTAATCCTACTCTAACTGCCTGGGTAACCCTCTGCCTATTTGTCAATACAGTTCTCCTTGACAGGCCGCTTTGATCGGCTATCCTTCAAATAGCCAGGAATCATAGCATCTATGGAAAATAATGCGGATTAATCAATCTGCAGGAGATTAAAGTATGAAGCTCTGGGTGGTGTGCTTTATCATCCTATTTGGCTCCTTTGAGCTGTACCAATGGATCGGTCAATTTTCCTGGTTTTCAGACGCTCAGGTCTCTCTGCCGCTTACTGTGGCAGGAGGCATTTTTTTGGCGATCGCGTCCAACTATGATCGAATATCTGGCTTGCCGTTTAATCCCTTGAGCGATCGCACGCCTCAATCGAACCCCCTCAGCCCGCCTCAACCCGCCCCGACAGCTCCCCCTAAAGCGCTTAATCAGGCGACCAAACGTCCCCTCTCCTTTCAGATCTTGTCAGCCACGAAACGCTCAATTTCGTTTGAAATTCCAAGACGCCGCGATCGCGAAGCAGACAATTGACACGCATTGGCTCGGCCATCCAACCACTCAATAGCGACTGAACTACGACTGAACGGCAATATGTAGAAACTCGTCATCTTCCCATTTTCCGCTTTAGCTCCTCCAACTCCTCCTCAGTTTCCCAACGTTGGAAGGTTTCTTCTAGCGGATCGGTGGGTTGATTAAACATGCTATAGGGACTCTGATTCCATCCGGCAGAACCCCAGTTAGGCTGCGAGCGAGAGGTTGAAGCCGCCCGGGAAGCGGTTCGAGCAGCTTCAGCCTGGGCGATTTTGGTTTTCAGTTCTTGCCGCTTAAGATGAACTTTACGTTGCAATTCCCGGGTTTGAGTAATTCGCTCCTTTACCCCCTTCATTTGTCCCCACAGGTGGTTGCCTTGACGGAGGAGCGCCGCTTCTCGCGCCTGGGCCGGCTGCACTAGATCCAATCGATTCGCCGCCTTAGCTTTTTCAATGCGCGTATGCCATCGCTGGACATCTTGAGCAGTGGAGAGAATCCCTTCTTCAAGCTGCTTTTCTCGTCGTTTTAGCTCTCCCAGTAAATTAATTGCATCTTCTTCCTGGCCTCGCAGCTGCTCTTCTAACGCTTGCATCTCCAGGTGAGGATGCGCCCGCAAAAATTCATCCAGCCGAGTTTCTAAAAACCGACTGAGATCTTCGAACAAGCCCATGCTTACTGCTCCTGAACATCGTCGCCATCAGCCAGCCTGAATACCCATGGAGGGGGATCAACTTAAGTCGGGACATGCTAACGGGGCCAGAATACAGAAGACAGGAGACAGGAGACAGAAGCGACTTCTTGACTAACTTCTGGCTTCTGTATTCCTTCTCTACTGGATTGTCTCGCTTTAAGTTAGCGCCCCCATGGGGGTTAATTCAAGACAATTTAGACCACCTTAAACTCAGGACTATATGAGTCCTGATCGGCAGAGTATTTTTCGTCTTTCTTCTCCTCACCTCACCTTATCAAACCCACTTTAAAATTGCTGCCCCACATAAACAGAGCGTACTTCGCCATTACGGCGAATCACCGCTTCTTGATTGGCGACAGAAACCAGCTTCCAACCGCTCGAGCCAATATTCTCACCAATGTAGAATCGCTGAGCTTGACCGTTAATTTCAAACAAAGCGGCGGAGCGATCGCCTAATTCCAAAATTCCCACCAGAACATGCGCCGATATCGGCGCAATATTAGGAATCGAACCAGGAACCACAGAGATAGACGGATTAGCCGATGGATTGGACAGGGCGGGCAGCGTCTGGGAAGACGGCGGTTGATAAACCGGAATATACACCCGTTCAATCACATTGGGTCGATTGCTAGAAGGGCGA
>JAAUYH010045108.1_pt1 | contig 11985 bp, 9 predicted proteins | sample 7278061 | NCBI WGS metagenome assembly JAAUYH01 (sample SAMN14350203, study PRJNA611818) | marine sediment metagenome | isolation source: surface marine sediment (0.6m) | place: French Polynesia: Moorea | collected 2018-08 | reverse complement strand
GAGAGGAAAGTTCACACCTTTGCCAGCAGACTCCAATCTCTCAAGTATTCCCGCGAATTCATCAATGTGAAATCCGGGCAACATCAATGCCGCCAGCCCGGCTTGCGCAGCCAAATCGGGATGCAACGCCGCAAATTCGCGCGCCACGAGCCAATCCACAATCTTGGTCGTCCGTCGCTGTTCCAGTTCGTCTACCGCCAAATACCAGCTATCGGCGCTGCTAGCGCGGCGCAAAATGCCGTCTCGGCGTACGGTGCGGATCAGTTCTGTGATGAGGAGCGGCACCCCTTGGGTCATTTCGACCAAGATGTCCACCGCGGCTTGTGGTACATCACTCGCTGGTTGCAGGCAGTGACGACAAAGCGCCGCTGCATCTGCCCGTGAAAGCGCTTCGAGTTCATGGCGACTGCTATTTGCACCTTGACCCCATTGCGGTCGGGCTTCGAATAGCTGCTCGCGAGTCAATACACACAACCATAGCGGTGCCTCGCCAGCAAAATCGGCCGCATATTCCAGGGCATCTTGGGTATGGGTTGATTCCCGGGCAATATCGTCTGCGATCACGACGAGACCGCCGCGCTCCCGGCGTGCGCGCGCCAGCAGCGCCTCGCCGCCCAATTTGCGGGCCGCGCTCTGCAGAGCACCGGGGACCGCGGCAAATTTGCGCACATTTTCGCTATCCGGTGTGTCCCAGCCAAACGCCAATGCCGCAGCCGCCCACAGGGCCCCTTCCAGCGCGATCCCCACTGCGTCCTCGACCGCGTCGAGATTCGGCCGCGCGCCAAAGCCCATCACAGTACGCAAAAAGTCGCGAAACAGCTGTTGATCGCCGACGTTGGCGTTTGACGATTGTAGCTCTAGCACCTCGGTTTCAGGCAGAGATTCGTGAATGCGCCGAGACAGCGTGAGCGCGAGATGGGTCTTGCCGATTCCCGGGCGACCGGTAATGGTGCAGAGGAATGGGCGCCGCTCGTGTATGGTGGACGCAGCTTGACCGGCAAGTTGCGCCAATAGCTCGTCACGACCGAACGCCGGCTTGAGTTGCATGTCGCCGGAATCCTGATGTAGAGGATCCGCTTGGGTCGTGAGTGTGGTCGCGGCAAAGATTTTTGAGCGCGTTGTCAGCTCTTTCATCACGATTGTGGAATCGCGAATCAGTTCTCTGGCCTCAGTCGATATCAAAAGCCCCGTGTGTTCGCGGGCAGCATCGACGATGGTGCCGCGAATGAAGGCGTTGCTCACGTAGCTAAAGCCACCTTTTTTGCGCTTGAGCACGCGTACCATGGCTACATGGACCAATGCGGCACGTGCCCCTTGTTCGAGTGCAATGATGGCACTGGTCATGGCATCGTCAAGGGGACTCCGCTCACTGGCATGAATAAGCGGAAACGCAAATACGGACAGTCCTCCCGTCAAATGTACGGCGACGCCCCCGTGTTTTTCGACCGTCTTATGAACGGCCAGCAATCGCTTACCGGCAATATACAGTACTGCCGTAAGCCGCCTCATCGGTGCTTGCCGTTTGCCGCTCACTTTCGGTGCAGCGGATTCACTCGCTCGACGAAGGCCGCTGTCTTCCCTTTGCATCGGCCCTTGCATCGGCACTTGCATCGGCCCCTGCATCGGCACCCGCGTCGGCAACCGATCTAGTAGTTCTCGGGCATTCGCTGGACGATGGTGGCCCTTCTTGGCCATACAATCAAGAACGATCTGCTCAATGACTGCAGGCATTGGCGCCAAGCTCGATGGTCGGGGCGGACGACGCATACAGTGACCCCATGCGATCTGCGGTACCGTGCCGACAAATGGCAACCGCCCCGTGAGCAGGCGGTAGAAAATGACGCCGATGGCATAGACATCGGTGGCGGTATTTCGTGTATCTACACCTTGGAATTGCTCTGGTGCCATGTACAGCACCGTTCCCGGCGCTTGGCCCGCTTCAGTAATGCCTTGTTGGGCCTCAGTCTGGGCTGCACCAACAAGACCGAAGTCGATCAGATATGCCGGCTCCAACATTTCGTCGGGCCCGAGATTGGCATCGGCGCTGGGAGCAAAATCGGGTAGTGAGCGGGGCTCGAATGCCCCCGTGCGTCCGTCCTTGTCCCCATCGCTGCGTCGGCGAAAAAATCTGTCTATGAGAATATTGCTTGGTTTGAGATCGCGATGGACCAACTTGCGATCGTGCACAGCGGCCAACGATACGAGAATCTGCCTTATGCAACGCAACGCTGGCGCGATTGGCCACGGACCTGAATTTTCGTCGAGCAACCGAGACAACCTCGGTTTGTCGATAAAATCCATCATAAAATACGGTGCGGCATTTGAGGAATCGAGCCGGGCATCGACCAGCGTCGGCGTGTGCGGCGGCCCCAGCTGCTTGAGTGCCTCGACCTCCTGGCGAAATCGCAGTCGGATCGCATCTGTGGGAGCGTCTGCGATCTTGATCGCCACATCTCTGCCGTCCTCGAGGCGGCGCGCGCGAAACACGTGAGCAAAGCCCCCTTGGCCTAGATGCTCCAGCAGAGCGTATTCGGGAAGTAGCATCTCCAGGGACTCACGAACCCTGAGAATCTCCCTCTCTGTCTCTTGTGCCCGGTTACCGGCCATCGTCTCCGAGTCATTATAGCAGCATTGCTGCCGACACCCACGGCCACGCCTTCATGACATGTCTAAGGGCTCACGCATTCTGCACTGCGGCGAGGTTCCGCTGCAGCGAAAGTGCTGCAGCGTGGCAACACTTGGCTACAGCACTGGGCGACGATTACAGCCTCGATGTAGATATGACTTCAGAAAATGACTTTGTGAGAAAGATACGCTCATCGTGGGTGGTGAGTTCGTCGTCGGACACCGATAGGGCCAAGACCTCGGTTTCTGTCTCGGCATCGCGCACGTCCTCACCCTCCGTCGATGTCTGTGGAAGTTGTACATCCAAGGTGATGCGCATTTTTCCGCGCAGCTGTGGCTTTTGGCCAAATAAGGCATCGCGCAGGGAACATGCGGTGTCGACCAGCTCGCCACATTCCTGCGGCAGGTCTTCTTGCGATAGGTAGCGGGTTGCCAGCAGAACACCAAAGGACTGCTCATCGACCACGAAACCACTACTTTCCAGGTTTTCGGAGAGATCGTCCGCAATATCAGTGTAGGTCACCAACGTATCATCGCTGATATCGTCAATGTTACCCACTGCATCCTGAACACCGAGGTCGACCTGGAGCCGAATGTAGAACTTATCGACGTTGACATCGCCGGAAACACTACCGACCGCTACGCGTTTCGCGTCTTTTTGCCCCAGAGCATCCCGATACGCCGCGGCGACTTCGGTGGCCGAACTGTAGCGCTCATCCGGCTTCGACGCTATGCAGCGGAGAATGACCGCATCGACCGCCGCCGATACCGGTGCAAACCGACTCGGTGCAGGGGGATCCATATTGACCAATGCATAGACACCGCGCTTGTACGGCGAGCGCCCAGCAATCATGCAATAAAGCACAACCCCCAATGAATAGATATCGGCCCTATGATCTATCTTCCCACCTGTGAGCTGCTCGGGCGCCATAAATGTCGGCGTGCCAATGCGCTGGCCTGTGCGAGTAAGCGCCTCAGGTGCGTCTGAGCCGATATCCTTGGCGATGCCAAAGTCGAGAAGTTTCAATACGGTCTGCTGTTCGCGCAGCAAAAAACCAATATTCGATGGCTTTATATCGCGATGAACAATACCGAGTTGATGGATATAGCTAAGGACATCGCATAAGGGATCGAGAATCGACAATATCTCTGTTGGTGCGAATACAGACACTCGACGTAGCGTATCCGATAGCGTCCCGCCATCGAGAAACTCCATCGCCAGCGCTGGACGCCCTTCAACAACGAGTAGCTCGATGATTTCAATCAAGTTTGGATGCTTGAGGCGTGCCAAATTCTGTGCCTCACGCAAGAAGCGCTTGCCCAGGTAATCATCCATGTTGGTAGACTTGGCAATCACCTTGAGCGCCACGTCACGGCAAGCAAATTGATCCCGTGCTCGGTAGACTTCTGCCTGGCCTCCACGCCCAATACGTTCGCGAATAATGTAGTGATTGGCCTCAGTCCCGGGCGAGATTTCGGGACTACTGTCGCGCTTCTCTGCCCCAGAATCCGGAACCACCTGCCTGATCGTGTCAGTAGTGCCATCCGTGGCTCTCGGCCTGATATGGATATTCGCTGACGACATGGCGGTCTACCCATCACCGAAAGTGCTTCGGTTTGGGACATTCATAGTCTGCTCCTCAGCAGAGAACAGATTATATCGGTAGTTGCGGTGAATGCCTCGATCTTATTGCCTGAGTAAGCGGAAATTCTGACTTCATTCCCTTGGCCATGAAACGACGAGGAAATGAGTGCAACAGTGATTACAGCGTATACGGCCTATTACGATGAGAACGGTACACGCAGGTGACAAATTTATCATACAACCGGGACTCACGCCTCCCCCACTGGCAATCGCGCCGCGCCTGCATTGCAACTGGGCCTCGTCGACCGCGACAACGGTATAGGCCGCAGTCGACGGAAGTGTAAGATTTACTAATAGAATTGCGCCCTCGTCCGTATGTGGCACGACATAGACAATATGTGCCGCACGCGTATAAGGTCGAGACACAAGCGGGGCAATGCGTTTGTAAGACTTACATGGTCCAATTGTGACGCAGCGTCATCGCGATGCTCCCGCTACATGCCGGCTGAGCCGAAGGACCAGCAGATGGCTACCACCTGGTTCCAGCCTAAATGGACTTTTGTCTCACATGGCCGAATTCGTCAGCGCAGGCTTTTTGTGCCTTACTCGTAGGCAGCCTCTCAGATGAGCTGCGCGCGTAGCTGGGCAAAGTGTCGCTCTAAACCCTCGTCGGTGCTCACCAGTTGTTTCCAACCGAGCTCCTTGAGCTTGCGATTTTCGAAGCGGTTGCCCTTCCACATACTGTCGCTCTTGTAGCGGGTGAAAATCGCCGGTAGTTGTCCCTGAGAATATTCGTGATACATCTCCACCGCCACCGACAGCAGCTTGGTCGCCACGTAGGGCATGGTAACGTAGGGCAGCTTTTTCACTGATTGCCGATATCGTTGCAAATATTCTTTTGCATTGACGAGATCATCGTCCACCACGTTATAGACTTCGCCGTCGATACCGTGGGTCTCGCCGACCACGGCGATCGCTTCAGCACAATTATCGACATATGTCAGCGGAATGATGTTTTTGCGGCCGAGGTGGAGAAAAATGCCAAATAGATTGAGCCCCACGCGGGTCGACATGGGCGAGCCACCCGGCCCATAAATCACGCCCGGACGCAGCATCACCGTCGGAATGCCATGTTCGCGAATATACTGCCAGACCAACTCTTCTTGTCGAATCTTGGTATGAGAGTACACGTCGCGCAGTTCCGGACTGTGCTCCAATTGCGTCGTCTCATCGACCATCGCGCCCGCCGGCAAGTCGGCAACGCCGTAGACGGCAAAACTACTCACGTGAACCAGTCTGATTTTGCGCTTTTTTTCCTCCATCTCGGCCGTCATTGCTTCGAGCAGATACTTGGTCGCAATGACGCTATTGGCGAACATATCGGCCGGTGCACCGCCGGTTGCAGCAGCCAGGTGATAGACGACCTCAATGCCCTCCATTGCCGCTCGGCAGTCCGACGGTCGACTCAGCGTCCCAGTAAAGAGGGAAATTCCGCCCTCATGTGCGGCTTCCAGACGGTCTAGACGACTGTGATCGCTACCCGGCCGCACCATACAGCGCACGTTTTTATAGCCGCGCGCGAGCAGTCGCGCGACAAAGGCCGAGCCCAAAAAGCCGTTAGAACCAGTGACTAGGATGTTTGGCGAAGTTTGGCTCATGATGGTGTCTCCGCGTTTTGCCGTTGGCCAGCGTGAATTTGACGAAAGACCTCGTCCATGATCCACGCGATCCGCAGCATGCTATCTGTGGAAATCGGCAAGGGGGCCCCGTGGAGAATGCTGTCGTAGAAGCGCTTTATCAGCTCGTTCATACCGGCAAAGAAATGGTAATCCGAGGTGGCAAATCTCGCCGCATTCCGCGCCGCAGCTCGCGCATACTCGGCCGTCTGGCTAAACCCCGCCGCCAACCGTCCAATGGCGCTCGGCAGGGTTGGGCCGCGATCTACCGTCACCGTCCGCGAAATGAAATCCAGGTGCAGAATACTGTTCGTGCCGTAGATGCGCGAAAAATGTGCCACCGGTTTCACTGCGGCAGTAAACGTGCCGTACGCGGATACTCGCTGACCGCGAATCATTATTCTGAGTTCATCTTTCAGCTCGTCGCGCACATCGCCAAATGGCTCGGCTGCATCGCGACGCCAGGCCATTGCGTGGACCTCGGGACGCTCGTCTTCGATAAACTCGGTGACCTTGTTGAGCATGTGGTTGATGTTGTTTTGGAACAGCTTGCCCGGCAATCGGTGTACCCAATGCTCGGGTGACCCCAAAATCACTTTGCCAAACGGTCCCGACAAATTATAGCCAAACCAACTCTCGATATGCACCGGATCGCCCAACACGCCTTCGGCGACGAGCTGGCGCATCTCAAGCGACGGCGGATCGAATTCACTGTTGTGACCAATCGTGAGTTTGCGCCCGGCTTTGCTCACATACTCGACTAGTTCCACAGACTGCGGATAATCCAGTGCCAGCGGCTTTTCTACATATACGTGACACCCGGCGTCCACGGCCAGTTTGGTCAGCATGAGATGAGAACCAGGCGGCGTGCATATGTGAACGACATCTGGTCTTACCTCCTCTAGCATCTGTTCGAAGTTGCCGTAGTGGAAGGGAACGCCGTAGCGAACGGCGAGCTGTTCTGCCATTAAGGGCTCTAGGTCGCATACGGCAGCCATCTCGGCATGGGCGAGTTTCTGGATTTCGCTCACATGCCCGTCGGCGATCTGCCCGCAGCCCACGAGCGCGATTTTCAGGTCCTTGCTCATCGGATTGGCTCTCTCGGGTTGGCTCTATCGCGTTGCCGTGTCCAAGCAGCCTCGCCATCACAGCATGCGGGCGCCGACACGCCGCAGCATTATACACGCTCTGGGTTAGAGGGTGCCTCGGATCAGCAGGTACATATAGATGTAAGGCGCCATGAGCAGCACTGCATCGACGCGATCGAGGATGCCACCATGACCCGGCAACAATGCCCCAGAGTCCTTGACGCCGGTCGATCGCTTGATCAGCGATTCCAAGAGATCGCCCAATTGCCCCAAAATCGCCCCGGGCACGGCCATGAGCAAAATATCGCCGATGCTGAGCCGACTCATCAAACTGTCGCCGCCGTGCACGGCCATCAGGATATACTTGACCGCAATCCCGCATAGCGCCGAGTTGAGCAAGCCGCCAATCGCCCCCGCCCATGTCTTTTTGGGGCTCACACTGGGATATAGCTTGGCTCGGCCGAGGTATCGTCCGGCAAAGTACGCGCCTGTGTCCCCCCACCAGGTCACTGCAAGTACGAATACCAATACGTCACCACCGGCTGGGCCAAAATCGCGCTTGATCAAGGGGACAAAGGTGATCAGCAAGCCGACGTAGACAATTCCCGTCACCGAGTAAGCCAGGCGACGGGCAGCGGTGTCCATATCGCGAAACCAAAACAGGTAGTAGATCCCGATGGGGACCACCGACAAGAGAATGATGGCGGCCGGGACAAATGCGGCAAAGCGCACATTGCCGGCCCATGTCGTCAGCACAAATGGATCGAGCCAATACAGGCCCGCTGCGGCAATGGCGCCGCAGATCAGGCTGGCCCGGCGATCGCGGCTTCCTGCCTGATCGCCGCGATGATCGCCGCCGTGATTGGACAGCGGCTCGCCATTGCCCGCCCCCGATGCTGCAGGACTCTCGACGTCGGGCAGGGTCATCGAAAAAAATTCGCCCAGCGCCAACAGGGTAGCGGCGAACGAAATCGCCCACATATAGACCGCGTGGTCCTGATAAATGACGAATAAGAGAATTGGTATGGCAAATACCGCGACGAGAACGCGCGATGCCAAATTTCCCACTTTAGCCACGGCTCACTCTCCTTTGCCTTTGGCGACATTGAGGTCGGTGCTGTCGGCATCATCGATACGGGCCGCGGGGCCTCCGTTCACTCCCCCGCGCGCATCGGATCGCCACAGCTCCGCTTGGTAACTCGACTCGATACCATCGCCACCGCCATCACCGTCATCGTCACCACCTGAGCTCCGACGCATCACCTGCTCACCGGTCAAACCAAAACGACGTTCGCGCTGATGATACGAATCCAGAGCCGCGTATAGCGCCTGCCGGCGAAACTCGGGCCACGGCATGGGCAGAAAGATCAATTCGGCATATGCGGCTTCCCAGAGCATGAAGTTCGAGATCCGTTGCTCGCCACTGGTGCGAATCAGCAGATCGAGTGGTGGTAATTCACCAGTGGGCAGCATACGGTTGAAGCGTTCCACATCGAGATCTTCGGGGTCGAGCTCGCCCATCTGAGCTGCCCGAATCGCTGCACGCGCCGCCGAAACCACTGACTCACGCCCGCCATACGACAGCGCCAAGACCAGCTGCATCGACTGGTTCCCCATCGAGTCAGCGACGAGGGCATCGAGTGGCTTGCGCACAAACCCAGGCAATCGATTGATGTCGCCGATGGTCTGCAGCCGGATATCGTTGTCCATGATTTCTGCCCGCTCCTGAATCAGATAGTCACGAAGCAGCATCATTAGGCCCGCCACTTCGTCGGCAGGCCGAGCCCAATTTTGCGCCGAGAACGCGTATAGGGTCAGTGCTTCAATCCCGATCTGACGGCAGGCACGCACGACATCCTTGACGCTCTCGGCGCCAGCGCGATGACCCTCTAGACGAGGCAAGCCTCGCTGCTGGGCCCATCGGCCGTTTCCGTCCATGATTATTCCGACATGGCGAGGCAATCGCCGAGCCGGTGGAGGCATTACCTCAAATGACATCGAGCGAGGCGCATATCACGGGGGGGCTGGGCGTTGCAACAGAGGGGAACATCCCGTAGTCTTTACCTGACTCTCACCAAGGCATCCAGGACCAACACCGACATGGGCATATTCTCCAGACTCGGAACCCTCATCAAGTCGAATATCAACGACCTTATCACTAAGGCCGAAGACCCCGAAAAAATGCTCAATCAAGTGTTGCATGAGATGAAGCAACAGCTGGTTGACGCCAAAAAGTCGGTGGCCGTAGCCATTGCCGACGAGAAAAAACTACAGAAAAAGTACAACCAGGAGCAGGAAAAAACCAAAGAGTGGGAACGCAAGGCCATGGTAGCCGTGCGCGCCGGTGACGACAGCCTCGCTCGCCAAGCCCTGATGCGCAAGCAGGAACACGAGAATCTAGCCTCGCAGTTCCAGCAGCAGTGGATGGCACAAAAACAGGCTGTCGACAAGCTCAAGGACGCCCTTCGCCTACTGAACAACAAGATCGAAGAAGCTACGCGCAAGAAAAACATCCTTGTAGCCCGGAAAAAGCGTGCTGAAGCACACAAACAAATTGCCAGCACCATGCAGGGTCTCGGTGATACCAGCGCGTTTGACACTTTCGATCGCATGGCCGAGAGAATCAATCTGCTTGAGGCCGAAGCCGAAGCCAGCTCGGAACTCGCTGGAGAGCTCACCGGGGATACCCTGGAGTCGCAGTTTCTCCAGCTCGAAGCCGGTGGAGCTGCCACGGAAGATGACGCCCTCAACGAACTCAAGGCCAAAATGGGCCTGCTGAGTGCGGGCACGGCCGCGGAGACCAAACAATTACCTCCTACCGCGTCTTCCTTGAGTGAGGACGATCTCAAAGAGCTCGAAGACCTCGATCTGTCCACCTTCGATATCGACGGCGGCTCCAAGGGACAAGCCCAGTCCGATCCAGATAAGGCCAATCAGTAGCCCCCCGTCATCGCCCTATTGGTGGGGCGATACTCGGGCGATACTTGCGCATGATCAGCGCACTTTAGGGCGTAGATCGGCGTATTTCGGCGAAGGCTCATCTCAACTATCTCATTCTGCGCCGAGACATTCTGGTGACACTCAATGCGTGAACGGGGAGTCACAGTGGAAAACGCGTTGCCGCCATTTTGTGGTTTAGGCACGCGGTCTGGCAATTGCATAATAGCGACAGCAATGCGTACCATCACTGCGGCTGTCGCGTTTGCGGCTCTCCTCTCGGCTCCGGCTGCGGTCGTAGCCAATCCTTCCCCATCGGAGACACCAGGTTCATCGGCAACGGCGCCCGCGGCTACGGCCCATCCCGCGATCCCCGGGGCCAATGCAACAGTGCACTTGCAGGCAGGTGCGGCGGTCACCCAAGCCCCTAGCATCGCGGTCGCTGTCATCATTCCTGACGCTGGTCAAGCGCTCCTGCACGACATGCAAACCAGCAACTACACCCTGGTTCGCACCGGGCAGACAATCCGCGACTTTCGCGTAACTGCCATCAATGCCAACCAAGTGGTCTTGTCTCAGGGCAATCAACACTTTGTTTTGCCACGGACTGCAGATACCACTGAGCTCACTTCCGGTCAGGGGTTAACTGCGCTGCAAACAGCGCCAACGCCGGAGCCGGCGCCAACGCAGGGGCCGGCGCCAACGCAGGGGCCAGCACCAACGCAGGGGCCAGCGCCAACGCAGGGGCCAGCGCCAACGCTGGTGCCGGAGGCCAACATTCATCTCTCGTCACCTGCAGATGGAACGGAAGGCAGTGGACTCGTCAATCCTTACGCCGCGCCGCAACCGGCTAGTCCACCTGCGGCCAGTCCGTTGGCCAGAGGCCAGGCTTCTGGCGCCCCGGTTCCTGGCTCAGTTCCCGGGCCACCGCCGCCCCCATCCAACGAGCCTTTGAGCCCAGATTGGGCCCATGCATCGCCCAAAGCGGTGACGCCATCGGGCCCCCTCGATCCATACGCATCCCCGCAGAGCCCCAAAGCAGCTCCCGGCCCCGGTTCCGCCGTCATCGACCCCTGGACCAATACCGCCCCCTCTGCAGCCCCCCTCGTGCCTGCACCATCGCCGACGATAACCCAGCCAGGTGGGCACAATGACCAAGCCACGCCCCCCATACAGCCGTCACCGAAGCACTCGCAACCTGAGTCGAAAGCGAGCAAACCAGCGTCCAAGCGCCAACCATCCCGCACCATCCGCCGCAGCGAATTTGACCGTGCAGTCAACGACTTCCATGCCCTGGGCAAACACGTGCAGGTATCGTTGGTTGGCCCTGGCACCAACGGCCGAGGAACGACGCGTGGCGTGCGCATCGACGGACTATCCCACGGCAACCTCATCTATCGTATGGGCCTGCGCGCTGGCGACATTGTGACAAGCATCAACGGTCATGCCATTCGCAGCATTGACGACGCCGCCATCATCTACGCCACGCTCATCAAGGCTCGCGGATTTGCCGTGAATATCAAGCGAGACGGCAAACGCATGCGCTTTCGCTACCGCTTTGTCGAGTAAGTCGACAAAGTTGCGCGGTTGAGCGAATATTCTCATTGACAGTGAACTCGGCCATACACAAGCCACGGACATCTCAATGGGGAGGACGTTTGTGATCCGAATGGAGCTCGCCCTCGCCGATAAATCGGATTGGATTCGCGTCTTCGACCCGCGCGACTGCACCGTCTTTATCGCTTCGTCACCGCCACCCGAAGTCGGCACCTCAGTGCGCATAGACCTGGTCATCTCCGATTCGGGGCCCCGAGTCATTTTGCGCGGCACTATCATGAAGCGCTACGACTCTGCCGAAGGCGGTTACTCGGTCGGCTGCCGCGTCGCACTCGGTCCCAAGGAACGTGAAAAGATCAACTATCTCAACGGCTTTGTCCGCGGGGGGCTCCTAGACTTGAGAGAGCGCAGGCGACTGCCCCTGTCTCTTCCCGTCACATACGGCGGCATTGACGGTCCCAAACAGAGTCATACCCGTGACATCAACGAGGAAGGCGTTTTTATCCTCGCGGATGAG
>JAAUYH010217774.1_pt1 | contig 11986 bp, 10 predicted proteins | sample 7278061 | NCBI WGS metagenome assembly JAAUYH01 (sample SAMN14350203, study PRJNA611818) | marine sediment metagenome | isolation source: surface marine sediment (0.6m) | place: French Polynesia: Moorea | collected 2018-08 | reverse complement strand
TGATCTCGATTGCGGAAGTAATCTACTGCTTTTTTAGTGGCGATCGCACCTACAGCAGCAATCCCCGCACCAATCAAAATGTTTCGTAGTTTACTCATTGTTTCTCCACAAGAATTTAGCAAAAATCTGATTCAGTTAATAGTTAAGCAGCATTTTGGTATGTTTCTGGATCATTGTGAGTATTTTTTAACAAACAACTTTTAACTAATTAAAGCGGGTTTTTTGGGTATAAATTCTCACCTTCTCAGGATATGCAAGCACTCTTGTTGGGGAATAATAGCTAATAACTAGCGAGCCAAAGCTTTAATAGTTAGAGGTTTTGGGAGTGGTTCTTAGTGGTCTATAATGTACACAGTATAAAATTTTACTTAAATTAACTTAAAAAATAGTTACTTTTTGCAAATTTATTTGATAAATTTTAATATAGTACAATTACAAGCAATAAAAACTATAGAGAGAAATCAACAATGGGTAAGAACGACTTTTTCCTAGAACCAGATGACGCTCAAACTATGGGCGATATCAATTACATGAGAAAATCCGTAAGAGTTAGAAGAACTTTTCCTAAAACCTTAAAAAACAAAGATGGTTTTGCAGTAGAGAAGCAAGTTTCTGCAACAGAAGATATTTCCTTATCAGACAGAAACAGAGGTATTCAATCTCAATCTAATAACTTCTTTACTGCACCTGCTGCACCTGCTGCACCTGCTACTCCTTCTACTCCTGAAGTCAACAACACAACTTCTCAAGAAACTAATATCACTCAGCCAACTCCAACCCCAGAAGAGCGTCGTCAAACAGACACTAGTATGGATATGTTCTTGAATATGGCTCGCAATATTAGAAACAGACGATAGTCTGAATAGAAGAAATCAGCGAATCTATCGTTATTTTTTATTTTTTAATTCAGCAGTTGATTACGTAATTAATTACTGGGTATCAAAGTTTTGTACTGAGAACCCAGTCTTTTTTTTTACACTTATCATTAAAATCCTAGGTTATATTAGCGATAGCTCAGTTAATCGCTTTTTTCAAGAATTTAATGACCTATAGCCTCAGAATTGCTGATATTCCTCCTACTGAACGTCCTAGAGAAAGATTGCTCGAAATAGGTGCTAAAAATCTCACTACAGCAGAACTTTTAGCCATCCTACTCAGTACAGGTCAAGGTAAAGGTAAACTATCAGCTATCGGTCTGGGACAACATATATTAACTCAGCTAAGTCAGCATAAAAGAAACCCCCTCGACACATTGCGAGAGGTTAGACCTCAAGAATTAATGGAAATTCCTGGTATTGGTCCAGCAAAAGCAGCCACGATTGTAGCTGCTGTGGAGTTAGGAAAAAGAACCTTTCAGTTTCGCCCCAATCAACGAGCCTCAATTGATAGTCCTACTGCTGCTGCTGCTGCTTTGAGTCACGATTTAATGTGGCAACAGCAAGAAAGATTTGCCGTATTAATGCTTGATACCAAAAATTGCCTAATTGGAACTCAGGTAATTACTATCGGAACAGCTACAGAAACATTAGTTCATCCCAGAGAAATATTCAGAGAGTCAATCAAACAAGGTGCAACCAAGCTAATTATTGCTCACAATCATCCTTCTGGTAACTTACAGCCTTCTCAAACAGATATTGAGTTAACCCAACAGCTATTACAAGGGGCGCAGTATTTAGAGATTCCGATCCTAGACCATATTATTTTAGGTAATGGCAATCATAACAGTCTCAGACAGGGACAATATGTATATTTGTGGCAAGATGCGGATTAGACTTTAACCAGTTATCAGTTATCAGTTATCAGTTATCAAGTATTGGATGGAGACCGTTCCCTAATTGAAACATACAGCTAGAGGAAGCTGGGGTATAAGAGACCCTTAATAAAAAATTAAACTGTTCACTGTTCACTGTTCACTCTTTACTGATAACAGAAAGTATGAGGGATGAGAAAACAGTGAAAGTAAATTATTTCCTCATCCTTCATCCTTTATTACTTATCCTTTAAGAGCGCGAGCTATGTCAAACTTCACCTAATCAGCATTGTTACGATACCAATCAATAGTATTTTTTAATCCTTGACGAAAATCAGTTTTTGCCACAAAACCAAACTTTTCTTTAGCTCGATTAGTATCCAAACAACGACGGGGTTGACCATTGGGTTTGTCAGTTTCCCAAACAATTTCCCCTTCAAACTCCATCAGTTCACAGATTAGTTCTACCAGATTCCGAATTGATATTTCATCATTAGTCCCTAAATTTACAGGAGCAGATTCGTTATATTTCTGAGTAGCCATCACAATACCCCGTGCTGCATCAGTAGAATATAAAAATTCACGGGTTGGACTACCATCTCCCCAAACAGGAAGTTGCTTCTCTCCTTGTTGTTGTGCTTCATGTATTTTACGAATTAAAGCAGGAATCACATGGGAACTTCTGAGATCGAAATTATCTTCAGGACCATATAAATTTACTGGTAAAAGATAAATCCCGTTGAAGCCATATTGTAAACGGTAGGATTCTAACTGTACTAATAGAGCCTTTTTAGCAATGCCATAGGGAGCATTAGTTTCTTCAGGATAGCCATTCCAAAGATCGTCTTCCTTAAAAGGAACAGGAGTAAATTTGGGATAAGAGCAAATTGTTCCGACACAGACAAACTTGCTAACACCACTGTGATAAGCAGCGTCAATTAACTGCGCGCCCATCATCAAATTATTGTAAAAAAGCTCTGCTGGTTTGTCCTGATTCAGTCCAATACCCCCTACATGGGCTGCTAAATGGATGACAATATCTTGTTGTTCTACGGCTTTTTTACAGCTATCAAGATTTCTGAGGTCACAATCTCGCGATCGCGGTATAGTAATTTTATCAGTAGTAGCTCCAGCTTGACACAATTGTTCTACTACTTGTTTGCCGAGAAATCCAGAACCACCAGTGACGAGAATCCGCTTATCGTTCAAATCCAGCATTATTGTTGCATCCTTGATTGACTTACATCAGAGCAATCATATTTTAATCTACTGTTAAGGCTACACCTTGACGAATGTGAGCGTTATCTGAGCTATCTATATTGTTTTCTGTTCCATCAGGACTAGGCAAACCTAGCACTGCAAAATCAGCATTTACCATCAGCTTAACTAATCCTTCAAAAGTCACAGAAGGTTCCCAACCCAATTTTTCTTTAGCTTTACTGGGGTCGCCAATCAGCAAATCTACTTCTGCTGGACGTAAATAACGTTTATCAAAAGCTACATAGTCTTCCCAATTCAGATTAGCGTAATTAAAGGCAATATCCAGAAATTCTCGAATTGAGTGAGTTTCTCCTGTAGCCACTACATAATCATCTGGTTTATCTTGTTGGAGCATCAACCACATAGCTTTAACATAGTCTTTGGCGTAGCCCCAATCTCTTTTAGAGTCTAGATTACCCAGATAGAGTTTTTTCTGAGTTCCAGCGACAATTCTCGCTAAAGCTCTCGTAATTTTACGAGTTACAAAAGTTTCTCCTCTTCGGGGAGATTCATGATTAAATAAAATACCGTTACAGGCAAACATATCGTAAGACTCACGGTAATTTAGAGTTTGCCAATGAGAATAGACTTTGGCACAAGCATAAGGACTACGGGGATAGAAAGGAGTTGTTTCTTTCTGGGGTACTTCTTGAACTTTGCCAAACATCTCCGAAGAACCAGCTTGGTAGAACCTGACTTCAATACCTGTACGTTTCCGATAGTCGCGGATTGCTTCTAATAGACGCAATGTTCCCATTCCTACTGCATCTACAGTATATTCTGGAGAGTCAAAACTAACCCTAACGTGAGATTGCGCCCCTAAATTATAAATTTCTACTGGCTTAACTTCTTCTAAGATTCTTCTTAATGTTGTCCCATCAGTCAAATCTCCATAATGCAGAAATAGTTTAGCATCTGAATTATGAGGGTCTATATATAGATGATCAATCCGATCTGTGTTGAAGGTGGAAGTTCGGCGAATAATACCATGAACTTCGTATCCTTTTTCTAGCAATAATTCACTTAAATAAGAACCATCTTGACCAGTAATACCTGTAATTAAGGCTCGTTTGGGTTCACTCATACTCTATAATTCCTGATTGTATTTTTATTGCAATCTCCAAAAAGTATTGCATAGTAAGCAACAGCTTAGTAATTATAAAAATTACACTTGTGTTACTAAGTAACTTGACGCAACTTATCAGTTCTTCTTTAATAAATTAACTTAAATGTTTACCGATTGCCCCTAATAAATTAGAAATTGTTAGTCATTAGTACTTAAAAGAGTTGCTGCTGACTTAACTTAGCAATAAAGGGTAGGACTTTAAAATGATTTATTTTGGTAACAATCGGTTCTAGAGCAATAGTACTATTTAGTTAATAAGCACCATTATTATGGGGAAAAAGGACTATTCCTATGGTTTTGATGATAATCCAAAGGTCTAATAACCAATTATGGCTAGTAGCATAATAGACATCTATTTTCACTCTCTTGGGATAAGGAATGTCGTTTCTACCTGATACTTGCCATAATCCAGTAATTCCTGGTTTGATTTTTAAGACTGTATTGATATGACGACCATACTTATATAGCTCTTCGGGTACGAGAGGTCTAGGGCCGATTACGCTCATATCCCCCTTTAAAACATTCCAAAATTGGGGAAATTCGTCTAAGCTAGTCAGACGTAAAAAATGTCCTATTTTAGTGATTCTGGGGTCACGTTTCAGCTTAAAATTATCCCTAAATTCCTGGCGCATTTGGGGAGATTCTGCCATCATAGCTTCTAGCATTTCGTCTGCATTAGTGACCATGGTACGGAATTTAATACAGTTAAAAGGCTGGAAATCTTGACCAATTCTCTGCTGAACATAAAATATGGGTCCTGGCGAACTCAGAGCAATTAATATTGCCAGAACCAAATACACAGGAAAGAAGACAATCAGAATTAATAAGGAAAAAACAATATCAAATAAACGTTTAGCAACGTCTCCGTCTAGAGCTTTTAAGGATAAACCTTGAGGCTTTCTCGGATTAGCAAAAGGTCGAAACCCTTTTTTGAGAAACCTTCTGGAACTTTTGACGGAGTCAAATTGGCTGTTAGTAGCAGTCATCTCACTCCTTCACATCACACACACCACATAATCCCAATAATAAAGCTAGAAAGAGCAATCACCACCCAAAATTTGAGCAATTTGTGATTTTAAATCTCTTTGTGCTGATTATGGGAGTAGAATTCACGACAGCAGTTATCGAGAAATTCTTGATAAGACTTTTGAAATATGGAAGAACTAAATTTAGCTGCTTGTAAGCAACATTGTTCTGAACTGATTTTACTGGCAACTTGTTCAAATGTTTCAACTGCTTGGACTATTGCTGTTGCAGTTTGTACTGGAAACAATAAACCAGTACCAGTTTGGGGATTTTGACGAATATCTTTTACTGTTTCTAAAGCACCTCCTCCTCCGTAAGCAATTACGGGTGTTCCACAAGCTTGAGCTTCTACTAAAGCAATACCAAAATCTTCACAAGCAGCATAAACAAATGCCTTAGCTTTTGCCATATACTCCTCTACTACATTATGGGGTTGTAAGCCCATGACTTGCACGTTGGATTTGGCTAACCGACGAATTAAACTGAGGTCAGAACCAGAACCAATTACCACTAGAGGCTTCTGTAACTGGTTGAATGCCTCAACGATTAAAGATACTTTTTTATAACTCACCAAACGACAAACTGTAAAATAAAATTCCCCTTTTGACGATCGCAATCCCGCTGACTTATTAAATCTTTCTATTGCTACGGGAGGATAAATTACTTTAGCCCTCCGACGATAGCAACGCCATATACGACGGGCGGTATGATGAGAATTAGCAATAAAATAATCCACTCGATTAGCAGAAATTACATCCCATTGACGTAGTTGGTGCAAGATATATCTTGTGGCAATACCAGCAAGACCTGAACCTCTTTTATCTCCTTGAAGATAATCAAAAGTCAAGTCCCAAGCATAACGCATCGGGGTATGACAATAGCAAATGTGTAACTGATGAGGACTGGTTAACACCCCTTTGGCTACTGCATGGGAAGATGATAGTATCACCTGATATTCCCTTAAATCTAACTGTTCGATCGCCAGAGGCATTAGAGGTAAGTATTTTTGTACACCATTGCGAGCTAAGGGAAAATGTTGCAAAAAGGTACTACCAATTTGGCGTTGATAAAGATAACTATCGGGGTTAACCGACTCAAAATCAATTAAAGCGTAGAGATCGGCATCTATAAACTTAAGTATTTCTTGGACTACCAACTCTGAACCCCCTGTAGCTTTTGGGGTCAACCACTCATGAACTAGAGCATATTTGTATTGCGAAGAGTCGGAATAATTAATATCCAATGTTTTAGAACAACATGGTAAATTTCCAGGGATTTTAGCATATCTGATCATGGAAGTATAGATAGTCGGTACATTAGTACAAAAATATCTTGCGATACCGTATTAGAAAGAAATATTAAAATCAATGGTGTTTTAGGCTTGTGAGGTGAGTACTTTAAGATTGAAGGAGTAAAAGAGGAGTGAGCTAAACCTTTTAAGAGGCAATAAATTTTGAGACGGTTATTAGAAAGTCTAGTTATTTGGATTCAGAGTAAACGAAGCGGGGACGCAAATTGCTGAAGAAGATTTACTAGAGTGGTTAAGTGATTACATCAAAATCCATAAGCAAAAGCCACTCCATAAAGCTGAACAAGAAGTTGGAAAATTTCTAGATTTTATTGGCAAACGTACATAGTTACTCAACGAACAAAGTTCTGAACTTATACCAATTATCAAAAGTAACAAGAGACTTAGTAATGAGGCAAAAGGCAATCTTGCAATAGCCAAAAGCCTAAAATAACAAAGTATTTGGCAATTTATTTTAATAAAAAATAAATTGTCTATATATCTAGCTATTTTCGATAATTGGTATTACCTATTACCTATTACCTTTCCTCTGCACAAGCTAATAATCAAAAAAACTCAATAATAGAGATAAAAAAATGAACTGTAATTATGAGAATAGAATCATTAAAAATTAAAAAATATCGCTGTTTGCAAAATATTGAAATTAATAATATGCCAGCGTTTTGTGTCCTTGTGGGAGCGAATGGAACTGGAAAGAGTACTTTTTTTGATGTTTTTAGATTTTTACGAGATGCTTTAAAAAATAATGTTCGTCAAGCTTTGCAAGTTAGAGGTGGTTATAAAGAGGTTATTACCAGAGGACATGAAAATGAGGATATAGAATTTGAAATAAAATTTCGGATGAAAATCATAGATAAAGAAAGATTAGTGACTTATGTTTTAAAAATTGGACAAGAAAAAAATAGACCTGTAGTGAAACGAGAGATATTACGTTATAAACGAGGTTCTTATGGTTCTCCTTTTCATTTTCTAGATTTTCAATACGGTCAAGGATATGCGATTCTTAATGAAGAAGATTTCGATAAACCTGATGAAGAACTACAAAGGGAAGAACAAACCTTAGAATCAAAAGATATTCTTGCGATTAAAGGATTAGGGCAATTTAAAAGATTTAAGGCTGCAAGTGCTTTTAGATTATTAATAGAAAATTGGTACGTATCAGATTTTCATATTACTGATGCTAGAGGTATTAAAGATGCTGGTTATGCGGAACATTTATCAAAAACTGGAGATAACTTACCCCTAGTTGCTCAATTTTTATATGAAAGTTATCCAGATATTTTTAATACTGTTTTGGAAAAAATGAAACAAAGAGTTCCTGGTGTATCTCAAATAGAAGCTAAAAATACAGAAGATGGTCGCCTAATTTTGCGGTTTCAAGATAGTGCTTTTAAAGACCCTTTTATTGCTAGATATGTTTCAGATGGAACAATCAAAATGTTTGCTTATCTAGTATTATTATACGATCCTAATCCCCATCCTCTTCTATGTGTAGAAGAACCAGAAAATCAATTATATCCTTCTTTATTATCTGAACTAGCAGAAGAATTTGCTGCATATACTAGGAAAGAAGGACAAGTTTTTGTGACGACTCATTCCCCAGATTTTATTAATGCTGTGGAGTTAGACAATATTTATTGGTTAGAAAAGAAATCGGGAATAACTAATATTTATAAAGCATCTGAGGACGAAATTCTGAAAGGCTTAGTAAAGGAAGGAGATTTCCCTGGTTATCTTTGGAAACAAGGATTATTTGGAGATGCTAATCCATAATGAGTTATTATTACCAAATTATTTTTCTTCTAGAGGAACCTTCTATGAAAGAGATGCTGAAAATATTATTACCAAAAATAATTCCTGACAAGATTACTTATAAATGTATTCCTCACGAGGGTAAGCAAGATTTAGAAAAGTCTATTCCTAGAAAATTAAAAGCATTTCCCAAACCAACAAAATTTATTATTCTTCGAGATAAAGATAGTGGTGATTGCCTTAAAATTAAACAACAATTATTGCAATTATGTCAAAAAGCAAATAGACCCGATACATTAATTAGAATTCCTTGTCATGAACTAGAGTCATGGTTTTTAGGAGATTTAGTTGCTGTGGAAAAGGGATTAAAAATTAAGTCGGGAAAATTAGCTAGATTACAAGAGAAAGCAAAATATAGAAATCCAGACAATATTGGCTCTCCTAAACAAGAATTAAGAAAGATTGCACCAAATTATCAACCAATAACTGGAAGTAGAGCGATCGCAAAACATCTTGATCCGGGTAGCAATAATTCTAAAAGCTTTCAGGTTTTTATTCAGGGTCTAAAACAAATAATCAACCAGTTACAAGCAAATATGAATAAGTAATTCGGAGTTTTTAAGATTTGAAAAATTGCGATCGCTGATTCTCCATACAGCATTCAGCAAAATTCTAGAGAATTGCTTAACTCTGAAGAGATTATGACCAATTTCCCCAACAATTTAGAAGGGAATTCTCACAGCTATAGTTTATGGCAGACAAAAAAAGAATTGGTATTCTCACCAGTGGTGGTGACTGTGCAGGTTTAAATGCAGTTATTCGAGCAGTTACTCGTTGTGCTATTAACGTCTATGATTGGGAAGTCTGGGGTATTTGTAAAGCAACTCACGGGTTAATGAGTCGTCCTCCCCAAGCCATTAAATTAGATGTTGCTAAAGTCGATCCTTTACTAACTATTGGGGGAACATTTCTGGGTACTACCAATAAAGGCGATCCTTTTGCTTTTCCCATGACGGATGGCTCATTATGCGATCGCTCTCAAGAAATTATCGAAGGTTATGATAAGTTGGGCTTAGATGCTTTGATTGGTATCGGGGGAGATGGTAGCCTAGCAATCTTACGTAAACTCGCCCAACAAGGAGGAATTAATTTAGTCGGAATTCCCAAAACCATTGATAATGACGTGGGAATTACAGAACGCTCTATCGGGTTTGATACAGCAGTTAATATTGCCACAGAAGCCATTGATCGCCTACATTTTACGGCTGCTAGTCACAGTAGAGTGATGATTGTGGAGGTTATGGGAAGAGACGCGGGACATATTGCACTGAATGCAGGGATTGCTGGAGGGGCGGATATTATTTTAATTCCTGAAATCCCTTATAAATTAGAAAAAGTTTGTGAGCATATCAAAAAAAGACAAGCTCAAGGACAAGATTATAGTATTGCGGTAGTGTCAGAAGCAGTGTGTACTGAATCAGGAGATTTAGTACAGCAAGGACATTTTGCTGACTGTCGTCTCGGGGGAATTGGTCAATATCTCTCAGAAAAGATTACCACTATGAGTGGTGCGGAAACTAGGGTGACAGTATTGGGACATACCCAACGAGGCGGTATTTCTTCTCCCTTAGATCGGATATTAGCTTCCGCTTTTGGAGTAGCAGCAGTAGAATTAATTGCTCAGGAAAAGTACGATCATATGGTGACATGGCAAGAGCGTTCAGTTAAAGCCGTACCTATAGCAGAAGCCATTAAGAATTATCGTGCTGTGGATCCTCAAGATACTTTAGTTAAAACTGCTAAAGGTTTAGGAATTTGTTTGGGAGATTAAGTTGATGGATGAAAAGCTAATTGCGTTCTTGTTGATGGTTAATGGTTGATGATTAATTACTGAATACTGATACCGAGTTTTGCACACCCTCTCGAACGTTTGATTTTTTGTGTTCTTCTTTGCGTACCCCCCTTATTAAGGGGGGTTAAGGGGGATCAAGGGGGGATCATATTATCCTATGACAACGCAACTTAGTCTGAATACTGAATACTGCTTACTGCTTACTGCTTACTAATTAAGGAAGTGAACTAAGGTGAAAAAATTAATTCGCGGTTTAGATGAGTTTCGCCATACCTATGTTCCTACTCATCAAGAACTCTTAACAGAACTTTCTCACGGTCAAAAGCCTAGAGTTTTGTTTATCACTTGCTCTGATTCTCGAATCGATCCCAATCTAATTACCAATGCTGATGTGGGAGAATTATTTGTGATTCGCAATGCAGGTAATATTATTCCTCCCTATGGTGCAGCTAATGGAGGGGAAGGAGGAACTTTAGAGTATGCAATTCATGCTCTAGATATTCAGCAAATCATAGTGTGTGGACATTCTCATTGTGGCGCAATGAAGGGACTACTGAAGCTAAATCAACTTCAAAAAGATATGCCCTTGGTTTATGATTGGCTCAAACACGCAGAATCAACACGCCGTCTGGTAACAGAAAATTATCTAAATTACTCAGACGAAGAATTAATCGAGATTTTAGTCGCAGAAAATGTTTTGATTCAGATTGCCAATCTTAAAACTTACCCAGTGATACAAGCAAAATTGCATCGGGGTCAACTACACATCTACGGCTGGATTTATCATATAGAGACGGGAGAAGTTTTAGCCTATAACGAAACAAATCATACTTATGTATCTCCCCAAACTCAACTGTTAGAAGAAAGTAACGAGAATTCAAGACTGAATTATTCTAGGACTCATGCTCCCCCAGTAGCTTGTGAACTCCTACCAGCTTCGGATTTATCCCTTCCAGAAGAGACTAATCAATGGCGAGCTTTAGATAGGATCGCCCAAGTCCGCAGTAAATTAGACTTTTTACTCCAAATAAATCCTCAATCTCCCCAGGAAGCGCAGAAGACAATGCGATCGCTGTGTGAGATCTTTGAAACAGCCACCCAACAGGGGATGAGTCCAGGGGAGTTACAAGCTTATCACTATAGATTTGCCGAAAAAATCCAAATTTGGGCAAAGACGATCTACTCTCTGAAGGATTGACCTCAAATATGAGATTATAAGTAGGCTGTATCACTATCACCTTACTGTTTATGGATAGCACTACCGTATCTCAAGAAGAAATAGCTGCTGCGTTAGAAACTCCTGTGGATTTTAACTTTGAGCTTCCGGATCCTGAAGATGAAGCCATAGAAGAATTTGATTTTCAGCAGCAATTAGATGCGGTATGGCAAGTCTGCGATCGCTTCGATCTGCAAACCGATATTTGGCGCGGACGGATTCTAAGAGCAGTAAGGGATAGAGAAAAGAAGGGAGGAGAAGGTAGAGGCTCAGGATTTCTTAATTGGCTCAAAAATCGCGAAATTACCAAGTCTCAAGCCTATGCTTTAATTCAATTAGCTAACAGTGCAGATACTCTTTTAGCAGAAGGACAATTAGACCCTACTAGTATTAATAATTTTAGTAAACGGGCATTTGTGGAAACTGCTAAAGCCGATCCAGAAGTGCAAAAGCTAGTAAGTGAAGCTGCTCAAAAAGGCGATCGCATTACTAGAAGGGAAGTGAAACAACTCTCTGATGAGTGGACGGCTATGACTTCAGAATTACTCCCTGAAGAAGTCAAGGAAAAAGCAGCAGCAGGTGCATTACCACCCCGTCATCTTGCTCCTTTGGTGCGAGAAATGGAGAAATTACCCGATCTTCACCTAGAAGGTATCAAAAAGGAAGTTGCAGATAGTCCTGATATTGATACGGTT
>JAAUYH010094232.1_pt1 | contig 11987 bp, 10 predicted proteins | sample 7278061 | NCBI WGS metagenome assembly JAAUYH01 (sample SAMN14350203, study PRJNA611818) | marine sediment metagenome | isolation source: surface marine sediment (0.6m) | place: French Polynesia: Moorea | collected 2018-08 | reverse complement strand
CTTATTAGATTGTTTGGTAGTCACTTTTTTTTGGTCGAACCAGATTTAGGCTCGGCTATGTTTAATAATGTATCAGCAAATCGCGGTTTCGTCTCGATTGTTACGGAAAAATAAGAGATTTTTAGCTCAATTGCGCTGACAACGGTTTCCTGGTAGCGGACGGTACACCAAAAGACTTATCCTGCTTAGTATAGACCCATTAATCCTGTACCGTCCGCTACTACGGAACTGCTATAAGATTGATAGATTGTTGCTAATTGTAAATAATTTAGATCTTTCTCCTTGCCTACAGCAAATCTTCTAACAATCCAGTTACTTCACCCTGTAAATTTTTCCGATTGTCGTCGTAAACCAACAAAGTATTAATATTCTTATGACGGCTCAATTTCTGAACCCGCCTCACGTCCCCATCGGTCGCGTCGAGTGCGGCTGTAATACTAGAGTGCCTCACTTTATGGGGAGTTAAAATTTTAACTCCAGCAGCCTTAGATCGCTTTTTAACGATCTTATATATCGAGTCGGTCGTTAACCGATGTCCCCAGTATCCCTTATGAACGCTAGTAAATAAGGCGGCTGTCGGCTCTTTTTCCCCCCTGACTGACAACCAATTGCAGATCGCAGAAACCGTATTTTTTCCTAAACTAATATTCTCCGGTGCGGATCGGCCCTTGCCGATAATTCTCAAAGTTGCGTTACTCGGATCGAAATCTTCGATATTTGTTTGCGCCACCTCAGATCGTCTTAAAGCGTTACCCCAGAGCAAAAGTAAAATAGCGTAATCTCTCAAACCTCCCAACTCATCTAGATTGCAGGTTGCCAAGACTCGTTTATAACTTTCAATATCTATTCCCTTTGTATCCCTATATGCCGTCACGGTTTCCCGCTCGACTTTAGTTAATGTAAAATTACACTTCCCAATTTTATTGGCATAATTAACCAAAGAAGTTACGGCAGCTAACTTTCTGTTGATGGTCGCGCTGGCTAAACCCCGTTCTATCAATCGAGCGTGATACTGAGTCAAAACATCATAAGCCATACAACCCGAAAGGGAGAGGAAATCCGCCAATCGCTCTGGCGTTACCTCGCTATCCGCCATAGAACGAAAAAAATCCTTAATATCTGTCCTATAGATCCGTTTAGTATGATGAGAGCGAGATCGCCCCAACCAATTTTCTATAATCCGGTCGTAATCGGTAGCATCGAACGACGATCGCGGATGGAGGGGTATGACGTTTTTATTATCCCCAACTATTTGTAACTTTTTCATAAGTAAAGCTTAAATCTTTTGGAATAGTTTTGAAAACGGCCATTCTCAAGATATATTTTTAGCGATAATTTTAATTATCGTGCTTAAATAAGTAATTATCCCCGTTTAAAAGATTGATTAATTCGGTTAATCTAAGAAGAGGACGATAATTCGAGCTATTGCGTCAAATAATGACAGTTTCACCCAACTTTGCTTTCTTAAGGGTTCACGATGCCCAATTGGTTAAATTAGGGACTTTAGCAGAGAAATATTTTAAAGACGACTCTGTTACCTGTTTGATGAAATTGAGGCAATTTGGGGAATTGCTAGCGCGTTTAATAGCTGCGAATGTAGGTTTATACGAAGATTCCGACGAATCTCAAATAGAATTACTCAACCGGTTGCAGTCTAAAAATCTTCTACCCGGAGATGTTAAGAACCTATTTCATCAACTGCGGAAGTCGGGTAACGATGCCACTCACCAGTTAAGGGGCAGTCACGGTAAAGCATTAAGCCACCTAAAATATGCCAGAGAGCTGGCTATTTGGTTTCATCGCACTTTTGGCAGCGACAGCGAGTTTAAACCGGGGGCGTTCATTCCTCCAGCAGATCCGGTTGACGAAACCGAAGCTTTAAGAGCGGAACTGGCCAGATTGAGAGAAGAAGCAATTGCCAGCAGATCCGAAACGGAGTTAGCCGCAGCTAAGGCTCTAGAAGAGGCAGAATTAAGGCAAATAGCCGAAGAACTACTAGAAGAAGCAGAAGCAGTAGAAGCGCAGTTAAAACGGCGATTGGAGGCAATTCAGAGCAATAATGCCCGTCGCTCCTCAAAACTGATCCAGCAAACTATCCAGCAAGCGGGGGTTGCCGAGAAGGAAATAGATTTAGACGAAAATGAAACTCGTCGTTTGTTTATCGATGCTAAGTTGAGGGCTGCTGGCTGGGAAGTAGATTCGGACAATCTTACTTACTCGAAAGGTAAAAGACCGCAGAAAGGTAAAAATTTAGCGATCTCCGAATATCCTACTAAGAACGGTTGTGCCGATTATGCTTTATTTATCGGACTCGATATAGTGGGAGTAGTCGAAGCCAAACGTCACAGTCGCGATGTAGCTGGAGATATCGGCCAAGCCAAGCGGTACAGCAAAGGCTATCAAATTAAGGGAAATGAAACTTTATGCGATGGCGCGCCTTGGCGAGAGTATCGAGTCCCTTTCGTGTTTGCTACCAATGGCAGAGAATATTTAGAACAGCTACAGACCTTAAGCGGGATTTGGTTTTGCGACGTGCGCGATCCCCACAATCTCAGTCGTCCGTTGCAGGGTTGGTACAGCCCCGAAGGGTTGGCAAGGCTGTTAAAGCAAGATTTGAAAAAATCCCGCGAAAAGTTAGAGCAAGAAGATTTTAACTACAATATCGAACTGCGAGACTATCAAAAAGAAGCGATCTCAGCGATCTCCTCGGCATTGGCAGCAAAGCGGCAAAAGCTGCTTTTAGCTATGGCGACGGGTACGGGAAAAACTAAAACCGCGATCGTCCTGGTGTACCGCTTGCTGAAAGCGAAAAGATTCAACCGCGTGCTGTTTTTAGTAGATCGGACGGCGTTGGGAGAACAAGCGGGTAATTCTTTTAAAGATACGCAAATAGAGAACTTACAAACCTTTGCCGAGATCTTTGGAATTAAAGAACTGGGTGAAAATGATGTAGATATCGATACTAAGGTCAATATCGCTACGGTGCAAAGCTTCGTGAAAAAGCTCTTTTATCCTAACGACGATACTGTAGTGCCGACGGTAGACGATTACGATTGTATTATTGTCGATGAGTGCCACCGAGGATATTTACTAGATAAAGAGTTGAGCGATACGGAGTTACTGTATCGAGACTTTAAGGACTATATTTCTAAATATCGCCGCGTTTTAGACTATTTTGACGGGGTTAAGATCGGGTTGACCGCTACTCCTGCTTTACATACCACGCAAATATTTGGCGATCCCATCTATACTTACAGCTATCGCGAAGCAGTTATTGAAGGCTGGCTGATCGACCACGACCCGCCGATTAAGATAAAAACCAAGCTGTCCGAAAGCGGGATAGTTTGGCAAGCGGGGGAAGAAATGGAATATTTCGACCCCAAAACGGGCGAGTTAGATTTGGTTCACGCTCCCGATGAAGTCAAGATAGAAGTCGAACAGTTCAATCGCAGAGTAATTACAGAACCTTTCAACCGCGCAGTCTGCGAAGCACTGGCGCAATACATCGATCCCAGCCTGCCGGAGAAAACTTTAATTTTCTGCGCTACCGACAGACACGCAGATCTGGTAGTTACTTTGCTCAAAGAGGCGTTACAGGAAACATACGGCAGCATCGAAGAAGATGCCGTCATGAAAATAACGGGAAATATCGATAAACCTTTGCAAAAAATTAGGGAATTAAAAAACGAGGTTTTACCTAAGATTGCGGTAACGGTGGATTTATTAACTACGGGGATCGACGTACCCGCTATATGTAACCTAGTATTTTTAAGGCGGGTAAATTCGCGCATTCTCTACGAACAAATGTTAGGTAGAGCTACCAGACTTTGCGAGGAGATCGGCAAAGAAGTATTTAAAATTTACGATGCGGTCAGGCTTTATGAAGGCATCGCGCCAGTTTCTAACATGAAGCCCGTCGCAGTCAATCCTAATATCTCCTTTACTCAGTTGGTAGACGAGTTAAATACGGTAGATTGCGTTGCAGCACTACCGGAAATAGTCGAGCAGTTACTAGCCAAGCTACAGAGGAAGCGAAGGCATCTCAGCCCCAGGAGTAAAGAAGAGATCGAAAGCATTGCGGGGATGCCCGTAGAAGAAATCGGAGCTTATCTCAAAGACAGTCAGCCCGAGGAAATTGGGGAATGGTTCAGGCAAAGAAAGTTAATCGCGCAAATTTTAGATCGCAGAGATGGCGGGCGCAAACCCGTGCTGATTTCTTACCACCAAGACGAACTAATTGGCATCGAAACTGGTTACGGCGATGCCGAAAAACCGGAGGATTATTTAAGTAGCTTCCGCAAGTATCTCGAGGAAAATATTAATAAAATTCCCGCGCTGCTGGTAATAACCCAACGCCCCAGAGATTTAACCCGCGCTCAACTTAAAGAATTGAAGCTGCTCTTAGATAGTGCGGGTTATCGCGAGAACCATTTACGGGCAGCGTGGCGGGAGTTAACTAACGAAGATATCGCCGCCTCTATTATCGGTTTTATCCGACAAGCAGCGTTAGGAGATGCCCTGATTAGTTACGAAGAGAGGGTAGATCTGGCGATGAAAAAGATTTTAAGCTCGAGAAAGTGGACACCGCCCCAACGCAAGTGGTTAGAAAGGATTGCCAAACAATTGAAAGAAGAAACCATCGTAGATCGAGAAGCTTTCGATCGCGGGCAGTTTAAGGCGAACGGCGGTTTCAAACGGATTAATAAAACTTTCGGCGGCGAGTTAGAAACTATTTTGAGCCAAATTAATCGGGAATTATGGCAAAAACAAGCTTAATTGACAATAAATAGCCAAAATTGGCTTATTTAATGAGAAACGGTAAAAACAAGCTTAATTAACGAGAAATGCCAAAAACAAACTTAATTACAAGAAATAGTAATAAACATCATCATCGTTGACCCCCCTTGTAGGTTAAAGTGTAAGTCTGTCCGATCTCCTTATTGAATGCCGAATGAGTGCCACTACCGATATTGTTGCTAAACTCTGGAATCTTTGTAACGTGCTGCGGGACGATGGAATTAGCTATCTACAGTACGTTACCGAATTAACTTATCTCTTGTTTCTCAAGATGATGCAGGAGACGGACAAAGAAGCAATATTACCCGAGGGATATCGGTGGAACGACTTGATTAGTCAAGAAGGTACTGAACTATTAAAGTTTTATCGCGGCTTACTTTTACAACTGGGTTTGAAATCTGCTAATTCTAAAGCTGCCAATTCCAATTCCAGAGTACAAGCTATCTTTGCTAACGCTCAAACTGCCCTCAAAAAACCAAAAAATCTCGCCACCTTGGTTGCTAATATCGATTCTTTAGATTGGTACTCCGCCAAAGAAGAAGGTTTGGGGGATTTGTACGAAGGGCTGTTAGAAAAAAATGCCAGCGAAAAAAAATCGGGTGCGGGTCAATATTTTACCCCTCGTCCTCTAATTGACTGCATGGTAGCTCTGATTAAACCCCAACCTGGTGAATTAATCCAAGACCCCGCAGCAGGTACGGGCGGGTTTTTAATTACGGGCGATCGCTATATTAAACAGCAGACGGACGATTTATTTGCACTTTCCGAATCAGAACAAGATTTTCAACGCTATCAGGCTTTTTACGGCTTAGAATTGGTAGAAGATGCCCATCGCTTGTTACTGATGAACATGATGTTACACGGCATCGAAGGGGAAGTAGGTAAAGGGGATACCCTTTCGGATAACGGCAAAAAATTACCAAAAGCTAACGTAATTCTGACTAATCCGCCGTTCGGGACGAAGAAAGGCGGCGGCAAACCTACTAGAGATGATTTTACTTTTCCGACCTCTAACAAACAATTAGCATTCTTACAGCATATTTATCGCGGCTTGTTGCCCGGGGGTAGGGCTGCGGTGGTTTTACCCGATAATGTTCTCTTTGAAGACGGACAGGGGCGCAGTATCCGGGCGGATCTGATGGATAAATGCAACCTCCATACTATTCTGCGCTTGCCTACGGGAATTTTCTACGCCCAAGGTGTTAAAACAAACGTATTGTTTTTCCAGAGAGGTACGACCGAGAAAGGGAATACTAAGGAAGTTTGGATCTACGATCTCAGAACTAATATGCCGTCGTTTGGCAAGCGGAATCCTTTAACTAGAAAGGATTTTGCCGAGTTTGAGGAATGTTATGGGGACGATCCTAACGGTAGAAGTTCTCGAAAAGACTTGGGAGAAGAAGGGCGGTTTAGACGTTTTAGCAGGGAAGAGATAGCCAAACGGGGCGACAATCTAGATATATCTTGGTTGCGGGATGAGAGTTTGCAGAGTGCCGAAGATTTACCCGAACCCGACGAGATAGCTGCTGAAATTACGATCCGACTGCAAACGGCGATCTCAGAAATGTCCGCTTTAACCGAGTTGTTGGAATCGGATTAGATAAATTGAAAGAAGGAGCGATGACTACTATCGACATTAATAAGACAATTAAAGCTTGGTCGAATTCTTATGATACTCTTTTTGTTCCGCACACGGAAACAGAATATCAAAAACTCGTTAGTTTGCTCGACGATCTGATAGATGAAGTAGGAGAAGACGAATCGCATCCTTTAGCTTCTTTGATGGAAATTATTGGTTTATTGCTCGAAAATTACGAATCAGAAAACGTGCCAGAATTAGAGTGTTAAATCTTAATTTTTTGAGAGTTTGAGATTATGAATGCAGAACAAAAGCTATTAGAAAAATGGCGAGAACTGCCTAAAGATAAACAGCAAGAAGTGTTGCAGTTTGTTGAATCTCTGAAGGAAGATAAATTAGAAATTAAACAGCGTCCTTTCGGTCTTTGTAAGGGAGAATTTACTGTTCCCGATGATTTTAACACGCCGTTACCCGACGAGATTTTAGATTTGTTTGAAGGGAAATGAAGCTTCTCTTAGACACTCATATATTTTTGTGGTTTATTAGCGGTAGCGATCGATTGTCGGCAAAACATCGTCAAGAAATTGTCAATTTAGACAATGAAGTATTTTTAAGCGTTATTTCTGTTTGGGAATGTACGATTAAATATCAACTTGGGAAATTACCATTACCCGAATCTCCTGAAATTTATCTGCCGAGAGAAAGAAAACGGCATTTTATCGACACTATTATGATCGACGAAAACACAATCGCACAATTAATTAAGCTCCCTCCACTACATCGCGACCCCTTCGATCGTCTTTTAATCTGTCAAGTTAAAGAGTACGATCTAGTTATGGTGACTGAAGATAACGCAATTTTAGCTTATTCTACGATTAATTTTTTGAGTTAGAGATGAATTTAGACAAACAGTTGAAGAAAACCGAACCAGGACAACGTTTGCGCCAAATTAGAGCCAAGATAGTAGCGAATGGTGTGCCTTTGTTAAATCGAGAGGAAATAGAAAAAGAAGTTATCAGCCGTCGCGGTGGGTTACAAAATATTAGTGAACAATCGTAACTTTTATTGTTTAAATTATCGCTTTTTGTATATATTAGGATTTTGATTGATAGTAATCATTAAAAATATTATGAATAATATGGAATTAACTGAAACTACAGAATATTTACCTGAGATTCCCAATTCATGGATTTATATAGCATTAAAACATATTGCATCAAACAAGAAGAATGCAATTAAAAGAGGGCCTTTTGGTAGTGCAATCAAAAAAGAATATTTTGTTTCATCTGGATATAAAATATATGAGCAAAAAAATGCTATATATAATAATTGTGAATTAGGTAATTATTATATTGATGAAAATAAATTTTTGCAACTAAAGGATTTTGAAGTTCAAAGTGGAGACATCATAATCAGTTGTTCTGGAACAGTAGGAAAAATTGCAGTTATTCCATTAAATTCACCGCCGGGAATTATTAATCAAGCTTTACTAAAAATAAGTTTAGATAATCAAAAAATATTAACTGAATATTTTATCTATTTATTTATTTCAGAAAGTTTTCAAAAAGTATTTTTAAAAAATACTCGCGGTTCAGCTATGAAAAACATAGCATCGGTTAAAGTCTTAAAATCAGTTTCAATTCCCATACCACCTTTCAACGAACAAAAACGCATCGTAGCGAAAATAGAAGCCCTACAAACGAGAAGCCAGAGAGTAAAAGAGGAACTAGAAGAAATTGAATCTCTACTCGATCGCTTCCGTCAATCCGTTCTCGCTGCTGCTTTTCGTGGCGATTTAACTAAAAACTGGCGCGAACAAAACCCAGATGTCGAACCTGCTGAGGTTCTGTTAGAGCGTATTCGGGTCGATCGTCGTCGCCGTTGGGAAGAAGCCGAACTGGAGAAGATGAAAGCTAAAGGCAAAATTCCCAAGGATGATAAGTGGAAGAAGAAGTATAAAGAACCTGAAGAGATTGATAGTGAGGGTTTATCAGAGTTGCCTAATGGGTGGACTTGGATTAACTATGAACTATTAATAAAAGAATCTCAAAATGGACTATCAAAACGTAAAGGAACACAAGGTCAATCAATTCCTGTTCTAAGATTAGCAGATATACAAAATAATAAAATTGCTCCTGAAGAAGCAAGAGAAATTTTACTCACTGATAATGAAATTGAAAGATATCTACTTTATCCTAATGATTTACTATGTATCCGTGTCAATGGTAGTGCAGATTTAGTAGGTAGAATAATTATCTTTAATGAAGATGAAAAATGGGCATTTTGCGATCACTTTATAAGATACAAGTTGGTTGACAAACTTGTTAGCATTCCTTACATTGCTAATTTTTTTAATACTCAATTAGTGCGCCAATACATTAACCAATATAGAGTTTCTAGTGCTGGTCAAAACACAGTAAGTCAAACAACATTAGGGAATATTCCAATTCCAATTCCTTCCCTTGAAGAACAAAAAGAAATAGTCCGCAGTGTAGAATCCTTATTTAAGCTAGCTGACAACATAGAACAACAGCACAAACAAGCAGAAATAGACCTAGAAACCCTCAATCAATCCATATTAGCCAAAGCATTCCGAGGCGAACTCGTACCCCAAGACCCCAACGACGAACCAGCATCGGTATTATTGGAGAGAATAAGAGAAGAAAAAGCAGCAGCTAAGAAATCTAAAAAGAAGAAAAAGACACAGCAGTTAAAAATGAACTACCGCAACCTTTAAGAGGATTGCGGTTTCTGACGTTTCTTTGCATTCAGTTGTCTGAATCCTCCGCAATACTTTGATTTTGGGTTTTCAGATAGAGCTGATTGCTCCGCGTCTATTAGGAGGCTCGTCCCAAGCCCCCTTGCATAATTTAGCATTACTTTTTATACAACCAAAAATTTATCGGTGTATTTTAACGTTATAAAAACCGTTATAGCTATCGGTGTGTTACTCTAGAATTAATGAGCCGATACATATACCGATGAAGAATAAAAATAGCCGTGTTGAAGGAAAAACAATCAAAGTAAAACGCCAAGATATCCGCATCCCTATAGACTTTTACAATCGCCTCAAAAAGATAGCTGTAGAGAGATTTAATGCACCTATCCATCACCGAAGCAATGAACCTGCAATTACTAAAACACTGCTCAAACTGGCTGAGCTGGGGATTGAATATCTAGAATCGGGTTTAACAGCCGATAAAAAAACAGAAATTATAACGACTGAAGTCTTAAAACGTTTAGACAATCTAGAGTCCAATAAAGACGATAATAATAACGATAAAATAGTAAGTGCACTAGCAGAGAGAATCGAAACCCTCGAACAAAAAATAGCCGATAAAAGCCAAGATAAAATCACCAAGAAAATATTAAAACGCATAGATGATATTGAACAGCGTTTAAACGATATTAATAACGATAAAAATCATCAAGAACTCACGGATAGGTTAGAAATCCTGGAAAAACAATTAGCCGAGATTAATACCGATACAACAACCGAAATAGCAGAGCAAAAAGCTAAGGTTGTAGTCGAACAACAGGAAATCGATGAGGCTGTAACAACAGAACCAGAGCAGTCAGAAACTACCGAGAACAAAGACGATATTTATAACGATACTATTGAAAACTTTTACTCCGGCGTAAAAGATGCGTTCTCTAGCTCGAACGACCCTGACAACAAACCGGATGAGGAGAATAAAACCGATCGAGCGGAATTAGATAAGACAAGCATCGAAATTCCCACTCCAACAGCCGCAATAGACGAGACGGGACTGACTGATAAACAATTAGCAGATGAATTCGGCGTAAGTCCCACTATGGTTAGACGATGGAGAACTGGCAGCTCTAAACCGCGAGGTAATAATGCAAAACGGCTCAAGCAATGGGAGATTAAAGGCGATCTTTGGTATAAGAAAACAAATTAGCTTTTATAGTACAAGAGTATGCTAAAAGATGCTGTCCGTTCCCCGTATTAAATTAGTAGTATGTTTAGAAACTAGCGAGAAGTTCCATTCTCACTCCCAAAACCCAAAAATCTTGTTTTCTACAATCTTGTTTTCTTTAATCTTGTTTAATTGCCTCTATCCCATGACAAAAAAAATATTGTTAATTAAAGTAAAAAATTCAATCAAAAAGATTCATTTTATGCATATCAAAATTGACCGATTAGTATAAATTTATTAGATTTTGTATTTTTCTTGTATTAAGTAAGTAGCCAGGAAAAGTTGTTGCTAATTAAAATAAAGAGTTTAATCAAAAAGATTCATTTTATGCATATCAAAATTAGCTGATTAGTATAAATTTATTGGATTTTGTATTTTTCTTGTATTAAGCGAGTAGCAAGAAAATAATTGCTAATTAAAATAAAGAATTTAATCAAAAAGACTCATTTTATGCATATCAAAATTGGCTAGTTAGTTTGAAATACCCAAATTTTGTATCCTTCTTGTATTAAATAAATCTTATGATTTTATCAACCAATATGTGTTTATTGCGCTGCGCGCATTCTTTGTGAAAGGGCTGCCAGGGGAGATTTTTTCCATTTTTGCATCTTGTTTCAATCGATTTATATTATTTATACTAAATAGCTTTATCTATATAAAAATTAGTATCAAAATCTCAAATGTTCTCTCTTTAACCGAGCATCATTGATTTTTCCACTATTTTTTTCTCTCCAAATTTTCTAGGACTCAATTTCTCAGCCCAAAAATTCTCTAAAAAAACTCTTTTTTAGGTACGATTACTCACTTCAGTCTCATTCTTTTACCGTACCTATTTTTTTTGTCTTATGTTCGTAGTGCTACTAGTTGCAAGAACCTTTTCCTCTGCTGAATTTTATCCTAGCTCTAGAGCCATTTGAGCCTCTTTTTACTTTTCTTAATATTTAGCACTTATCAATTACTTGTTGATTCTTTTTCTTTTGATTGTTGATGCCTTAATTACTTTTTATCAACTATTTGTTGATTCTTTTTTTTCTTACTTCTTCTATATTCTTTACAATTAAATCTTTTATCTCCCATGCTGTATTAAAACCTCAATTCTTTTTCACTCCTTGTTTTTTTTCTTTTTTTGCCGATTTTACCTTGCTATTTTGCCCTTTCTATCCTACTATTTTTCGTAAGCTAGCTATGTATTAGGGCCACATTTTTCCCATTAAAAAATGTAAATTTTTAATCTAACCGATTGTAAACTCACCCGAACCAATCAATTAGCGGGATCGTCACTTGCTTTTCTAAACAATGACTAGGGATAAACTGATAAAAATTCAAATAACCGAAGCTGAAAAACAGGATTTTAAAAATGCCGCAGGGCATTTAAATCTCAGCAATTATGTCAGAAATAAATTATTTTCTGCTCTCCAGCGATGGTCAAAGCGAAAATCTAGAATTAAATCGGGCTAAAATTAAACGAGTTCCCGATATTAATCGCCAGGTTTATCTCGAACTGTCCCAAATATCTACCGAATTACAAAAACTCGGTAATTGGGGAGATGATTTATCCGAAACAGATCGTGCGGCAATTACCCAAATTAGAGTTAAAATCGCCCGCTTAGGATTAGAAACTATAGGAGTTTCCGAAAATTAAAAACCAGGAATCCAGTTAAATGATTGGG
>JAAUYH010046001.1_pt1 | contig 11988 bp, 7 predicted proteins | sample 7278061 | NCBI WGS metagenome assembly JAAUYH01 (sample SAMN14350203, study PRJNA611818) | marine sediment metagenome | isolation source: surface marine sediment (0.6m) | place: French Polynesia: Moorea | collected 2018-08 | reverse complement strand
TTCGCACGATGGCGGGTCGCTATCGGGATTCAGAATGCAGGCGGACACGACCGATGCATGAATCAATGCGCCGGTTTTCAGCGAGTACATGTGGTCGATCTCCGCAGCGCTCAGTGTCTGGCCTTCGGCTGCGAGGTCGATCGACTGCCCACCGGTCATGCCAATCGAACCGCAGGCGTCGGAAACGAGGTCGATCAGGCGAATCCGTTGCGCCACGCCGATGTCCTTGCACCCGGACAGGACGCGAAACGCCAGCGGCTGTAACGCGTCCGCCGCGAGTATCGCGGTCGCCTCGTCGAAACGGACGTGAACGGTGGGCTGGCCTCGCCGCAGGTCGTCGTCGTCCATTGCCGGCAGGTCGTCGTGAACGAGCGAAAACGCGTGAATGAGTTCGATGGCCACGGCCGGCGCATCGAGCAGCGCTTTTTCGACGCCAAGGCACTCGCCGGTCGCATAAACGAGAATCGGTCGCAGGCGTTTGCCGCCGTTGAAAACCGCGTAGCGCATGGCTTCATGGAGGCGTTCGGGGCTCGTCTCGGGTGCCGGCAGGGCTCGTTCGAGCGCGTCGTCGATACGCGTCATGTAATCGTCGATACGGTCTCTGAAGGCCTGCGCCAACGTCCTGATCCTGGGGTATTCCGGGCCGTGTAGCGTACACGATTTGCGCACGGGAATTGTGCCGCACTGGGCTATAATCGGCGGTCCTTTACGAGACTCTCACCCGGATACGACAGCATGCGGGCAACTGCAATAGCCCAGCCGAACATCGCGCTTATCAAGTACTGGGGGAAACGCGATACCGAGAAGAATCTGCCAGCCGTCGGTTCCATCTCGGTCACGCTGGACGCGCTGTACACGCGCATGTGTGTGGAGCTCGTCGACGGGCTCGACGCGGACGAGCTGACCGTCAACGGCGATCCGGCGCCGGGCATGCTGCCGCGCGTATCCGCATGCATCGACCGGGTGCTCGGGTCGAGCCGCGCCGGTGCCAGGGTAACGAGCGACTGCAATTTCCCGATCGCCGCCGGGTTGGCCTCGTCGGCATCGTCATTCGCGGCTACCGTTGTCGCTGCCGCTGCAGCAGGCGGCAGGGACATCGCAACCGCCAGGCTTGCGAGTCTCGCCGGGGCCGCGTCCGGGTCGGCGGCACGCTCGTTGTACGGCGGTATCGTCGAACTCGGGCTTCGTTCGGACGATATCGTCGTCGGGGAAATTGCATCCGCGGCGGACTTTCCACTTCGGGTCGTGGTAGCGGTAACGACTACGGCAAGCAAGCCCGTAGGCTCTACCGAAGCGATGGAAATCAGCCGCCGGTCATCGCCGTTCTATGCGAACTGGGTTGCGGGTCAGGAAGATGATCTCGAAGCGGCCCGTCTGGCGATCGCGGATCGTGACTTTAGAGCGCTGGCAAACGTCGCCGAGCACAATTGCCTGAAGATGCATTCGGTCATGTGGGCGTCGCGACCTGCAATCGTCTACTGGAACAGTGCGACGCTGAACTGCCTGCAGACAGTTCGCGCATTGCAGGCCGACGGCGTCGATGTCTTCTTCACGATCGATGCCGGACCTCAGGTGAAAGCGATCTGCGAGCCCGCGTGCGTCGCAGACGTGGAGAATGCACTGCGCTCGACAGACGGTGTGGCAACGACGATGTCGAGCGGGCTTGGCCCGGGTGCGCGGCTCGAGGATCGTGCGTGATCGCGACGAGTGCACCGGGCAAGATCGTACTGAGCGGTGAATACGCCGTGCTCGAGGGCGCGCCGGCGATTTGTAGTGCCGTGGATCGTCGCGCACGTGCCGCGATTACGAAAAGTCCCGGCGAACGTCATCGCGTCGTCGCGCCGGGCTACTCGAGTCTCGAGGGGCGCTTCACGGCGTCGCAGGGACACATGCGCTGGCAACAGGGCGGAGAGGAATACCCGCTCGTGAACGCGGTCTGGCGAGTACTGCAACCGGACATCGACACCGCGCTGACACTGACGCTGGATACGAGCGAGTTCCGCGAGCCGAAGAGTGGCGCGAAGACGGGGATCGGCTCGAGTGCCGCGCTAACGGTTGCGCTTGCCGCGGCGCTCGCGGAAGCGTCGGCGGCCAGTCACGACGTGGCGGCGCTGGCCGCGGAGGCGCATCGCGAATTCCAGCTTGGAAAGGGCAGCGGTATTGACATTGCCTGCAGCATTGCCGGCGGTCTCATCGAATACAGGATGCAGGACCGCAGCGTCACGTCGGTCGAATGGCCGCGCGGACTCCACTACGCGCTCCTCTGGAGTGGTGTACCGGTCAGCACAGGCTCGCAACTGTCGCGCTGGCAACAGTCAGCGGCCGGACCATCCCTCGGATCGCTTGTCGATGCGTCGGTGAGAATCGCGACAGCGTGGCGCGAGGGTGACGCTGAGGTACTGCTCGATCATTACCGTGACTACGGGGACGCGCTGTCCGCTTTTGGCGACGAGCATGAACTCGGCATTTATGCAGCCGGCCACGCGGACGTGGCCGCGGCGGCGCGGCGATCCGGCTTGTTCTACAAGCCCTGCGGTGCCGGCGGTGGGGACGTCGGCATCGTTCTGGGTCTGGATGCCGACGCCGTCGCGCGGTTTGCAGCGGGCAGTTCCGCGTTTGGCTATCAGCAAATCGACATCGCACTGAATGCGCCCGGTGCGCAACTGGACTGATGCAAGATGAACGATTCGCGAATCCCGGGCCTTTACAAGCTGAGCATTGCCGAGCGCATCGCAAAGCTCGAGCAGGCCGGCTGGCTGACGGCGAACGATGCGGACGCGCTCAGGTGCGGCCGCCATATTCTGCCGGCGGCCGGTGCCGATCGTATGATCGAGAACGTCGTTGGCGTATTCGCGCTGCCATTCGCAGTTGCACCGAATCTGCGCGTGAACGATCGCGACTACATCGTGCCGCTTGCGGTGGAGGAGCCGTCGATTGTTGCAGCACTGAGCCACGCCGCAGCGCTCGCGCGGAAGGGCGGCGGGCTGACGGCGAGCTGCGACGAATCCCTGCTTGCGGGACAGGTACACGTGACGAACCACGACGCGTCGGCAGCGTCCGCGATCGAAAGCGCGGCCGCCGACCTGCTGGCCGCGGCGAATGCCGTACACCCGAGACTATCGGCACGCGGAGGCGGCGCCCGGCGAATCGAGGTTCGCGAGCTCGAGCTGGCCGACGGTACGCCCTCGCTGGCCGTGCACGTCCTTGTCGATACTTGCGATGCGATGGGCGCAAACCTCGTCAATACGATGTGTGAGGCTTTGGCGCCGCAGATTGCGAAACTCACCGGTGGCAACGTCGCACTGCGCATTCTTTCGAATCTCTGCGACGATTCAGTAGTTTCTGCAACGGTCACGTTCAGCCCCGGGATCCTTGCGTCGCCGGGCTTCGATGGCGCGGTCGTTCGTGACGGCATCGTTCTCGCCAACGCGATCGCGACGGCCGATCCGTACCGCGCGGCGACGCACAACAAGGGCATCATGAACGGCATAGATCCGCTTGCTATCGCAACCGGCAATGATTGGCGAGCGATCGAGGCCGGTGCTCACGCATACGCGGCGAGGAGCGGGCTTTACCGGGCACTCACCGAATGGTCGGTCGCCGACAGTGGCGGTCTCGTCGGTCGAATCGACATACCGCTGAAGGTCGGTACCGTTGGTGGAACGTTGCGCGCCAACCCGGCGGCGTCGCTCGCCGTCGATATGCTCGGAGTGGAATCCGCGCTGGACCTTGCGTTCGTGATGGCAGCTGCGGGATTGCTGCAGAATTTTGCGGCACTGCGCGCGCTTGCAACGGCCGGGATCCAGAAAGGTCACATGCGATTGCATGCGCGCGGCCTCGTCGCGTCGGCGGGCGCGCCCGAGGCACTGTTCGATGACGTCGTCGACCGCCTCGTGGCGAGCGGCGACATCAAGCTCGAGAATGCCCGGCGACTCGTCGACCAGCTCAGCGTGAGTGAGGCCCGGCAGGCGAAAGGCGCGGCCGCGGCGGGGAAGGTGATTCTCCTCGGCGAGCACGCGGTCGTCTACGGCAAGCATGCGCTCGCGGTGCCGATACCCGATGCGGTATCTGCCGTAATAGATCGTGGCGAGGGCGGGATGTCGCTGCGAATACCCGAATGGAATTTCAGCAAAACGATCGATCCGGCGGGAGCCGACGGCGTGGACGCGCTCGTGATGACGATCGCCAACGCAGTCGGAGTCACTGCTTCAGGATTCGACATCACCGTCCATTCGCGACTCCCGCGCGGCATGGGGCTCGGCTCGTCGGCGGCGATCGCCGTCGCAATCGTGCGGGCTTTCGACGGCCTGCTGTGCCTCGGTCTGGACGATGAGCGCGTCAACGAGATTGCGTTCGAGTGCGAGAAACACGCGCACGGGACCCCGTCGGGTGTGGACAACACGCTAGCGACTTTCGCCAGGCCGATGCTGTTCCGGAACCCGGGTACATTGCAGGTGTCGTATATCGAGCCGCCGGTGACGCTGCCGCTCCTGGTCGCATGGGGTGCGGAGGCCGGCGACACTCGCGAACAGGTCCGCGGTGTTCGCGAACGGCGCGGGCAGGAGCCGCAGACGTTCGACGCGCTTTTCGACGAGATCGACCGCCTGAGCCAGCAGGGCGCCGAGGCGTTCCGGGCAGAAGATATCGGTCAGCTGGGCCGACTGATGAACGTCTGCCACGGATTGCTGAACGCTATCGGCGTGTCGACGCCGGAAGTCGAGCGCATGGTCGATATTGCCCGTCGTAACGGCGCCTGTGGCGCGAAGTTGACAGGTGCCGGCGGTGGCGGTTCCATTGTCGCCCTCTGCCCGGGCAGGCTTGCAGAGGTGCGCCAGGCCCTGCACGCTGCCGGATACCGGACGCTGGAAGTCGGAGATGATGACGCTCGCGAATGAAAACAGGGTCGTTTCGTCCGAAGCCGAGGAGCTCATCCTCGTGGACGAGAACGACAACGAGATTGGCCACCTGTCGAAAGCCGAATGCCACGATGGCGAGGGCCGCCTGCACCGCGCATTTTCCGTGTTCCTGTTCAATGATTCCGGCGAGCTGCTGCTGCAAAAACGGAGCCCGGCGAAGCGCCTCTGGGGCGGCTTCTGGTCGAACAGCTGCTGCAGTCACCCGCGGCGTGGTGAAGACATGGTGACTGCAACGCGGCGACGGCTGCGAGACGAACTCAATGTGGAGGCTGAGCTCGAGTACGTCTATCGATTCAGTTACCAGGCCGGTTTCGGCGAGGCCGGCTCGGAGAACGAGCTGTGTCACGTATACCTGGGCCGCTGCAATGCGGTGACACCCAATGAAAACGAGATTGCTGCCGTACGCTTCGTCACCGCCCGTGCAATGGCGGGTGAGCTCGCGACGCAGGCGGACACGTTGACGCCATGGTTCAGGATGGAATGGCAGGCGCTGCAACGCGACTACCGCGACACGCTGTCGAAATACTGTGCGCTCTAGTCGGCCGGCTCAGCCGACGAACTTGTAGTACTCGATGCCCAGGTCGGCAAAATGGCGTTCGTCGCTGTGGCCGACCCGGTCGATGATGAATTCCCGATTGGGCAGGTGCGCAAGCCCGGCCACGCGACGGCCGTCGTGCAGTGCTTCGTATTGCCGCCGGTCGATATCGACGGCCATCTGCATGGCTTCGCCGAAGCGGATCTTGCGGGTCGCTTCGCGCCAGCCATCCGCAACGAAGAACGGGATGACCTCGGCGGCGTCGCCGCTGCCATAACCCAGCGTCAGGATTTCTTCGCCAACGTCCAGGCAGTCCTCATCGAGCGCCTGCTCGAACCCGGCGGCCATCCACGCGGGGAGAGCGGCTGTGTACAGGTTGCCGAGGTCCAGCATCGTGTCGCTGCCGAGCCGGAGCTTGTCGAGTATCTCGGCACGGTAGTGGCGGGACGCACGGAACACGCGATACACCGCCATCGTCAGCGGGTACGCCTCGTGCTGCAGTCGCTCGGGCGAGGCGAGCGACGCGACGGCCGGTTTCGAGACCATCTCCGCCAGCAGCGCATCGGGCTCGACGCCGGCTTCGTAACAGTAGGACGCCAGCTCGGCTCGGTCGTCGGCGTCACCGTGGCTCAGGGCAAAAAGGTACGAGACTGCCCATCCTGTTTCGGGCATGCGCCGGTAGGGGCGATGCAGGAAGACCGTGCGCAGCGACCGCAGGTAGGCACTGGGATCCAGCTCGCGCTTCTCGTACATGTCGGCCAGTGCGTGCAGCGTCTCGTCGATGTAGCAGGTCGTCGAGTACTTGCCGTTGAACACAGGGAAGTCCTGGACCTGGTGGCTTTCGCTGCGGTCCTGGCCGCAGAATCGCGACATCGGCTTGCGAAAATCCATGACCCGGTAGTCGGATGCCGAGCCCGAGCCGACGAGATCGACCACCGCGAGCTTCGGGTCTTCCTCCAGCAGCATGGCGACCGCGCCCGCACCCTGTGTCGGTTCCCCGGAACTTCCGCGCGCATATTCGGCAATGTCGGCGCAGACGACGATGGCCTGGCTGCCGGCGCCGTCCAGCGCCAGGTGCCGGATGGCGCCTTTCATGCCGTACACGCCGCCAAGGCAGGCGTGCTTGAATTCGGGAACCTCGCAGCTTCGCGAAATGGGCGGTTTGCCGGCGGCCTCGAGGGCGTGGTCGACCATGCCCTTGACGATGATCGCGCCAGCGGAATTGTCGGTGCTCGACTCGGTGCCCAGGCCCAGGAATTTCACCCGCGCAGGATCGATGTCGTACTGGTCGATGAGGCGCATGACGGCCGTCGCCGCCATCGTGTAGACGCCCTGGTTCGGCCCGCGCACGCGGAAGCTGCGGCCGACGACTTCGCGGATCTTCGGCCACTGGTTATTGGTCCAGTCGCACCAGTCCTCGAGCCAGACGCGGTAAGGGGGGACGTAGGCGGCAAGGCCACTGACGCCGATCTTTTTGTTGTTGGCCGAATGTTCCATGTGCAGGTCTGTGTTAGCCCGGGAATTTTAGTGGTCCGGGCCCCGGGGCTCAACCAATTATTGGACCATAATCCGCGATTGTGGCACTTCCGTGGCCAATCGTGGCCATCGCCCGGCTATATCGTCAGCGCGGCCACGAGCAGCGCACCCAGCATCGTCAGCGAAAAACCGCCCAGGTACGCGGCTCCCAGCACGAAGTACTTCACGAGCGTCAGCCAGAATCCCTGCCGGTAGACGCGGCGCATGGCAATGAACAGGTAGATCGGCACGTAAAACGAGGTCGCAACGATCGCCAGCACGACGATCGCGTCCGGTATGAATACCAGGCCGCCCAGCCTGCTGAACAGGATCTGCAGGGTCAGCAACAAGAAGAAGAACGCATGAAAATGAATGAAGAACAGCAAGTGCTCGACGTAGTAGTGTCGTGACAGCGGGTACAGCATTTTCAATACGAGCGCCATGATCGGCAGCAGCACGATGAGTGCCGCGGGCACGTTGTCGAGCAGGTTCTCGAACAGCTGTTTCGGTTCGGTCGAGAGTTTCTCGCAGATGTGCTTGAGTCGCTGCTTCGTCAGGAAGCCGCGCAGTACTGCCGGCAGGTCTTCGACGTCTTCGTCCGTGACGTCGCAGTTCTCGTCGAGTTCGGTGTCACCGATGCTGAGCCTCAGCGTGCCGTGTTCCGACGCAATCGATGAAAGCTCTTCGGCGACGTCGTCCGGGACCTGGTCGCTGTCGACGTCGATCCCGGCGGCGGCCAGTTCTTCGAGTATCTGCTGGCGGCGCTCCTGCGCGGCCGCTTCCTCCGCGGCAGTCGGCTCTTCACTCGCCTCGAGTTCGAGGTCGCCGACCGGATCGAAGAAAGCAACGAGGAAGAACAGCAGGCTCAGCACGAGGTACATCCGGAACGGCGGCATGAACCGTGCGCGTTTGCCGGACAGGTAATCGCTCGTCAGCTGGCCCGGCTTCAGCATCAGCGGCACCAGTGTCTTCCAGAGCCTGGAATCGAGCTCGAACAAGTCACCGAATGCGTCGGTGACGAGCTCCCAAAGGCTGATCAGCCGGCTGCGCGCGCGCTGTCCGCAGCTGCCGCAATACTGACCGCGCAGCCGCGTCCCGCAGTTGAGGCAGTCGGGATTTTCACCGGGCGCAACGTCGATCGCGTGATCTTCACGCAGGAGCCGGCTCGAAAACAGCACGTCGAACTTCGCTTCCGCTTCGGCTTCCACGTCCGTGCCGAAGCCGTCGACGAACGCCGCGGCAACGTCATCGTCGGTCAGCGCGTACTGGCAGGTCCGACCCCGTCGACCGTCGGCATCATCGGCTACCGCATAAACACGGCATTCGTCGACTTCCGCTACGAGCCGCGCGTCCTGAACGTGCTGCTGCAGCCAGTCGTCGAAATCCGCGACCCGGTCCGCATCCACGAAAAACGTCGTCTCATAGATCGGACCATGGCTGCTCATCGTCTGGTGTCAGCGACGGTCTCAGGCCTCGGCGGTCTTTTTCTTGCTCACCTTCTTCTTTTTTGCAGCTGCCTTGCGACGCACTTTTTTTGCCGCTGCCGGTTTTGCTTCGGCAGCAGCGGGCGTCGCGCGTGCCAGCTCCTCCGTGCTGAAGTCGTCGACCGAGAGCAAGTCGAAGACCTTCTGGTGGTAGTCGCGCAGACTTGCGGCTTCGTCGTCGTTGATAACGCCGGCCTTGTGCGCTTCGTCGATCTGCTCGCCCAGGTACTCCGACTTGAGCAGTCCCTCCTTGTTGGCCTGCCGCAGGCGCTTCTCCAGCGGCGCCATCTCGTAGGAGAGTTCCATGGCCTCCTGCAGCTGGCCGAGCGGATTGCCCGGCTCGAGCGTCGTGTACGCGAGTTCGCTGAGCCGCTCGCGCGCCTCGCCAGGCGTTGTCATGAGCTTGACGATCTTCTGCCCGAGCTCGTCAGACGGCGTCTTGTAGGTGCGACCACGCGGGAAAATGAAGAATCGCAGGAACCAGGCAACGGGCCGGTTCGGGAAGTTGAGCAGGAATGCGTGCAGCGCCTCCTGGGCCTGGTACATCAGCGTGCGTACGGACCACTCGACGAGCGGCAGATCCGTCGCCCGCCGGCCCTGATTCTCGAAATGCTTGAGAACCGTCGAGGCGAGATACATGGAGCTCAGCACGTCGCCGAGCCTTGCCGACAGCAGCTCTTTCTTCTTCAGCGCGCCGCCGAGCGTGAGCATCGCGAAATCGGAGGCCAGGGCAAATGCCGCGCTGTAGCGATTGATGTTCTGATAATAACGGCGCGTCGGTGTGTTCAGCGGCACGCGGCTGAATTTGGCATGCGTGAGCGCCAGGAAGAACGAGCGCGCCAGGTTACTGATGGCATAACCGACGTGCCCGAACAACGCGTCATCGAAGCTGGCGAGACCGCGTTCGGTATCTTCGTCCAGCGCCGCGTTCAGCTCGCGCAGCACGAACGGGTGACAGCGCACTGCGCCCTGGCCGTAAATGATCAGGCTGCGCGTCAGGATGTTCGCACCCTCGACCGTTATCGCGATCGGGGTCGCCATGTAGGGCCGGCCCAGGTAGTTTTTGGGGCCCATCATCACGGCTTTGCCACCATGGACGTCCATGGCGTCGTTCGCAACCTTGCGGCTCAGTTCGGTGCAGTGGTACTTGAGTATCGCCGAGGGCACCGCCGGCTTTTCGCCCTCGTCGATAGCGCCGGACGTCACCGACACGGCCGAATTCATAATATAGGTGTAGCCGGCAATGCGCGTCAGCGCGTCGCCGACACCTTCGAAACTCGCGATCGGCGTATTGAACTGCTTGCGAATGCGCGCATAGGCGCCGGTCGCGTACGACGCCGCCTGGCCGCCGCCAGCGCCCGTCGACGGTAGCGTGATGGCGCGTCCAACCGACAGCAGTTCGACGAGCATCTTCCAGCCCTTGCCGGCCATCTCGGGTCCGCCGATGATGGCATCGAGCGGCACGAATACGTCCTTGCCGTAGGTCGGTCCGTTCTGGAACGGTACCGACAGCGGATAGTGACGCCGCCCGACCTCGACGCCCTCGGTGTCCGTGGGCACCAGCGCGGCCGTGATGCCGTACTCGTCCTTGTCACCGATCAGGTGGTCGGGATCGTACAGCTTGAATGCGAGGCCGAGCACGGTGGCGACGGGTGCCAGCGTGATGTAGCGCTTGTCCCAGTTGAGCCGGATGCCCGTGATTTCCTTGCCTTCCCACATGCCCTTGCAAACGACACCGCTGTCGATGATCGATGCGGCGTCCGAGCCGGCCTGCGGCGAGGTCAGCGCGAAGCAGGGGATTTCGGTGCCTGCGGCCAGGCCGGGCAGGAAGCGTTGCTTTTGTTCCTCGGTACCGTAGTGCAGCAGCAACTCCGCAGGCCCGAGGGAATTCGGGACGCCTACGGTCGACGAAGCAGTAGAGCTGCGGCTCGCGAGTTTCTGGATGACGCAGGCGTTCGCGTATGCGGAAAACTCGAGCCCGCCATACTCCTTCGGGATGATCATCGCGAAGAATTTCTTCTCGATGATGTAGTCCCAGACGTGCCTGGGCATGTCGGCGAGATGATGGCAAACCTCCCAGTCGTCGAGCATGCGGCACAGCTCCTCGCACGGCCCGTCGAGAAACGCCTGTTCTTCTTCCGAGAGCGCAGGCGGCGGGAACGACATCAGGCGGTCCCACTCCGGCATGCCCGAGAACAGCTCGCCGTCCCACCAGACGCTGCCGGCCTCGAGTGCCTCACGCTCCGTGTCCGACATCGACGGCACCATCTTGCGGTACATGTCGAGCAACGGCCGCGTAAGCTTTTCGCGCCTGAGATCGACGATGTTCGGTACGACCATCAGGGCAAAGCCCGCCCAGAGCACGAGTTTCCACAGCCAGTGGCCTTCCCCGAGCATCGTGTATGCGGCGAGCGCGATACCGGTCGCGATCGTCGACGTGCGCAGGTCAATGCGCTGGTAAGCGAGAAATATGCCGCCGCCCACGAACAGCAGCAGCCACATCAGACTGACAATAAATCCGGACAAGAGAGCACCCTCAGCGTTTTCTCAAACCTATCACCGGAGCGCGCCCGGCGCTATCGGGAACCGCTCGAATTCAGAGTAATTCCTCGATCGCGGCGCGCTCTTCCCTCAATTCGACCTCGGTCGCCTGCATCCGTTCTCGACTGAAGTCGGAGATCTCGAGTTCCTGAACGATCTCGTAGCTACCGTCTTTGCAGCGCACCGGGAACGAGTAAATGACGCCGGGCTCGATGCCGTAGCTGCCGTCGGCCGGGATAGCCATGCTGACCCAGTCGCCATCGGGCGTACCCAGGGCCCAGTCATGGATATGGTCGATGGCCGCCGATGCCGCGGATGCGGCCGACGACGCACCTCGAGCTTTGATGATAGCGGCGCCCCGTTGCTGCACGACGGGGATGAATTCGTCCGTCAACCATGCCTCGTCGACGAGCCCGGACGCATCCGCACCCTTCACGGACGCATTGCTGATATCGGGGTACTGCGTTGCCGAGTGGTTACCCCAGATCGTCATGTTGCGAATGTCACTGACATGGCTGCCCGTCTTTGCGGCCAGCTGAGCGATCGCCCGGTTGTGGTCGAGCCGTGTCATCGCCGTGAAATTGCGCGGATCGACATCCGGTGCGTTGCTGCTCGCGATCAGCGCATTGGTGTTGGCCGGGTTCCCGACAACGAGCACTTTGATGTCGCGGCTGGCATGGTCGTTGATCGCCTTGCCCTGTACCGAGAAGATGGCGGCATTGGCCTCGAGCAGGTCTTTGCGCTCCATGCCCGGTCCGCGCGGCCTTGCGCCGACCAGCAATGCATAGTCGGCGTCCTTGAAAGCGACGTTCGGGTCATCGGTTGCGACCATACCGGCGAGCGTGCCGAAGGCACAGTCGTCGAGTTCCATCACGACGCCGTTGAGCGCGGGCAGTGCCGGCGGGATCTCGAGCAACTGCAGGATCACCGGCTGGTCCGGGCCGAGCAGTTGTCCTGACGCGATGCGGAAGGCGAGCTGGTAGCCGATCTGGCCGGC
>JAAUYH010033747.1_pt1 | contig 11988 bp, 10 predicted proteins | sample 7278061 | NCBI WGS metagenome assembly JAAUYH01 (sample SAMN14350203, study PRJNA611818) | marine sediment metagenome | isolation source: surface marine sediment (0.6m) | place: French Polynesia: Moorea | collected 2018-08 | reverse complement strand
CTTTTGAACACAACAGTAATCATCAATTATATCCATTTCTGCGTTGTATAAGCCAATACCAAGAGAATACTCAATTTTTTTCAGTAACTAATTGGATGATGGCATATTTTTTATCATATTTTGAAACAAGTTTGCCATCATAATTCAACCGCTGGCACAGCATCAATACCCTACACATCTTTCATTATTTTTACAGCAGTTGCACTAGACTTTTTTTCCTAATTCTCAGGCGCATAAATGATTTGTACAATCTAGTGCTTGGTATTAACAGAACTTTTGACGTGTCGTCGAGCAGTTCGCGATAGCTTTTGGATTACTTTCTTTGCAAAATTAATAAAAAGCACTCCTGAATAATGTATGTTGTCGGTACCTTCTAATTGCATAAGCCGGAAATATGGAAGCCATCTTGATTGTAAAATTTTAAATGAAAGCGCCGTATTATAACATTTTAAAACTGCAATTGGATAGTATTCTTTTTTTAAATTATGATGAGGAACACAAAAATCACTAAGGAACTTAATTCGTACAAATTTAATCATTACGACCTGGTAGCCTGGAATCCAAAAAACTTTTCAAGCTTCTTTGGCACTTCACAACGGCTTTTTTCAAATAAACCATTAGGAAGAGGCTCAATGGTACGATTCGGAAAGAAAATTTCATTTCTTCTATAATATTTTTAAATGCGCAATGCAGACCCAATAATTTTTGAGAACCTCGAAAGAAACATAATCTCTTCCTCTGATACAATCATGCAGAAGATATAGTTACCATCCGAGAAGTATGAACATATTTTTGAATTAGTTCTATCATCCTTATCTTCATTCCAGAATTTGAAGTTCAATTACCTAAGAAGGGTCTTACAGAGCTGTACATTTCTTAAAATTGGAGTCCAGCACACCACGTTAAAGGATACAGTTCCTTGCATTTCATTACTGCCGCGTATTTCAGATGAACTAATTTCAGGCTATTTAAAACGTTTTTGTCTTTAAAGAAGAAATACGTTATTCGTCTCGCGTTGCTCGTCAACTTGATCTGCATCATTGATCGTTATTATTCAAGTCTCGGAAGTAAGACATGTACAGCAAAGGTTTTCGCGTCCCTTTACTGAAAGATACAAGATATTTCCTGTTTTATAGCGGCTAATAATCACCTGCATGTGGTTTTCCATTAAATCCCAGCCAGAATCTTCAAGACTCTTAGTAAAGCTCTATGTACTCGATTTATTGATGATCTGAAGTCATTTGATACCTGTTGGTTGTTCTTCATCTTCTTGATGTAAAGTTCGCGTAACTCACTTGTGATTTCATGTCACATTGACATCACATTGATTGTCGGAAGATGCACTTCTGATCTCGTCAAGTTTTGATAAGCCTGAAATCTTGAATTGGAATGATTGGACTGACTACGACACTGTAAGTGGTTCTATAGCCCGAAAGGACTCGTCAGGGACTGCTGTTGGACCGATTCTAGGTAGTCCGTCTTTTCCAATCGCGGTACTGACGATGTGCTGTGGGATAATGGTAGCGTCCAAATTTATTTTAGCATATTTTCGACCCATTTCGATTCAAGAAGTTGTCGATGTACGGTCCTTCTAATTTTGCTGCTAAATATCCTCCTTTCATATCGTTTTCTGAACAACAGCCCATAGACTTTGAACAAACTTCTCGCACGATTCCCAGGATATCTTTCCGATTACCGTCTTATTGCTTTTCGTTGTCTTCATCTACTTCCTTTCCGTTTTAACACAAGACTTTAAACAAATATTGCGATTTGCCGTATATTCTAGGCTTCAGCATGATTATAGTGGTGCCGCGACCCTGTGTCATCCTAGTGGTGGGCGGCATTGGTTAACAAGAGTACGTGAGGTAGAATGTGGTATTACAGGAGGGCTAACATTGGGATTGCCTAAGCATAGCCATCCCACACCAATAGGGATAGGCAATTGTATTACTAACCTAATTAGTTTCAGTTTTAGTACTGTATCCTCTTTGTAGCATCTCAGGTAGTATTATATATTTTAGTGCGGACTACTACGAGTAGTTCGGGGACTCCCTAGAGTAAATGCAAGGAGATTAACCGTCTGTAGTCTGGTTCGTGACTTCCCACGTCGGGTCTGAGAGATCTTCGGTGCATAGGTGTGCTATAATCCCCAAGGGTGGCCTTATTATGACTTTGTCGACTGTTTCTACCTCTACCTCATGTCCGGGGTTAACATCCCATTCTAGGGCGGGTGCTTGTGTTGTTTGGTGCTGCTCTATAGTCGCCGTACTCCCTCGTGGGTGATCCTATACCCCCGTGGGTGGCCTCCGTTCTGGGTTTAGTGCGTGTTGATGTTTATCTCCTCGCCGGTTGCACAACAGCGGTGTTGCCTGAAAGTATTTGTGAGCCGATGCTTGCGACTAGTGGATGACAATGGAGTAGTACAGCTCCGAATAATTTCGAGAAAGGACATTCAGAAAGTGAACCGTAACACTCCCTGGGTTTTTCTCGATTAGCGGCAGCTGTCTGCGGCATAAAGAGAAATGAAACCGGGAGTGGTGTCCTTGATGTACTCCAGGAACGTAGGATAATGCAGAAGGTGGTACGGTCGAGGCTCCTTAGACGCAGCAACGTATCTTTTTATCGCACTTCAGAAGTGCTTCTGCAACTCTGAGGGCTAGTGTTTGTATCTCGCTGCTGGAGCATAGGCATGGAACATGTATGTTAAGATGTGGTCCCTCGTATTCTTCACCAACAAATGCTGCATTGCTTCCTGTATTGATCTACTACCTCTGGGTGCGCAATACAAGGACTGTGCAACATGGATTACTGGTTGAGAAACTCCACCGATACAGGTTCAGGCACCGATGACTATGGACGGGCTAGACGAGCAGCGGTACTGTACTGATTTATTCAAGCGTCGGCTGAGGATCAGATTTGAAGTCCAGAACAGCTTTATAATACAGTGCGCTAAATAGAACAGTGAGAGATTTGATCGGACGTGGAACTGATCGCCGAACACGTCAGTTGTCTCCTTGGCCGCGAATGTAGAATTAAGACGAGTTTTCGGGTGAGGAACCTCGCTTGTTTAGTCGATCGTCTAATTTTAACCTAATACTATCCTACCGGCCACGACGTGGCTAACGTCCGTAAAGTAACGGAAACTGCCACGTATTAACCAGAAAATATCGACCGATCTAGGTTGTGGTCCGAACAAACGTACCCAAATCCAGGAAAAGGTATTACCGTATGATAAAGGCTCTAGCCCGAAGAATAAGCATTGAAACCTTAGGTTCTCATATTATTACTGTAAGATACATTCTCATTGTCCTCTACCTATCGGGCAATGTATACCACATTTTTCAGGTCATCATGCAAACTTTTGCGCAGAGCAACCCAATCTTGATTGTTCAAAAATTGGGTTTTGGTCCAAATCGTTTAAAAGTCGTTACACTATGGTCTTTGCTCACGTAGAGTCCGATCATGATGTTCGTTATATTAATGGCACTACTGCTTAGCCTCTACTCTACACTACTCTAATTTCGCTAACACCTTGCATGAAAGAAATTTCGAGGCCGGACCCAGGCTTTGTACTTCGGTAACCGAGAAGACGGTGGCCGAGTAGGTTTGCATCGGTTAACAAAAGGTGTGATGGAATGAGTAATTGATAATGTATCAAATAAAATGCAGCTCTGTACGCAAGCAATTAACTACTTTGTCAGAAAATTCGAAGAAATCCTCAGTGTGGTGCCAATAGATTATCATGAGAGTTTATCTGCTGACAGCTAATCCCTGGTAGTAATGAAAAGCTGAAAAGAAGAAATCAAGTAAAGGAAGAAAGGGATTGAAGGTCTAAAGAAATAAAAATATTTATATTAGTTGAATCGAGGAAATAAAAATTACATCCAAAAAAGGAAATAGCAGCTTATAACAGCCGCTATCAATTCATTGCCTTCGATACCGTTCAACCATCAGCCAGCCACTCGTTTTGTGCTTCTCAGCATTCAAGCGTATATACTGTAAAGGCTTCGTCAATTCAGCAGCAGCAATATTCAAGAATGTTCAAGTTGAGAGCTTACGGCCTACTTACAATTAGAGCTAAAGGCACGAGTCAAAGGACCTATTCAGTAAGAAAAATAGAAGAGTCTAGGAGGCGAAAAGAAGCGTAGTAGTAGAAATTTCATGAATCTACTCTGAGAAATTTATTTTGATCACGAGAAGGTGGGGACAAACGACACGAGCGACTGACAGGCACACTAGAATCAGTTGCTTGTAGTATGAGGCGCATTCAACTCCTCATACGACCTCTCTTGACCTTATCGGCCGAAGCGCTGTCAAGAAAAGCTTCAGCATTCTCTGTCAGCGTTGGAGGCGATATGCTCCAAAGGGGTTGTTGAATTCTCAACAGCCGCGGTTTCATAACATGCACCGTGTTCCACGCAGGTAGTAAGTAGTTCTTGGTAAACGTCGGTATTCCAGGCCTTTTCCACTCAAAAATCTCAAAATTAAAGGAATATTCCAACTCACTCAAAAAATTGAGGATAGAAATTTTTTGCGTCCGACAACACCGCGAAACAACAGATCCATTAAGACTCGCAACATCGGCACACGAATATCATCGTTTTTGTTATCAACTCAAATGCATTGGCTTCTGTTTGTGGTGATGCCGTTGTGGATTCTGGCATCATCTCCTTCAGCAGAGCCGCTCCTTGCAAGATGAATGAAGATGCTGGTATCAGTGATAGAATTGGTCTTATGAATGGGAATGCGAACAAAAAATCTGTTGAGGACATGAATAAAGCGTACAGTGTCACTTTATTTTTCTACACCGTATGCGCTTACCACATAAGCAACAACATCATCCTGAGGGATAAAAGGTACTTAGCGATTGTTGATGCAGCCGGTCATCCGTACTGGACGCCACCATCATTAGCAACGGCACTAAGAATAGACGAAATTCATTCCATTACACTTCGTAGCATGAAAAACGGACCCAATATTTTGCACGAATGACACCGGCACGTTTGTTTATGCCTTTCTCGACAGCATTTAAAATGGGTCGTAGACGGTTGGATGATTGGTGAACGACCGCATCCCGAAGTTCGGCAAGGAGAATTCCACGTACATGGTTGGTAAAGAGTTCAACATCTTCTTGTACTTGTTGGACATCTGTGAAGTCTATGGCAAAGTCTTCGATCTTTGGACCATTGCTCGAATCATATAGCGTAATGGTTGGTATAGAGATACGCATTGAAGAATCTATCTTCGACAGAAACTATCTGAGGCAAGCTGATAACTCTTCATGCTGAATCCATATATAGAATCGCCGAGACAACGGTTTTTGCTCGCGATCTTCAACTATTCCTGTCCGCGATCGGACGCCACGCCCACATGTAATAGATGAATGAACGTCTCGTCCGTACAAAAACGACGTCTCCACTGAACCATGGTGGCGTCAGCTTTTCTTTTATGATTTTTCCTTTCCATTCGTTTTCTCTCTTGCATGCACCTCACGAGTGATCAGATTATTCGCTTTAGCCGGAGTCAAGTTGCTCAAGATTCCTTTTCTCTATAGCTTGCAAGGTGGCTTCATTGATCTCAAGCTGACGCCAGCAAAACACGTAATTTTTGAGTTGCTGTTAGTTGAATTTCGTCCAACCCAGAGCAAGCACAATTAGTCATAGTTCCTACTACTTGATATATCTAATACGATTCAAAGGAAAAACAATGAAGTTCACGATATCATACTGCTCTATAATTGTAAGCTGTTCGCCCCGTTGATTGCACAGACGGATGTTGTCAGAACTGGTGAATGCGAAACATTACCCCTCGTTTGTAAGTCGTGGCAACGAATGGTATCATAAGGATAGAATAAATGTCGAGGGCCTGAAATCGTGAAGATATATAAAGCGAAACGATTGTACGGCTCCACGTTGTTATCAATCCGTAACAAATTTTACTTCACGATGTTCAAGAAACATACAAAAACAGTCTACGAAGCTGCTTATGAACTCATGATATTTTAGTAGGAGAAGTCTTTTGTCCTTTTCTTATCTCAAATTCATCCTGCTATGTCGACAAAAAAACCACAAATAGCTAAATATGGCACCAAATTATAGGATGCATGGAATTGCAGATGAGACTCACTCAATTTCCATTGCTTGATGATGGATTCAGCATTTAATGTACCATTCGATTTGCACTAACTGTATGTACCAGAGTTTATTGCAATGTGTCATTTGTATGTACTACTATAGAACCTATTCGAGATAATGAGGCACTTTTCATTAACCCCTGGCGTTCTTGTTGCAAGAGATATTGCAAACATCATCAGAATATTATGTCTAAATTCTGGAGAAGAATACTATTAATGCAGTTAATATTTCTGCACGTTCGCTCATGATGGATAAAACGGTAATCTTAGTATAGCGGCGTTCTCACTAACCCGCATGAATCTCTGGAGAATGCGAATTCAATGCTCGATAACGGTTTTCGACTATCCCCACTGTTCTCAGTACGGTTGATTCGACGAAGTCAATGCAAGTGCGAACCGTTGGGTTTGGCGGAAAACTTGACTCGTCTTTGACGCTTTGTCAAGCAAAATTTCGCGTATGTCTGTACGATTATTGCAAATATACTCATCAAACTCTTATTTCGTTATCACTCCCTCATTCATAAATGAGTTAAACGAATCCTAGTACTCATTTAGTACCATTCTTGAGCATCGCACCACCTTAGCTGCATTCCTCCACACCTTTTGAAGAACACAAGAACCTATGGCATTGAAAATGAAAGCGTTAGCGATATACATGCCTAGTCATGATTCTTAGGGGATATCGTCTCCGATATGCCGCTACAATCCGCAGTATTTGTAAGATCAAGATGCGGTTATTTGCGTAATTCTTGAACACAACAGAACCGCTTGCGAAGTATAGCCCCGGATCTGAGCATTGTTCGTTGCGGAGAACGCCATCTATGACGTGCTTGCTTAAAAGGCATCTAGCAAACTCAGTCACTGCAAGATGCTCCCCAAATACATCACGATGTGCTTGAACCTTTCTGTGTCTTCTATGAATAATTTAGTCATAAAATTTTCTGCGGGCGCATGCAAGTCTCTAGAAGTCATCTGCTTCGCACAAGGTACCAATTCCTCCATTATTTCTACAAATCCCTTTTTCTATATTCCGGCTAAGTACATATCTAGCCTAAGAACCAAACCGCTGAGGCACTTTTCAACCATTGAGTATGCTTGTAATGCTAAATTATGGTATTTTTGTACCTCACGTACATTTGTCGTATGCCAGGAAGCATTCGCTGTTTCATCTCGAAGACGCAATATCAGCCGCTTCAGATGCTATCACCTGCCTTCAACTCTTTAAATCAAATCCTTTCAAATTTTCAAAATCATACAACCAACGTTTTTGTATCTATTCATAGTACTCTTGATTAATTCTACAATTGCATCCTTTTAGCAGCATATTTGACTAAATGTATAGGACTTAGCTTTTTAAGAAAATTCCTTGCTGATATTATTACATTTTACAAGAGCTCTAGTGGAAGCTTACTGTACTTTACTACTAATCATTAGAAGTCATGAGCGATGTCAATGCTTATATCACCGATGCGAAAGTATATTTAAATTCTCGTAAAATATACACTATAACGAACGCCTCAATTACAGGACCTAATACTAAGACTAGCTATTTTCTGACAATCCAAGTAGTTCAGTTTTCACATCCATGCTTAAGCCAAGTCTTTTTAAATACAATTATCTACATACGTAGTTCAAAGCATCACATTTAAGCTATTTTTTCGAAACTTGATCTTAAAAAATGCAAAACTACAACAAATTTGAGAAATTTCTTTGATTTCCAAGATTCTGGAGAAATTTTCTAGGATCCGGTATGTGTTGAATATAGGGAAAACCAGGATAATGCTAATCCGTGACCGATATAATCCGGGAATTTTGTGATTTCATCTGTTCGAAATCCAAAATTTTCCTTCCGGACCGGATTGGACATGGTACTGATCCGTCCGAATCAAACTCTATTTCGAATACATTTTTCAATTAGAATATCTAGAGTGCAGCTGTTTTTCTGCCAGAATTCAATAGAACCATTAATCAAAGTTACGTTTCGCAAAGGACATGACCGACAAGGTCGATATTACAACTTATTAACTTCTTCATAATCTAAGTGACCTTTACAATGATCGGTTCATCATCGAACAAAATGTTTCGCATAGCGAGGTTGAAACGATGACAAGCACAATCAATAAATGGCAACCTTTTATTATTAGACAGTGACTTGTTAGCGGAAAAATTGTCCCCAATTAGGCAAACAATATTCGACCAGGATCTGTTAAACGATGACAAAACTTAAGGCATAAAATCTAAATGCTCGTTAGTATCCAAAGTCGTTTCGTCTCCCATCAACGACAAGGCTATCAATCGCTGTTTGTATTCTTCTTCACGGGCAGATAGAAATGTAGCAAAGACAGTTAGATTGTGCGTAGTATTAGATCTCCAAACGTGAAGAACAGGCGCAAATTTCGAAGGGAGACGTTTCGCAACTTCGCGCTCAACATGCTCGGTAAGTAGATGGGCGTATTTCATGAAATTATTCTGTGAAAGAGGCTCGTGGTGCGTGTTCCGACGAATTACTGATTTTCGACGTACGAAAACGGGAGCAAACCGTTAATGATTAGGTCCAACCAGCCATGCAGGTTACCTGACTTTGTCGTAGTAAAATAATCATTTAGGTGAGCTTGTGTAACTTTTTCCGAATAGCTATATGTCAAAGCAATCCGCATGAGCAAATTGCACATGAGATAGCAGATTCTGGTATATTGTCCTTCGGCGTTTGCGTTTAGTTTCGCACCTGTATGTAAAGACGTTAGAATCGTCGTCATGAGTGAAAAACGGTCATCAACACGCTTACCGGTTCCCCGATTACCAAGCGTTTTGTAGGAAGACGTTGCAGGAGTTGGAACCAAGAACGAACCATGTGCGTCTGCCGATACTTGTAGGGTTGATTGCGACTTACAACTGCAATATAATTATCCCATGTATGCAAGAAAATAATTCAATATCTCCTGATAAAGATAGATGTATCCGATAGATCAGACAGTATGGATAACAATATCTTTATCTTGATAAACCTGATTATCTATATCTGGCTTATTTTTTAGGAGAGTGTGTAGACAGGCCTTTCGAAATTTACGAAGTTTTGCTTAGAAAGTTCTATTTTTTTCTAGCACACGTTCCTCGAAAGTGATATCTTCTATTCATAAGCAAGTACTATTCTTTGAGGTTCACAAGTCGTGGACTAGAGTATTCACCGAATGCAAAACTCGAATTCCCATAATTACCGCTCGTTCCTGCTCGGCGCTGTCCGTTAGGCTTTATTTCACCTTTGGGAATTGAGTAGGCTGCAGCTGTTCTTTCTAGTGTCGATCTTCCCACTACAGTACCGGTACTGTATCTCCAGATCAACTATTCAGAAAGTATTTCGCGGCAGGCAAAATTAGTAAAAATTTAGAGTGATTTGAGTTGATAACTGGTAAACTACCATGTGATCTTTTGCACAGCCGTTTTTCTTGGATTTCTTGGGCTTGACAGAAGCACTCTGATTTTTCCATCTCCAGTTGTTGTCAGATTCCTAACTAGATTTGGTCTGTTTTACGAGCGATCCATTTGGGTGAAGTTGCAGAAATATTAAGCCTATTCGTATGACTCTGGAATCCTATTTACCTCTCAGTGATAGGGTCGTGTACTGGCGAATCCGACGAATTTTCTCATCGATAATTCAGTGTTTGACCAGATCGAAAATCGATTACAGAACCAGAATTTCAGTAATATTCGAACTACTAGTGACAATCAAAGTCGAACACACAAACAACTTTGAATAACAAAATGATCAACAAAATCGATCGCAAAGGCAGCTCAGGAATTCAGCACAGATTTTATGCAAAAGCTATGAAGAGAATTGAGCTAAGGTGGATCCAATGATTTGACGAAGATAAAAATAATAAAAAGATTGTGAGAAATAAAGAATTGTACCAAAGTCCGATGAGGAAAAAGAGAGCGAACGGACGCAACACGTGACGGTGGAGGTTCGGAGGCTGCCGGCATGTTCGAATGTCTATAGGATTCTGCTTCAGTAGCCACTCGACTTCAGCTATTTATTGACATTGCTAGACTACTTACAGGTGCGGTGTTCAGTTGCAGGCACACTGTTCCGCACAGAAGGCGCGTGTATCTCCATAGATTTCAATGGACAACAGGCGCACAAGAACAGTCACACAACAGTCAAGATTGAGGTTAGAGGTGGTCGACGGGTGAGTCGAGGATTATTGACGAATGTCGCTACAACCTTCCCGATAGGAATGACCCTAGCCTTGTGATGTGGCGGTCACGAGATTGTATGGGTTCTGGGATGTTCGCTGCCCCACGAGTTGAGTTCAGCAAGAGTTTTGCAGAGCTCAATAGTCTACATAATTGTCACTTCATGCTACTGTCAACACACGTACGGTATTCTTACCGTCGTATAGCGTCACCCTCTACTGTATAGTGTGAGTTGTTCTAGGTAGTAACGCATCTTACGATTCTTGATCAGATCAACTGTTGGGTACTGTATTCAACGTGAAAAACGTCACAATTTGGCTCAGTACAAACAGCACCCACTATAGTAAAGGGGTACACTGTCGCACTGCAGTTTCTTGTGCGCGAAACGAACGGCACTCAGTTAATTAATCTTTCTGTGACACCGCTACGCTGAGCTTTAGTCTATCAGCAAGGTGAGTGAGTCAAGTCCTGTATGTTATAGCGCTAGATAATTTTATTTTCAAACATTGGCGTGATCGCAAGACCATGTCCTGACCTTTATCTGTACTTCAGTTCAGGACCGAAATTCTTCTACTGCAAATACCTCACTGGTAGTCCTGCACATCAGATTCTGATGCTTTCGATTAAAACGAACAATTCAGGAATAACAAAAAATTAGGGAGATGCATTAGCACTCGAAAGAAAATACTGATATTCACGGTGGCTCGAAGACGATCTTTGTGACGATGATGTTTAGATTGCCTTAGAAACCAAACCAGCCTGACTGCTTGAAAAGTGGAAGTAATTTCGGGTCAGGGTTTTAGGGTAAGAGCGACAGTTTCGTGACAAAGATAACAAATTTCTCGGGCTTTTACGAACTTGATTTTGGGGGCAAATGGTGAAATCATTCTTACACACATCATTCCCTTTTGTTTTCTATGATGCGTTTGACGAAAAAAATGTATGCTGTGATTGGTTGGTATGCCGTAGGAAATATGGTATGTTTGCTGTACAGTACTGCTATCTGGAAGATTCTTTCCGAGGCTGCTGTCTGTGAATTTAGTGTCCTGTCCCCAGTGAAGTGCTACGGGTTTAGGATTGCTCTGATGCAATTCCATGAATCTGAATGACTTTCTGTCTGTAGTATCTTCATTATACTGCAAATTGTACACATACAATACATGCTGGACTACAATTGTTCAGCAGTCTGCATGCAAACCTGTAAAAATTTTCAAATTTCAAATTGGAGTCCAAAAATCCTCAGGCACCACCTGCGAATCTGGCAAGTACAGTACTGTACCTTGAAAGATGATCGAAGAATGAAGATTATGGTACTGTTCTGTATAAATTTAGTACTGTACATTTAACTCGTTTGTAGGTGCAGTACTGTACTGTACTGTACACATCGAATCGGCCTACACAATAAAAATGGAAATGTTGACACGATAGCAACCTAGAGTGAATTTTGGAGTCTGTGTCGTATGCACCGCACCATTCCACCCACAGCTAAGCAATTATGAGGATGAGATCTCATCCACATACAGTGAGCAGTGGTGTCGGATCGCATCGGTGACTGGGACACTGCTCACTGTATGTGGATGAGATCTCATCCTCATAATTGCTTAGCTGTGGGTGGAATGGTGCGGTGCATACGACACAGACTCCAAAATTCACTCTAGGTTGCT
>JAAUYH010254367.1_pt1 | contig 11991 bp, 9 predicted proteins | sample 7278061 | NCBI WGS metagenome assembly JAAUYH01 (sample SAMN14350203, study PRJNA611818) | marine sediment metagenome | isolation source: surface marine sediment (0.6m) | place: French Polynesia: Moorea | collected 2018-08 | reverse complement strand
TTCTGGACCATCATAAAACCGTTGAATCGAAAGATAGTCGATGCCAACCAGTCGAATCCCTCGAGCTACAATCCACTGAGCAGCATCCGCCGTAATAGCCACAAAATCAGGGTTAAACTCACTAGAACCCGTTTGCCACATCTGGGAATTTCGGGTACGTAATAGTAGGCGTTGCGTTCCCTTCGGTAGAGCTAATGCTTCGAGGGTATCAGGGGTTATCACCTCAACCTCAGACACATCAGCAACAAAAGCGGTTCCCATCAAAATATCTAGGGGCATCTGTTCAACACTGCTGCCCTCTTTGACAAAATGCAGAGGAGCATCCACGTGAGTTCCAGTATGAACGCTCAAACGAATAGTCGTGTCATTAGCAATATCTCCCCGCTCCAAATCTAGGCTACGCTGGAACTCTATGGCTGGACTCCCTGGCCAACGAGGAAGGTCGGGGGAGACTGGCACAGAAATGTCAATGTATTTGCTCAAAGGATTTCTCCTGGGTGGTATAGTCAATAGTCCGCCTGTTGTTGTTCAGTGTATCAGGATTAGTGGATCTCGATAGACCTCTGGGGTAGTAGAAGGTCTGTCGCAGTTGACCAGTAATCAAACCCCGTTGAGCAAAACCGCGATAAGTCCCCCAGAACTGCATCAAGCGAAATGTGGGAATGGAGATAAGATTCTGGGTTAATACCCCATCGTGCCAGGCATGGTAATAGTCGCTGATTACATTGGTAGGGAACAGGCGGATAAAATCCCAAAGATTAAACTGTTCTTGAGGATAAATGTGTTTAAGGGCGATCGCTTCTCGTCGGTAACGATTATAGATGCGTTTTGGTGTCTCATCGTGAACGTGAATAATTTCGGCTTCAGGAACATAAGCAATGCGATAGCCCTTTGCCATTACTCGTTTAGCCCAGTCTAGATCCTCTAACCCCGTGATAGTTTCATCGTAAGGACTTTGTTCCCACAGAGAACGTCGGATAGCAGCATTAGCATTATTACAGAAAGTGTGACTTTGGTATCGGTTCGGTCGATCGGGAAACCAAGTAGCAAAGATTTGGTGTTCTGAATACTTGGTTATCTCATTTCCTCGCTGCCTGCCATAAGTTAAAGCAACTTTTGGTTCAGCTAAAGGAGCAAGCAGTTTTTCTAGCCAATCCTGATACACTGGGTAGACGTGGGCACTAGCAATAACAATAAATTCTCCTGTAGCTTCCTGACAGCCAAGGTTTAAAGCTCGACCAAAAGAAAACTCCTCTGGCTCGATCGAAATAATTTTGACTGGGTAGCGAGAGGCAATAGATAAGGTCGCATCAGTAGAACCTGAGTCTACAATAATAGTCTCCACATCCTGAACCGTCTGCTGCATAATGCCACTAAGCAGACGACCGATGTGTTGTTCTTCGTTGTAGCAACGGATAACTATAGAGATAGTAGGCATTTGAGAGACCTAATTTGGTTTCCTTACGAAAGTAATAAAATAATTATAGAGAAATAATTATAGAGCGATCGCTCTAGAGTTTTCATTAATTAGTGTGGGAATAGGGAAATTTCTCCTAAAGCGATCGCCCAACATATAAAATTATATATATAATTTTATATGTTGGCGCAAATTTTCATCACCTATGAAAAACCTATACAAACTTAGTTAAATCTAGTAATGTATCTTGTCATAGGTTGCAGAGTCAGATTCTATTTTTAGAATCTCCCTTGGTTGAGTCATGACACCTTTGGATGAACGCTAGTCTATTGCTCTGTCGCTAAAGATTAAGGAACGGGTAAAAAGGTTTATAGCCCTAGTGTCTTTAGCCTAACAAGCTCAATCAAGATTCTCGAAGCACACATTATCCGAATTCGGGCGAGTTAATCACAACCATATGATTAGGGAGGGTAAGCAACCTTGTTTCATAACGAGGGTGCTTACCCTCAAGTCTCCCAACTTAGTTTGTTAGACAAATTAACTAGTTGTGTATAAGTTTGTTTAAGAATATGACTACTAGAAGTCAACAGGTCACTTGTTTATTTTCCTTTAATTAAAGAATAAATGATTTTAGCTCCTGGTATTTTCTTGATTCGACTACGCCACCAAATAGATTGTTGTTGCTTTTTTAATTGCCTTAAATAGGTTTCAAGTGTTGCTTGAAATTTTTCTGTATCTTCTTCGGGAACAAAAATTAGGTTGCCCCATGCGGGTTCGTGATTCAGGGGATAGGGAACACATTGAATCCAAGTATGAGAAACACTGGCAACACCTTCTCTGCCATACTCTTGGATAGGTGCCCACTCAGAAACAAAGGTACTATACCCTCGTTCTTTCATATAAGCAACAACCTCATGATGAGTGTAGCCAAAGTTAGGTTGGGTTCGCTCATCCATAAACTCTATCATCACTAGTTCAGGATGATATTTGCCAAAATCAAACCCTTTGAGGGCTAAAAAATCAGCCCCTTCTATATCTATTTTGAGCAAGGTAACTTCTGAAACTTGTTTTTCTGTCAAGATATCTTCCAATCTCACCGTTTCCACTTCGTAGGCTAATTTATGGGTATTGTGCCACGGTTTCAGGGAGTGGATACCGTAGTGTTCATCACTCACATAAAAGGGGACTTTATCCCCCCTAACATCTGACACTGCTTTGGGAATGCAGGAAACTTTTTCAAAGTTAGCTAAATTCCGTTCAAATGCTGCTCGATTTTTCTGTTCTGGTTCAAAAGCAATGATACGCCATCCTTTCTTAGCAAATTTAAGAGCGACAATCCCATGATGAGCTCCTACATCTATCAAGAGGGGGTTAGAACTGTTAAATTGATAGGCTGCCAAAAGTCCTTCTTCAGAAAATCTCATTTAAGTCTCCTAATAAAGTATTTAGTGAAAATTTTTAAGTAGGTAGGGGCTGAAATCCGCAGTTATGTAACCAAATGTAAACTACTTAAATCTTTGCCTAGTAGGGAATACAGGCTATTTACAAAACTCAATGTAGCGGAGCTTTTTAAACCCTACCTACTTATACATCTGATGAGATGAGTGCTCAAACGGCGATTTTCCCTTGGGAATCATTCTCCTGAACCAGCGCTCTAGTTGTATGCATCACGTCCTACATCATACATCAAATGACGAAATTTATCCCTAATTGCGGCAGCATCATGATTTTGGAAAGCTAGTTTACGGGCGTGCTGTCCCAACTTTGCTCGTAGTTCTGGTTTTTCGATTAATTCAATAATAGCTTGTTTTAATCGCTCTTGATTCTGCTGCTCCACCACAAGTCCCCAACCTTCTCGTTTAGCATAACGGACATTAGGACTATTAGGTGGACCGTAAACTAGCACAGGTGTTCCTGATGCCATGTATTCTGGAACTTTTGTCTGTATGGAATATCCAACATAAGTCTGGCTTCTCTTATCAAAGTTAATTGGCAATACTAATAAGTTAGCTTGACTCAATACCTTTGGCAGTTTACTAGGATGAACGTATCCGGCATAAACTATATCTGGCAGATGTTCAAGGCATCTCTGAATAATAGACTTCCATTGGGGGGCCGAATAAATCACTAAACGAACAGCGTATCCTTGCTGCCTAAGAGACAAAATTGCTTCTCGAATATCCAGCAAGCTACCTAGTTCTTTATCTTCAGTAACCGCACCCAGATAGAGCAGACAAAACTCATTCTCTGTTTGGTAAGACTTTGGAGAATTAGACCATTGGGACACATCAATACAGTTGTGGAAAGGCACAAATTCACACTGGTATCTTTTCCGGTAGGCTTGGCACATTTCTGATGAGATTCCAATATTAACAGCGGCTCTGTCTAGCAGCATTTGCAAGCTACGCCTCAGCATAGGTTTCCAGAAAAGATTGTTTCGCCAGCCTTGTTGGTAGTTATATCGGGCTGGCCAGTCATCCATGATATGAGTTACATAAGGAATACCTAGCTGACGTGCTAACCATTGAGGCAGCCACCAATAGAACCTTGGTCGATCAACAGGTCGGGTGTAAATGACATCTGGTGCGAATTGTCGAGTCCACTGCAAGATCTTTTCCAGAGGAATTAAATAGTCTAATCTACCTGTAGCAAGGCTCAGCAGTTCAATCGCTTCTGAACGTCGTGGCCGCTTAGGTATTGGCAAGGGGGGAATAAATAGATAGTTAGTACAAACGCTGCGGTCAGGTTCAGTGAAATTATCTGAGTGAATTTGAGCGATCGCATTTAACGGCCATCCTCTGAACAGATTACCCATAGTGACACCGCCACCCGCTTGAAGATTAAACTGGCTTGGAGCTACTACCAAAACGCGAGGGAAATTCATACAATTACTCCTTTTGAGCAAGCTTTACGACAAGGACACAAGGGATATCTGTAGAATCAAACTCCAGCAGTTTGACGACTCAGTTCTGATTGCACCATTTGCGCCAGAGTATCATCCAGCGACTTGGTGATCTTCCAATCTGGATAGTGCTCACGCAATTTCCTTAAATCCGAAATGTAGCAAATGTGGTCACCTATGCGATTGCGCTCTTCATACTGCCACTTTACTGAACGTCCCAATAGTTCCTGTATCTTATAGATTGCCTCCAGAACAGAAGTACTATTATACCTACCACCGCCTAGATTGTACACTTCACCAGGTCGTGGTTGGCGTCGAAACGCCTCAAAAGCTTGAATCACGTCATAGCTGTGGATGTTGTCTCGCACCTGTTTGCCTTTGTAGCCAAAAATTGTGTATGATTCCCCACTCACTGCTACTTTTACCAAGTAGTTAAGGAAGCCGTGCAGTTCGACGCCAGAGTGAGAAGGTCCAGTCAGACAACCGCCACGGAAGATTCCTACCTTCATCCCAAAGTAACGTCCGTACTCCTGAGCCACAACGTCAGCCGCTGTCTTGGAAGCACCAAAGAGAGAGTGAAGGCAGCGGTCAATGCGGCATTCTTCGCTAATGCCATGATAGTCTTCTGGGCGTGCGTAGTCGTAACGACTTTCTAGCTCTTTCAGGGGCAGTTCGTTAGGAGCATCGCCGTAAACTTTGTTCGTACTCATGTGAATGAAGACAGCTTCCGAACAGAACTGGCGTGTGGCTTCAAGAAGATTAATTGTTCCCAAAGCATTCACTTCAAAATCTAGGAGAGGAATATCGCTGGCTTTGTCGTGGGATGGCTGGGCTGCACAGTGGATAATGAGATCGAAGTGGTGTTCTTGGAAAAGCTCAAAGATACCAGGGCGATCGCGGATATCTAAGTTATAGTGGGTAAATTGTCGAGTTGTTTCTTTTAGACGTTGCAGGTTCCACGTGGTGTCTCCTTTTTTACCAAAGAATTCCGCTCGCATATTGTTATCGATACCAACCACTTGATGTCCATTGCGATCATAATATTCGACTGCTTCGGAGCCGATCAGACCGCTAGAACCAGTTACTAGAACTTTCATAAATTTCTCCTTGAAATAAGATACAGTTGGCTGCAGATGGGAGTAGGGACTCTAGGTTGTTGGTAACAAGGCTAAGAAGCTATATAGCTTTTGCTCGCTGTGGTTGATTGCATGGGGAAGGAGGAACATATAAATAATTTCTGCAAACATTGTAATCTGCCTCAAGGTTGCTAGAGTGAATCTGAGCGATCGCACCTCAAAATGGTAAAACACGAGAATTAATAAATGTTCCCCAAACACCCTTTTTTTGCAACTCATTTAATTTACTCACCAGATAGTAACCATAGTTCAAAGTAGGAAAGTCAGTTGATTCTTTTAGCAACCATTGCAGTGGAATCGTATTCCATAATCTAAATCGATGGGGAGGATAATACTCATCAAGGCATTGACGAAGTTGCTCATAGGAATAACCCATCTGCTGTATCATATCTGAGCCTAAAAGTTTTAAATAATCATTTACCAGTCGCCATACTTGCGGATTCTCAAGTTCTACCTTCCACTGTTCAATATTTTGGATATTAGGTTTTACACTTTTATATGGATCTTTTTTATCTCCTAATTGCCATTTATCAGCATTAGCAACACCAAACTCTAACATACTTGGCAGAAACTCAATACCTAATCTCTCACATAGCTGACTAATTTCTTGTTCAGGGTATTGCAATAGTTTTTCATAATGCAGAACAATACACCGTTCACCGAGTAAATCTATTCCCTGTAACAACAATTTTGGAGCTTTGAGAAGGTCGTGCCGATATAAATTCAAACGTAAATAATAAAGATTAGAAGGGATAATCCATGTGCTAATGATAGAACATAATACTGCTAATGGATTCCGTAGCAGAATAATGAAACTTGCTTCTGGAAAAGCCTGACTAAGTTCTGAAATAATATTGTAATATCTTGGTGTCTTGTCTAGGAAGTAACTGCGTCCAGTTTGAGCTAAAGCCTTCTGATATAGATTGCCATACATTTCTGATATACCTTCAAAATAAGCTACTTTGCCATTGGGAAGCAAATTTAAAAAGCTATCCAAAGCCTTATTAGCTAATTGAGCACTATATTCAGCCTCATATCCTTTATCTCGAAGGGCATAAAAAGGATGAAGCAGTAGCCAAGGTTCGGAGACAGTGAAAATTTCCGGATGTCCGCCCAGAATTTTTTGTGTCATTGTAGAACCGGCACGGGGCTGAGAAATTAAGAATATTAAATTTGGCCTTTGGGAATCTGATGACATATAAAACTGGTGAAAACTGGTGATAAGTGATTACACTAGACTTGCTGCGAAATAAAAGTTCTTGACATACCACTAGAAGAGCCATTTTTTATACAGGATTCTTGATTTTTTATATACAAATATCATGAAAATATATGAAACAATCTTGGTTCGTAAATTAATACTTAATTGCGATTTAACTGTTGCTTGTAAAAGTGACCTTTTAAAAACAGTGTAGGAAAAATGGTAGTGTTGTAATATTCTTTGATAAAAATTCAATATTGTTTTAACCGCTTCTTGCGAGTATTCATAATTGTAGTGCAATAATCCGTATTCCCAAATTTCTATCCACTTTATAAAGTGTTCAACATAAAAGGAACTCTTATCTTTCCCTTGTGAAGAAACTCCTTGCCCTGTTTGCCGATAAACAGCCATACTTTCATCAATAAAACCGAATTTTCCATACTTTCCCAAAATCATACTCAATGGGACATCTCCAAAGGTAACTTTAATAAACCATTCCGGTAATTCTTGAAGAATGTTTCTGAACATATGTGTTCTTGTTTTGATGCGAAGTTTATTTGCAAATATTTCTCTAACAGTTGCTATCTTGGAGGGGAAATATCCCTGATTTTCTGTTGGTGCTGGAACTACTTTAAACTCTCCATCACCCATTGGGTATGCGTAATCATGCCAATGATGGCACGAAATGCATTCAGGATGTTGCTCTAAAAAATCCACCTGTTTTTGCAGTTTGAGAGGATCTGTCCAGTAGTCGTCGCCTTCGCAGAGAGCGATGTATTTACCTCTGGCTTCATTGAATAAATCTGATAAAAAGCCAAAACGTCTTAAAGTATATTGATTTTCAGTTTGTAAGATTACTTTAATTAAATGTGAATATTTTTCTTGGTATTCACGAATAATGTTTGCAGTGTTGTCTGTTGAGGCATCATCATGAATAATTATTTCAATAGGAAAATTAGTCTCTTGCATCAGGAAGCTATCAACTGCTTCATGAATAAACTCTTCGTGGTTGTAGGTAATGCAACAAACACTGACGAGAGGAATTAGTGAGGACATTAGATATCTCCAGAAACCAGGGGTGAAATCTCCATATACAAGGTTTTCAGAACCTTTTTTGGAGATGTCTATTGATTAATCAAACTTAAATTTTTCAGCTTCGAGAAAAGCTCTTTCAACTTCAAGTAAATTTTGACTGCGTTTGCCAATTCGCTTGAGTGGAGATCCAGCATAAGTCGTAAAGGCATCACAACTTTTTTTAACGAGACTTAAAGCCCCAATCGCTGCTCCTTCTTCAATGACAACTCCAGGTAAAATAATCGAACCTGAACCAACGATCACATGCCTTCTAATGAGAACATCAGCTTGAGTTACATTCGTAAACTCAGCAGGAACGGTTGGATTTGTCATTGTCATTCCGCTATAGTCATCGTTACTACTATAAACAGAAACCCGAGAAGAAAGATTCGAAAAATCAGATAAAGTAATCCTACCAGCCCCGATCAGTGATGAATAAACGGCAATATGCACATTTCTGCCAATGACTATACCACCAAACCCTGCGGATAAGACACAAAAGTCATCAATTCGAGTATAGTCTCCAATCTCAATCTTTGAACAGTTATAGTATGAAGATTTATCCGATAGCAAAACATTTTTGCCCACCTTAGCAAAGCCCAATTTATCAATATCCTCATGTGTAAGCCACGCCACTTTCTTGACCTCCAGGAAATTAACTATTGATATGATGTTTTCAGAAGATGCATTTCTTGGCTGTTAAACTGGCTCACAACTGCAAATCGAATGATTTGACATATCTTGCTAATATCCTCTTCTGAAATCGCTGTTCCTGTCGGCAATGTTAAAACCCTCTCCGTTAACTTCTCAGTCTCAGCTAGCAACAAGCCAGCATGCGGAAAATAAGACTGATACGGCTCCATCCGATGGCAGCCTGGATAGAAATATCGCCTAGCAATTACATTCTCAGCGTGGAGGATCTTGACCAACAGATCTCGGCTAACTTGGGTCTGGGCTTCATCTATTTCCAGTACAATATACTGATAGTTATGCTTCTCAGCCTCATCTATAGAAAACAACGACACCCCAGGAATGCCAGCTAACCCTTCCTGATAACACTTGTAATTGCGTCGATTTACGTCAATAAACTCCTCTATGCTTTCCAGAGAAGTCAAACCCATCGCCGCTGACACCTCAGACATCTTGCCATTGGTGCCGAGGTAGATGACATTATCATACCCGGCAAAGCCAAAATTTTTCATCAGACGAAGCTTCTGATTTAGCTCATCATTATTGGTAACAATGGCTCCTCCTTCAAAGGAATTAATGAACTTTGTAGCGTGAAAGCTAAACACCTCAGCACTGCCAAAGTTGCCGAGCATCATTCCTCGATGAGAGCAACCAAAGGCGTGGGAGGCATCAAACATTAGCTTAAGACCACACTTATCCGCAATTTGCGTGAGAGTTTCTACATCACAGGGCTGCCCCCACACATGTACCCCTATAATACCCGACGTGCGGGGCGTAATCAGAGATTCCACTCGCCAAGGGTTCAGGGTATGGGTCTCAGGATCGATATCGCAAAAAACAGGGGTAATTTCCTGCCACTGCAAGGCATGGACAGTTGCAATGAAGGTAAACGAAGGAACAATTACTTCCCCCTTCAATTCCAGAGCACGAATGACCAGCTCTAGAGCAATAGTGCCATTGCAAACCGCAATACAATGTTTAACCCCCAAGTAATCAGCTACCCGACGCTCAAAGTCTTGAACAAAAGCTCCGTTGTTAGACAGCCAGCGGCGATCCAACATATCATTAATCCGTTCCAGTAGCTTTTGGCGATCGCCAATATTCGGCCGGCCTACAAACAACTTTTCCTTGAATTTGGGTTCACCACCAAAAAATGCAAGTTCAGAAAGATTGTTAATCATGAAAAATAACTTTTAAGAAAGTCAGTGGAAGTGTACTGGTTTATTGAGTATCGGATAACTTCTCGACTATATATATATAGCAATCGGATTTGATTTGTGAAAAGAACGACGGGCGATCGAGAGAAAGATAAGTTCGCTTCACTACTTTTTGGGCTCCTCCCAGCCCAGTCAAGGTGCTAAAAATGATTCTCATTTTCGTTTTTAAGTCTTGTTTTTTGGCTCAAAGTCTTGTTAGACATGGACTCAAAAGGTTCGCTTGGCAGCTTTTTCATAGGGTTTAACTAAAAACTCTTTGGTCGGATAATCCAACGCCCCAAAATAGGTTTGTTTGTAGCGTTCATTGGTCATTGGTACTTCTACTCTTTCATCTGTTCGACCCCAGAGATAACCACAAATATCTCCCCACAGGAGATGACATTCATCTATTATAAATACCCTCGCGCGTTCCCTGACTTATTTCCTTTTGCCAGTCTTGAAGCAAAAACTTGAACATCGAGTTTTAGAGTAACTAGATAGGCATTAGGAAATTTTTCCGAATTCAGAATGTCCATGTAATTGAGCATTAGTAATCGAGATAAAGAGATTTAGTCGTTCTTTGACGTATCTACCTTCAACTTGAAAAGTATTGAGAAGTACAACTGCTTTTTTGGCTTTGGAAACGTCTAACACAGATTCTGTTCAGGTGCTTTTGTTAAGCCATGGAAAATCATTGCCTACTGGCTCCTTACCAAGAAAATTACACATTTTATTGTAGTCACCAGGTTTAGAGACATTAACAACAATCAACTTATTTGGACGATGACGAAAATAGTCACGCACATTTTCGTTATGTCTATAGTAATGCTCGAATAAGCATTGCTTATTGTATGGATCATCAAGAGGTACGTCGTAAATTAGTTGCCTAGCCTGATAGGGATAACCCTTCCTTATGTAATTTGCATGCTTAAGATCTTCCGTTGTTGGTACTCGAACTCCGTCTGCCCAAAGTTTCGAATGAAACCGCACCATTGATGAATACCAATGCTCGGCGCTATCACGAAGACTCAGAATGAATTTTGCATTTGGAAAATGCTGATCTAAGGCTTGGTAAGTGTAGGGTAAAGAAAATGGAATATCTTGAAACGCATCAGCCGTATAGGCAAGCTCAATAATGGGCTTAAAATTTCGTTCAGCCCAAGCTTCTATTAAAAGTTCTCCCGCCCTTTGATTACCCAATCTAAAGCCCAAATTTTTTAGGCCTAGCTCAAGAGAAGTTGTACCTGTCTTGTTACGACCTATACAAAAAACTTTTTTATCTTTATTTTTTTGCTTTAGGAAACGTTTTGCTTCCCGAAAAATTTTACTTAAGTTTGCCATCAAATTATCTGAAACGAAGAATATATAACTTGTGCTTTGAAGGTTAGCATACTTGAGAACAAGAAGCTTGTATAGTTTTGACTTTTGATATTTTTAATCTGATGTTATCAAATCTAATGTATTTTTAGAGTACCTAGATAGAAGCGCTGAAAGCATTATTGTTACGTTGGATCTAGATCCGCCTAAAGTAACAATTTTGACTTTTCAAACAGCTTCTTAATATAGCCACACTGCCAATGGTAGCAACTCTGGTTGCGAGAGTAGGAGCGTAGGCTCACATTCCCAAATTCTGAACGTTATTTAACCAAACGCTAACATCATCAATAGAGTTAAAGTCAAATAAACTTTCCCCTAAAGATTCCAGTTGTTCAATAGATAAGGTTTTGATTTTTGATTGGAGGGGTTCGGTTACTTCCCCAAAACGTTTTTTCAAAAGGCGTTTAATTAAGGCGAGCGCCTCTCTTTTTTCTCCTTCATTAATAATCTTTCTGTAAATAACTGATTCTTTTAAAATATCTTCTTGTAAATACATAGCAATTAACTTCTCTGAATAATTAATTCCGGCTAGTAATTCGACACAGGCGGCAATATTGCTTTGTTTTCTTTTGTTCTCTATTCTATCTATTCGTTCTGCTACCTGAGATAATAACATCTCTGGTTGCTCACTTTTGGCTAACACTGCCAATGGTAGCAACTCTGGTTGCGAGAGTAGGGGAGTAGGATCACATTCCCAGATTCTGATGACTCGATAGCGATGAAGGGTATTTCCCACTTGAAAACTCTCCTCAAAGACTTTCTCTGATGTCGTCCGTTGCAGGAAGATAATTACTTGCTCAATGTCTTTTTGTTGTTTATAGATACGGTATAAACGCACCCAATAATCCAACATTCTTAACGGTAAAGGGGGATCTGATTGGGGAGTGGTTTGAAATTCCAGATGAATAATTTTCTGACCTAATTGTAAGAAAAATACACCATCAGCCCGAATTGGTTCGACATTTAACTCTGTTTTCAGGATTTCTACCTTTTCCTCA
>JAAUYH010066282.1_pt1 | contig 11991 bp, 10 predicted proteins | sample 7278061 | NCBI WGS metagenome assembly JAAUYH01 (sample SAMN14350203, study PRJNA611818) | marine sediment metagenome | isolation source: surface marine sediment (0.6m) | place: French Polynesia: Moorea | collected 2018-08 | reverse complement strand
TCTCATCAATTGCTTTATTACTTGCTTGCTGTAATGGAGGTGGTGGAAAAGAAGCTGCAATTCGAAAAAGACGAATGCGGGAGGTTTCAGCCAAGTTGGAGACCATTAAACAGGAGTATGAATCATCTTCTCTAGAATCGAGAGACGAGGAACTTACTTCTCAGGTCAATGAACTTGCAAATGAATATCCTGACATTATTACAGAGCAGGTCAAGAAGAAGTTGTTGGATTCAAAAACGTCGCCCCCGAACTATGGAGGAACACCTGCTCCACCAAGTGATGGTTCTTCAAGCCGTACGTCAGGCCCTGCATGGCAATCATTGGCTGGAGCCGCTGGAATCAGTGCTCTCGCAGGTTGGGGTATTAATAGTCTACTACAGAACAATGACGACGATGACCGAAATAGATATTCATCGGGGAACAATTGGGGATTCGGAGGGGCTGGTGAAGATTGGACTGGAGGCTGGGGAGGAAACGACGAAACATCAGGAAGCTTCTTCGGAGGTACAAGTAGTGGCGGATGGGGAGGCTCAAACAGTGGATGGGGTGGTAATACAAGCAGTGGATGGGGGACAAACAGTGGAGGGGGTGGTAACTGGGGAGGAAGCGGGGGAGGAGGAGGGAATAGCAGTGGATTTGGGGGCTCATGGTAGGAGACATTTGCATTGCCAATAAATCAAATCCTAATAAATCGTGCTCGAAATATCTTATGTATACTAGAACTTATTCAACCATCGAAAATGCTTTAGTCCAATGTGAAAATCAACCTAGACTTTGAACTATATTATGCTGAGTTAGAGAATTCAGATAATTCACCGTGAATATCCTGAAAAGTTTTTATCAGTTTTTTAATTCGTGCGTGACAATTCATATTAAAGTTTCGTGAAGAAAGTTAATTTAGTATAGGATTTTTCTATTTGATACATCTCTCCGTACTTCTAACTGCTAGGTTTGCACTAGTGCATGTTATTAAATAGTTACCCTCGTCAGTTTGCTATCATAACCATCGATTTGTCCTACTTCTTTAGTAATTTTATTTCATCTACAATAATTTTAATTATCTTCGGAATGACTCGTTTTCGCATTTTGACACAGCATAAATTTTTTAATCTCATCACATTCTGATATGTTCGTCATTTCAGTCAATGATCAAGCAATTCAACTTTGCCATAGTTTTTGAAGTATAGATATTCCCATTCTACGAGAAGGTCACTTCTCTCGGAACTCCTTCGGAATACCCTTCATTGTTATTATTATACTAATACTCAAATGACTTTCCTGTGCCGGTTTCATCGGCTGAATGTAAGTCATAGAACCGGAGATCGAGGACTTACGGTTAAAAAAATTGCGTGGCAAAATTCAATGAATTGGTTTGACATGATACTGGCTGTTATTTACAGTATCAAAATGCTGTACGCAAAAAATAAAACCTATGAATTATCAAAGCAGTGTAAAAGATGAACTGATCGATAAAAGATCGGGACAGAGAAGTAAGGACCGCACTACTACTTACAGTACCCAGTAGAGTGGACCAAATACATGGAACAGAAATGCTAGCTGTGTATGTATGAAGAGAAGCAGAGATTGAGGAACGAGTTACAGAAAGTGATGTGAATCCTTCTCTACAGCTGTACAGTGCAGTGCAGACTTTATCATATAGATAAACCAAACATGTCATGCTCGTAAGTTCCGGGACTAGATTTGTACAATTGATGATAAAACATGATGGTATCAAATAAGAGTTCTTCATCGAAATCGGCAGTAACATACGCTTCCCCCAGTGCACGTAACAGTACCAATCTCAACTTGCCACTCTCAACTTTTTTGTCGACACTCATATATGTCATGAATTCTTGCAAGGTCACACTTGGTGGTGGTCGAACTGGTAATGATGCTTTCACTAACACCTTTTCCAATCGACGAATTACTTCGCTTTCAATCATTCCCATGTTTTCGCTCATTTTGCATGCCATAACCATACCCGCCGCGACCGCCTCACCATGCAACCAACTGCCATATCCCATACTCGCTTCGATAGCATGCCCAAATGTATGACCTAAATTCAGAATTGCACGTATTCCCGACTCTTTCTCATCTTCTGCCACCACATCCGCTTTATATTCACATGACTTTCTCATCGCATAACGCAAAGCTGTCGCATCTCGAGCAACCAATTTGTCAACATTTGTTTCACACCATTCAAAAAACTTGCTGTCCCGAATCACTCCATATTTGATTACCTCGGAAATTCCCGCGGCCATTTGTCGATCATCAAGAGTCGATAAAACTGTGGAATCAACCAGTACTACTTGTGGTTGATAGAATGCACCAATCATGTTCTTGCCACCTGGATGATTAATAGCGGTTTTCCCACCCACAGCTGAATCCACCACTGCTAATAATGTTGTAGGCACTTGCATAAATGGCACCCCACGAACGTACGTCGCAGCCGCAAATCCCGCAACGTCACCCACAACACCACCACCCAATGCAACAATAGTTGATTTTCGATCTAATCTCGCTTCCATGCAAGCATCCCAAATCATGTTCAATGATTTTATCGACTTGTGCTCTTCGCCATCAGGTAAAATCACTTGAAACACAGTTTTACCTGCTTGTTTGAGCGCGTTACGCACACGTGCCAAATAGAGTGGACCCACAATATCGTTGGTAATAATAAGCGCTTTATCCCCACGCACATATTCAGCATACAGAGATGAATCATCAATACCGCCATCTTTAAATAGAATAGGATAAGTTGCAGAAGCAGCATTCACAAGGATTTGTTCATCATCAAGCCGTTGTCCACTTGTACTCGGTTTTACATTGGCTACAGACATTTGTACAGCGAACGAATTGCGAACAAAATTACGAGTGCAATATTCGTGTCCTCTTCGATAGTAGTGGCATATTCCACCACCAGTACCAGCAGCACCACCGCTACCACGCACACGCACACCCACACGAAGAAAAGGACAAGTTCCAGATAATGGAGAAAGAAAAGTGAGAGCCATTGAAGACACGTCAAAGTGAGTCAAATTTTGAGTCGAGGCGAGTAGTAGAACGAAACGAGATCAAACATTGAGTAACAGACAGGAAAGATTGGGAAATGGGAACGCGAGGGTGTAGTGCATAACCCCAAAATTAGAAAGATGAATAAAATTTGAAGGTTTGAATCACGAGCTGTAAGTCTTCAAAGAGAATCGTGGCCAAATATGTATTAATGTGCTGTATTGTACAGTAATGAGCACTTACCACTTATCACCACCGCGGTGTACACATTTTGCTTGTGCAGTAATATTATTACAACGCGTGATATCGCCGACCGGGGAGTTGAGTGTCTCACTATTACCTCAACTCTCTCCCCTTTGCTTACCTCCCCTCCTCACCTATTCCTCTATTTTTGCTTTCTCTCTCACTCTCTCACTCTCTCACTCGCTCCAAGTGTTTCGCGCTCGCCGTCGACCTTTCACCGCGTCTATACGACGTCGATGAAGCCCAGTGTGAATCGAGGCAACACCGTTGACCTCGCCACTGTACGTGCCAAGGTGGCCAAAGTCAAGCAATCCAAGAAGGCGCGCCAAGCGGCGCGCCGCCGCTTGGCTCTAGAACGCGCTGCCGCCGCCGCCGCTGCTGCCGAAGCCGCTCGCGCCGCCGCCCTTCGTTGTTGGGATACCGAAGAGAAACGTCTTGAGGCTTTAGCTAACCGTCCCGAACCATCTGCTCGACGAGTTCAATTCTCTCAAACCTGCACTGTCACCGAAATTCCCGTTGTTCACGCACATGACTTACCTGACCCTGTCATCAGTGAAACGCGTCTAGAAGATGGTCCTCGTGAAGTTGAAGAGGATGAAGGCGATGAATTAAATTCGTCTCTTAATTCCGGTGTTCCGTTCAATTCCCTGGAATTGAGCAACGAAGATGAGGATGATGAAGACTATTCGGAAGATATGGACAGCGAGGAAGGGTCTGATTCTGACGAATCGGATCCTGTAGCGTCGAGTTCGGACAAATCTGTTGTCGATTCTGATCAACCGCATAAATTGGAAAGTGAAAGCGACGGCGACAGCACCGAGACTGATTCGAAAGCGACTAGGACGAATCCGCCGAGAATAGCTCGTACTGGTGCATTGGAGTTTATTCAAACCGAAGCGAAATCTGAGGAAGAAGGAGTAGAAGAAGAGACAGAACCGCCTAGTGCAGAACCCAATGGGCAAGTGGTTGCTAATGGAAAAAAGGATAAGAAAAGAAGACGCCGTCACTCTATTGATGTGTGCCCACCCACAACAACGGCCAATGGTGATATCGACAAAGAAACTGAACCCCCGAAAGGGAAGAAAAGGCGCAAGCGTCGCTCGCTCTCCCCACAAAGAAAACAAGAAATCCAAGAAATTGAGAAACAAACAAACGGTTCCGTAGAAGAAGATAAGAAGAAGAAAACGAATACAAAGTCGGAGTTTTCCAACGGCCAAGACAAGAACTTGGAGGATATCTTCTCAAACTATTCAAAAAACAAAAAACGAAAGCGCGAATCGACAAGTCCAGAGTCGCCGAAAGCAATGAAAATGAAGAAGAACTCGCAAGGAACCGGTAGTATTGGCGCACGACCGCCGAGGTACACGAACGAAGGGTTCCGAATTTATACAGAACAAGAGCTTGTGGCGGACCAACCAGCAGGTCTTGGTAATCTTAATGGACCTTGCCCTTTCGATTGCTCGTGTTGCTACTGAAAGCGATGAGCCGGAAATTGAGTGATTAGCAAGAAGAATCGAATGCGAAATGATTTCGATGGACCGTACACAAGAAGGGTAAGGTCGCAAGTCGCATTCGAGAATCGTTGTCGATGTAGTTGTTGGCGCTTACTACATTACTAATCTTTGACATGGCATTCGAGTTTAACTTTTCTGATCGTTTTGGTAAAATTCCTATCGATGATTATGTTTCGAAGTTGCGTGGGGAACGTTGACTCGAATTCTTTTATCAAGGAATCTTATCGAATGGCTCGGTATCATTATAGCAAGCTTCCCACGCCTTGTCGACAGCCCTCTTCGCGGTGAGAGCGTCACAATTAGGATTCATTGCTACCGAAATTTCGGCACGCCGTCGAATACATTTCTGAAATTGCTTCCCAAAACCGATGTTTCCTCGTAACATAACTTCGCGACCGAATGAACAATCCCCGCTTAACGCGGCCGCACGAATTTCGCTGCACGCGTGGTGCACGCAATTCGACCAATCTATTTGCGCGCGGCATTGGTCGAATGCATGAATAGATTCGTGAATCAGTGTGGCGTTCGTATGCTGTTGAGTAAGCAGATGGTTCGAACATAACTTAATACTGCCATCGTCTTTAAAACCTCCAGCAAGTTTTCCATCGCACCGGCAACATTCAATGTTCGACTCGTTTGTAACACATCCGCCTCGCGCCAGCGCTTTAAATAAGAACCTTACCCCTGAATCGCTATGACCCTCGAACGCATTCATCAGTTGGTTGTTCCTGTTGCCAAATTCAACACGAGATGAATTACGTACCTGGAAAGTGCTTCATCACGAAATTTTTCGCAACGCGCAACTTCTTCCGCTTCACTGAGTTTGGTGCTCATTTTTTGGCCGAGGTTACAGTGGTCGGTACGAGTGGTGCACTCAAATTGTTGTCGTCGGGATCTAAATTTGATACATTTTGCTGTAATTCAGATCTCTGAACAGTACGGTTCTCTTTGATTGGGCAGTACCGAATGCAAAAAAGATGGGCACAACAATCAGCAACAGAGAATTCATTTTTCGAGTGCTATACAGATATTTAAAATTAATTATTTTCTAGTGACGATTTGGTACAGCAATTGGAAATCTGCCATACCCACGCTCAACTTCCAAGCTTAACGAATCTACCCGTACAGTTACACTACACAGTTACTTGGCGTTAAATCACTACGGCCGCGATGGCCACGCGCCCTCACGGTCGTATGAACCCCACCTCGTGGCTCACACAGCGAGTCCGATATTTATTCAAATGCGTGCAACTTTTCGTGCGACTTCTTCGTATCCGGCCACTACGTCAGCGACTCGCTCTTGCATTCCTCATCACAGTGCCCGTGATTCTTTTGATTCGCTTCCAATATCATCGTTACTATCACACCACCACCACCTCCCATTCCCCGTCTAAACCCCAGTCACATCATCAACAAGAAACCGGTGGTGGCGGTGGTTCTTATTCGAATAATGCACAATCGACACGACCTGAAGGAATCCCTGAAGGCGATGCTGCTCTAACAGAAGAAGATTTGAAATCGTATCCGCCGAAAAATCCACTCCGATTGCAAGAAGCTGCTCCAATCACTGGCGTATCTATCGCGTACTTTATTCAAATCGGACCCGACTCGGTGGGATTGATACCTCGTTTGTTACGAGCGATGTACGATGCGTCCAACACGTACATTCTTCATATTGATGCGAAAGTTAGCGCTACGAAACGATCCGAAATTGCGAAATATATTGAAGGCGATTCGCAACTCAAACAAAACGTGTACATCATGCATCCCGAAATGGTGACATATAAGGGTGTCTCAATGGTGATGAACACGCTCACTGCAATGACCATGGCACTGCGAGTATCTACCAAGTGGCATTACTTTATCAATTTGTCGGGCTCCGATTATCCGCTAGTGTCAGCACGAAATCAGCGTGCATTGTTAGCGCGCCCTGGAGTGGCGATAGGACGACTCAATTTCATAACGCTATTCCCTCGAAAGGAATGGCGCCCTTACGCGTTTCGGATTCGGTTTATGCATTGGGATGCTGCGGTAGCGGGTGCACAGCATTCCAACGCACGACTTCGAGTGTTCCGTTCGCTACGCGAAGATCCGTTAGAGCGATATCGTCATTTCACATTCACAAAAGCTGAAGCATGGATGATACTATCGCGACCATTTGTGCAATTTATCGCTAGAAGCGGGTACGCGAAGCGGATGTTAATGGCTCATTTGCACACACGAAGTGCGCCAGAGCATTACTTCTCAGACGTGTTATGGAATCATCCGATATGGAAGAAAACGCTCGTTCCGGATGCATTACGAACCGTGGTTTGGATTCATCATGGTAGAAGGTCGGGGCAACATCCGTATATTCTTGATGCACCGTCGCGGTGGGGAGACTATTGGGGCTTTTGGAATGATGTCAAGGGCGCGACGTCGTTGTTTGCGAGAAAATTCTCACGTGCGAATGCGCCGCTCATGCTGAGAATCGATCGGCATTTGAGTGGATATGGATTTAATAACAGCGACAATGCGGATGGTCTTGAGAGACGTGCGTTTTATAGGCGGCTATGTACACATTTCGATGAGATTACCAAGCAAACGCTGAAACAGCAGAAAGTAGAGTGGCCAGCATCTGCTTACCCACCCCCAACGTTCGATGCTACATAGTGAGTGATGTGTCCGTGCGTATCGTTTGTTAAGAACGGCATTGGTTTATGTTGTAGGTGAGAGTGTGTTGGGATTGGGTTGCCGTATTTGCATCTATTGATTGATCAATCGATCGATCAGTCGATCTACTGAAACGAGTGCCACGTGTGTGGGTAGAATAATCCAGTCCTACGCGCGCCACCGTAGGTCTTTATGTTCATGAGAGCGCTCGCATAGAAGTGTGAATGCGTTTGAACTACGGAATGAAAGAAGACAGCATTGAAATGCAGATAGAGAGTAAACTCTTGGAGCTTGTTGCTGCTCGTGATATTGGCAAGACTATTTGCCCATCAGAGGTGTGTATGGTCGATATTTCAGACTGATCGACTTGAATCTTGTACTTGACTGCGCCACCTAACCTACAATATCGAATTGTTGTTCTTGTTCAGGTGGTAAGAGCATTGAACGCGGTGCTACCAAATGGCTGGCGTGCAGAAATGAGTACAGTGCGAAGCATAGCGTATCGATTAGCGCGTGAAGGACGTGTGAACATATTGCAGCGAGGTGCGGTGGTGAACACAAAAGATTTCCCTGCAAGAGGCCCGATTCGTATTGGACACGCGGGAGTCGAGCGTAGTGGACAGTAGATGAGGGTGGTAAGGTAAGTGTTCGAGATTGGGTTTGTGCTGCCGATTAATCGTTCATGTCAACCACTACAAAAAAGGAACAGTACTCTCGTGTCGATTATTCGAGACTTACTCATTAAGTTGATGCTGTATCGATACCGTATCGATAATAAAGTGTGTGGCAATCTCTTGAACAACACTCCCATCAACACTCGAGTGCACTAATTAGCACAAGATCGAACACAGAATAGGGTTTTTTGCAGTGGACCTATAAAAATCACAGTATTTCGTATTACTCCACTCATCATACTTTATTTGATCTGATCCCACGACGTCGACACGTGCATCGAACTCTCCTCCATCCCTGAAATCTCGCATTTGCCTTGATCGTGCTCTTGCTGCGGCAGCACTACGGTAACACTACAGTGTCATTGGGATTTAAGTTTCAACCAAACACAACTCGTAAGATGTGGCAATCACATGAATCGATGCCGCGGCCGCAGCTACTAATGTGGCTCGTAACGAATGACAAGCCGGCATGGCCATGCCAGGTTTTACAACGTAATGGCGATGATTGGCGTGTACGTCTGTTTGGACCGGCAGGTGAGAATCCTATTTTCTTCAATGCACGAGCAAATGAACTATTCGATTATGCGAGCAACATGCAACTAGCTGCTGTGTCGAATCCTGCCAACCGAGCACGACTAGCACTCGCATGCTCCGCCGCTCATGCTTATGTGCGCCAATCTGGTGATCGATCCCAACGTGCCTCTCTAGAATCTCCTGCTTTCGAAGACATCGTACGACGCTTACAATCTTCCGAACCTCCGGTATTTACTTCTCGTCGGATGGATCCAAGTCTTACTTCTGCACCGATTGCGCCATCGGAAGCTGTCAAGTCTCAAGCACGTGAACAAGTTCGAGAAGCTAACCGTATATGGTATGCGAAGAAGGATGTTTTGGCAAAGTCTGAGTCGGCGTTGAACTCTGCACGGAACGAATTGTTGGAAGCAAGAGAACGGTTAGCGCAGGCGGAGTTGGCTGTCTTGGGTGCGAAATGTGCGTCTAGTGCTGCGGAAAAAAAGGTTCAAGCAAAACAAATCGATTATGACGGGGTGAAGGACGAAGTTGCGTTGTTAGATGTGAGGCGACAAGCAGCGTACGCTGTGCTACACCGATTAGGTGAGCGTGAACGTGATGGTGAATTAGACAGCAATCGTTTGCTCCATGAACGAGTCGTGGATGAACCTATCGTAATTGATGCTGAGGATAATGCATATGATTTTGAATCGTTAAGGGACGTCTACGACCGTAAGCCGAATAATCAGCGAGCGCCTTCGACTTCTCAAGCACCTCCATCTACGCGAAAGGCAACCCCTAAACCGCAACCACAACCGCCGAACCAAAAGAAAGGAACACCTAAGAATAACTCCAAGTCCAACCAAAAGCAAGGAGCACCCAAGAATAACTCCAAGTCCAACCAAAAGCAAGGAGCGAACAAGAATAACTCCAAGTCGACCCAAAAGAAGGGAGCGCCTACTAATAACTCCAAGTCGAACCAAAAGAAAGGGGGGCCTAATAATAACTCGAAACCACCGACGAAAGTTGAAAATGTTACGGCGGAGCAATCCGAACCTGCGAAGAAGAAGAGGAGAAAGCGTAGATCTTCATCCAGTTGATGTGTAAGAAGAGGAAATATGTATCCGCTTGTGTACAGTATACGGTATATGATTCAGATAGTTTATCTTACGTCATTTTACTCAACTGGACTATAAATGACATGTACTTTATGATAATCATCGTCACTTTTCTCTTTCACATTCGATCCAACCATCTGCCGCACTGTGCAGTACAGTAGGCTACCCGTCACCTCGATTCTTTGCCTTCTCACCAAAGCGAACGCAATCACCATCGCCACCATGGTGCGCGATATGGGAGTGAAGAAGAACATTCACATTGAGAATTGGGCCGCGTATCGCGAGAATTGCGAGCACTACTTCAAGTTCTCTCGAGCCAACTGGGCTCGATTCGCTGTCTTCGGTGTTGCTGTGCCCGTACTGTGCTATATGGCTATTACCAACGAATTTGTACGTTTCGCGTTACCACCGATTTGAATCACCGTGGAGTGTTTCATGTTTGCGAATTCGTTTGTTTGCCCATTCCTCCTAATATTCCTGTACACTGACCAATGTGTGCGCACGCCTCATTTCCCAACACAGAAACGCGAAGGGCAAGGCAGTAATGTCGGTCCATTCATCAACGGTCATAAGCGTCGCTTCTTATTTGATGGCTCCAAAGACGAGGAGTGAGTGATTGAATGAGTAAACAATCGTGCCCATTTTTGCAGTTTATTGTCATCCTCGCGCTGGTGAAAGTGGCATTCGCGGTCCAATCTCCATTATAACCTCTACTCGATCCACTAATCTTGTCACTGCGTCACCATCGACTCCCACCTCTAATCGTTCCTCGAGCGTGTATCGCGTTTGTACCGCACTCAACAATTCCGTTGCCGCCTCCGCCACATTTGCGCGAATCGGTCGGAACAGTACAGAGCGACTCGCTGGCTTCGTGATGTAGATTTTCATGCGCGCTACAACACGCGGAAGGTCGTGCTCGACCGCATCTATTACTTGTTCCCATGTTTCTCGTAGTCGTGCCGGGTCTGCAAAACTGCCCTTGTTCTTCTTCAACGTTTCGAACGGTGCTAACGGTGGAGTTGGTGGTACCTCGCCCTCTTTAAGGGGTGACCGAGCGGCAACTGGTAGCGCGTTACATTTTGCCAAGAATGCAAGAATCGGATCGAGCAGCATGCGTGTGGTCTTCAGGATAAAAGCCTCGCATGCACTCTTCACTCGGTGATCCAGTTGTCGCTTGCTATCGACTACTTTTTGTCTCACAGCTGGTGGTGAAGCGAGTGAACGAAGCGAAAGTCGTCCTCTAATTACCGAACCAAGTAATGAGCGCAAGTCGCTAAAATCGAGTTCATGTTCCGTGTAACTCATCTCGACATCGAATGGCGAGATTTGTTCGCGTGTCATTAACAATTGCCACACGAGGAACAACTGCGCGTGATCCTCCGCATCTGGCTTTCCTGACTGTTCGATTCGCGTTGCTGCAACACTCACCAAATGCACACAAGCCGCCACAGATTCTTGAGCAACACCTGCAAACACACGAGCATCCACACATCGGTACAGCATTGATAAGAGGCGCAATGTTCGCTCAACTGGCGGATACCACGCAGAATAAATGCTTCCGCTCAGGAATTCTTCTGCTTCCTTCTCTTCTTCCTGTTTTGATTGATCGGTTTGTTCTGGCGGTACCAAGGGTTCGATGACATCTTCAGATTCTTCCGTGTTGGTTCTAGACTTTTTCGCAGACAGTCGCGGACTTTGCATTCCCTTAGCCATCATCTTTTGGTGTCGAATCAGTCGACCTGGGTAATCAAGCTGCACTGGGGTCGGAACGAATCCGCGAATTTCATCGCGAAGGTACACTTCTGCACGATAAATAATTCGCTCTTGTGCGTCGGCAACAGCACGCTGAGCTGACGGTGCGAATGCTGCGCCAGCTGCACCTCTCCGTGGAACTTCGTCATTCAATATTTCCGTTTTCAATACTTCAATGAGATACACCAACTTATCAAGGTCATTCTCTTGTAAAATAAGAGGACGTAGCTCGTCGTAAACCACATCACAAATCGATCTGAGTGCCTTCTTCAGCGCGGCAGAGTCTTTGATGTCATCCGAAGGGAAGAAATGTTCATACAATTGGCGCTCAAGGACACACACTCGCAACACGTAACTCGAGCCAAGACGCGCGAGTGATATCATGTTGCGCTCTTCGGCTAGACTTTTCACATGCGCGAGTACACTTGGCTCTATCAAACGTTTTCGCTGTTCCATATAACAGTCTTCGCAGTCGGAGAAGAGTGTGCGAGCCGTGTTGCGCGTGCTTTACAATGG
>JAAUYH010064258.1_pt1 | contig 11991 bp, 11 predicted proteins | sample 7278061 | NCBI WGS metagenome assembly JAAUYH01 (sample SAMN14350203, study PRJNA611818) | marine sediment metagenome | isolation source: surface marine sediment (0.6m) | place: French Polynesia: Moorea | collected 2018-08 | reverse complement strand
GCAATCAACCGATCTGTAAGACGGCCTTGGATTATGGCTATCATTTTATCTTCGTCTGTAAGCCGACATCTCATCGAGAACTTTATGATTGGCTGGATTACTTAGAACGAACAGCTATTTTAGTTACAAAAAAGTTGGTTTTATCAAGCCTACAGAAATTCCGCACAAACTGATTGGGATAGAACATGACTAAAAAATCAGGGATTTCTGAATATATTCAAGGTTTACAAAGGTAACATCTACAATAGATTTAGAAAGTCTAAAATCGTAGATAATGAAAGCCAAAATAATAGTTGCGATTTCTCTTCTAGTTCTATTTTGGTCGGTTGTGGCAACTACCGCAGCTAGTTCTCCTTTAGAAGCGTTAGTCGAAAATCAACCGACTGAAACCGCCACTAAGCCGATAAAGACTTACTATCTAAATGTTTTACCAGAAGCGGGACGACGAGAAGTTAAGTTCGATCTCCCTGCGACTAATATTGCGATCACATCACAGTCAGGAGACACCACGGTTCGCTGTGGCGATGCTATCAATAGCTATAGCTGTTCTCCAGGGAAACGATTAGAACTCAGATATGATGCTGCTGTGCCTCTGATCAAGTTTTGGGCAGAAAATATGACAGAAACCCCCGTGAGATTGAAAATAGATGTGTATGAAGTCGCTACAGAATCAGAAGAACAGAATTCGACCGTAGAAAAGCCTTAATTAACGTCAGTTTAAGCTGACTGTGGGGCTTTTGCTAATGCTTCAAGTAAGTATTAAATTTTGTTTCGTTTATTTTGCTTATTGCGTTTATTTCGTTTGTATTTTATCATAGGCATACAGAAGCAATTAAAAAATAAGCTTCCACAAATAAGCGATTTCTAAAAATCATGGAGCTTGACTATGGTAACTACTCAGTTAAACAAGCCTCATATTCCTTCACAAGCAGAAGTAACTCTATCCCAACAAAGTAGTCGCATTTTAGCTTCTCATTTGCAAGATAGTAGCCCAACTCAGAAATTTAGAATTTTGTTAGAAGATGGTAGTGAGCAAACATTAGAAATTCCCAAGAGTGCTTATCAACTCTTGATCGATATTCTCTCTCAGATGGCGCAAGGAAATGCCGTTACTTTGATACCCGTTCATGCTGAGTTAACTACTCAAGAAGCAGCAGATTTACTTAATGTGTCTCGTCCATATTTAGTCAAATTGCTGGAATCAAAACAAATCCCTTTTCATAAAGTAGGTCGTCATCGACGCATTCGCTTTGAAGATTTGATGAATTATAAAAACCAAATCGATAGCGACAGAATGCAAGCACTTGATGAACTTGCAGCACAAGCACAAAAATTAGATATGGGTTATGAGTAATCAATGGGTTCAAACTTTACGGCAATTTATGATGCCTGCGTCTTGTATCCAGCACCTCTAAGAGATTTATTGATGCAGTTAGCTTTGAGCGATTTGTATCGAGCGTGTTGGACAGAGAAAATTCATGAAGAATGGATGCGTAACGTTCTTAAAAACAGACCTGACCTAAGTAAAGAACAGCTTACACGCACTAAGAATTTAATGAATCGCAGTGTTCGTGATTGTCTGATTGAGGGTTATGAATTTATGATTCCGTCTCTAGAATTACCTGATCCAGATGACAGGCATATTTTAGCAGCAGCAATCAAAGAGCAAGTAGATATTATCGTTACAATGAACCTCAAAGATTTTCCTAATTCTGTTTTGGGTAAATATGAGATCGAAGCACAACATCCCGATATTTTTATTGCCGATCTCATAGACATTCATCCTATGAGAGTTACTACTGCTGCGGAAACTTGTCGCAAGCGGTTGAACAATCCACCAAAATCTATCGATGAATATCTAGAAATACTTTTGAAACAAGGGCTTACTGTTACGACTTCTTTATTGAAACAATACTGCTATGAAATCTAATATTTGGTATTTGTGCAAAAAGCGATCGCAATTCTAACAACTGTAGCTTTATAGTGCATTTTTACTGTTTTATGAGTTAGAATACGAAATTCCAATCAATAAAAAGGAAATACGGAAATAATATCGTAGACCCAAAACTATTTTTAGAAGTATAAATCAAATCATTTCATGAAACTTGAGCGTCAAACAGATAGAGACGGAAATCTTTATCCTGAAGTATATAATTATTTAAACTCTCTTCCAGACAATGTAATTTTTCATTCTAACTATTCTGAACGCCATCCATTATCAATTTACAGCCTTTCTATACAGCGTATAGTCGAGGCTTTTGAAGCAGTTTTAGATGAAATTGATTTGATATATACTGCTCTGTTCGACGCTGATGGAGATCTAAATTATAGATTGGATAAACTACCCAAGTTACAAAAGGAGTTACTATCTTCTTTACAATCTCATATTGATGATTGCTTCCGTATTCTCAAGACTATACATCCACCTATTGACAAAAAGGAAATATTTGTCGAGCGGTGGTTAGAAAAAGCAAAACATCCTACATACAAAAATTTTAAAAATGCAGTTCAAGATTACAGAAATTCTTTTTTCCCTATCGTAAACAAAATTAAGCACAACGGTGGACAATTGCGTTCACTATTAATGTATTCAGGAGATAAACCTTTAAAAGAATATCATTCAAAAACGGGGATAAAACTTTTTCCACATAATGCCCGTATTGTTGGTTACTATATTGAGGGTGTGCAATCAGATGATTGTATTGGTGCCGATCCCGAAATTCACCCTGGTGGCAATACAGCCATTTCATTTAATCGCGATCTTCGTTTACATTTTGCCAATCTTTATCGTATTGGTTGTCACTTAAAGCGTGCGGTGGTAAAAGCTGTTCAAAAGCTTCATGGAGTTAAGTTAGCCTACCATACCATTGTTAAAAATTCTCCTCGCTACCAAGAGCTAGAAACGATTGCGGAAAGAGTTAATAGATTGCCATATCTTTTTTTTCCAAATGAAATATCTAAAAAAACTCCTGATATCTGCTATTTCAGGAGCGTTAATAGTTCAAAGTTGATTTTGAATTTTCCAGGTTCTGATCCAGTCAAATGGCATGGGAGTACAAAAATTTTCGGAGAATTTCAAGTTGATAGTGTCTATTTAAAATATAAACTTCCTTACTTTGGCAAGGAATAAATATACAATTTCAATTTATTTTTGTTTCCCTTCCTAAACATTACAAGAATTATTAATCTTAAGAAGATTACAGCGAATCATGAGATCGCCTGAAAACAACATCTTAAAGTTTGAGAAATATTGATTAAGATTGGGGCGATCAATACTGATATACTGCGCTCCACTTTTAATTGCTTTATCTCGTAATTTATCTAAACTGTAATTGGAGATTCGACATAAATGGTTGGTTCTTGAATAGTAAACTCAATCTTACTTTTTTTTAGCTGCTTAGTTATTTTTTGATTAGCTAGTTCCAACAAACGCTTGCGAAGCTGAATTGAATCTTCTGAAGAACCTAGGATGAAAAAGCTGACCCTAGCGCGGGTTTTTAATTCTTTGTCTAAAGTAATAAGGGTAATTTGAGTGCTACCAGGATCAATTCCAAATAAAGTGTCAGTACTACTTTTAATAACCTGTTCCGTTAATGCCCGTTCTTGTTGGTTTAACTGTTTGAGAAAATCGAGATAAAGTAAGACCATGATTTTTTTACCTCGACTAATATTTTCTATATTTAAATTAGCCATAGTCGAGTTAGGAATAATCATTAATGTTCCCTTGGCAGCAGTGCGGATTTTAGTCGATCGCAAACCAATAGATTCTACTCTGCCGTATAAACCACTGGGTAGGCGAATGTATTCCCCAGGAATATAAGGGCGATCCAGGTAAATTACTATAGTACCGATAAGCTGTTCTAAAGTCTTTTGAGCCGCAAAGGCGATCGCTAGCCCCCCAATCCCCAAACTGGCAAGCAATCCCACTAAATTTATTTGCTGACTCTGGGCAAAAGCGACAACAGCAATAAACCCGATCATTGTGTTGGCAATAGTTTCGACTACTAAGAGTAGTTCGTCAACTTCTCCTCCTAAGCGATTAATCAAATCGATGCCATAGACAATAACAAATTGAGCAAATAAACGAGAAGCCAACCAAGCCACAGCAATGATCACTGAGAGGTCAATAAAAAACTGAAGAAATTTAAATAGTCCCTGATAGTCTTGTAAAAAGTTTAATGATAGTCGAATTAAAATTAAGCTTGCTGCAATCCGAAACAAACGTTCCAAAGGAACGAGTAAATTTTCATAGATACTAGCAAAATTCTTGGGAGCAAACTTTCTGACAATTAAGCTAACTAAAACTGGTGTAGCCCTACCAAGGATCAGAGATATTAGGACAAACACCAAAAATATACTTAACTGCAAAGCTAAAGTCGTCAAGTTTTTTTGTAGATCTGCATCAAGGTATATCCAATCGCTAATTTGAGTAATATTCATGCAGCCTTAGATGGTGATGGGAGAATCAATGTTAATAGTTTTATCTTCTAAAACAAAACCAATACCATATTTTTCTAGTTCTTTATTGAGTTTTTGCTTGGCAATATCTAGTAGTTGCTGTCGAAGCTCTAATGAAACTTTTCCCGAACCTAAAAGAATAAAGTTGATTTGTACTTTGGTTATTTTGTTTTCCTGATCGCCAGTTATTTCTTTAAAGATTACTTCGGTATGGCGAAAATCAATGCCGAAAATATTATTGGTACTATTAATGATAATTTGACGAATAAAAGCTTTTTCTGATTCGGGAATTACCCGCTCAAATATGATATTAATTAAAGAAATTATTTTTTGGGCTCCTGTATAGTTTTCTATATTTATTTGAGTCAAAGAACTATTGGGGACAATAACTAACGTTCCTTTGCCAGAAGTGCGAATTCGGGTTGATCGCAATCCAATAGATTCAACTTTACCAAAAGTACCATCGGGCAAGCCAATATAATCATTAACAAAAAAGGGTCTATCTAAGTAAAGAACAATTCCCCCCAATATCTGTTCTAAAGTTTTCTGTGCCGCAAAAGCGATCGCCAGTCCACTAATGCCCAAACTAGCAACCAAACCAATCAAGTTAACATGATGTACCTGAGCAAAAATAAAGATAACGACCAAAGCGATCGCCATATTAACTAGAGACTTGCTAACAATTAGTAATTCGCTGTTAAATCTACCGCGACTTTCAACGATAGAATCGAGTAAATAAGTATTGAAAATATCTTGGAAAATTTGAAATCCTAGCCAGCTAATCAGAACAACTAAAACAACCCCGACAATTATTTCCAGGTACTTAAACCAAAATAGATTAGAGACAGTTTGTAAAATCAGATCGAGAAAAATCAAAATAAAAACTAATCCTAAACGACTGTAATAAGGAGTAATAATTGTTTGATAGACTTCTTTGATTTTAGTTAAAGAAAAAAGCGAAAAAATCAAAGCAATTAAGCGAGGAAACAAAAAGATAGTGGATAGCAAGGCTACTACTACCACTCCAAATAAGCTCCATAACGTACTGGTATCAATCGTTTCTGGCATGATATAAAAACAAGCTTACTGTTATGACATGACTAGACTAAACCTTTTAGAATTAGATCGGCGAGCAGCATGTGAAAACTAAAAATGATATTACTTCCTACAAAGCGATCGCTATCAAGATAATTAAATTAAACTTTCTGCTTAATTTTGTTCGTGATGATGACGATTGAGCCAAACTTGATGCTGTGGCAAGGGTAAAGGTATGCCTGACTCCTCAAAAGCGTTTTTAATCCGACGACGGAACTCGCGAGAAACTTCCCACTGCTTGAGGGGTTCAGTTTTAAACCACAGCCTGACAATATAACCCCGCTCGGCAAACTCTTCAACTCCCAACACCTCTGGTGCTTCGAGAATCTTGGCGCGACAATCACAGTCTTGATACATTTGTCCGGCAACTTCTTCAATTAGTTCAATTGCTCGATCCACATCCGTTTGATAGGCAAAAGGGATTTTCAAATCCGATCGCGACCAACCATTAGAGTGATTTGCCACTAGGGTAATCTGACTGTTGGGAATCGTAATTAACCTCCCCTCCCCATCCCGTAGTTGAGTAATCCGTAAACTCAAATTTTCTACCATCCCTCCAACTTCACCAATGGTAACTACGTCTCCCACTGCATACTGATCTTCAAAAATAATCAACAAACCGTTAATGGTATCTTTGATTAAATTTTGGGAAGCAAAAGAAAAAGCTAGACCCAATACCCCTGCACCAGCGAGGAATGGGGTAATATTTAAACCCAAAATTGAGAGGGCAACGAATAGCCCGATGCCAACCCAGGCAGAGGTTACTATCCCGCGAAACAGACGAGAAAAAGTATTGACTCTCACTAGTAGTCTTCGGCTAGTATCAGGTTGAAAGACATAGCTATTGGCAAGAGTATTACTCGATATAGCAGTATTAATTCTGGCGATCGCCGCATAGCTCAAGCGGATTAAAATATAACAAACTGAGATAACTATCAGTAGACGCAAAGGAATTCTCAAAAGGTTAATCACCCAGATTTGCCAGAAGCGAGATTGGGGAAATAAACCTAAAATCAGTAAACTACCCCCCGACCAGACTAGCATCTGAGTTAGCTGCAACAGCCGATACTGCACTTCCTGCAAATTTAGTTTTCTGCGTTGTTCGAGATCAGTTAGTAGCGAATCTGTATTGATATTAGGATCTAGATTAGCTTTAGCTAATTGCAAACGTTTAAGCCAGATAAGTATCAGCCAGCTAGAGAGGATCATAATGAAAATAATGCTGACAGCTACTTGGCTCTGCTTGACTAAAAAAGAAGCTTGTCTTTCTTGTTGAACTCGCGCAAAACCAGTTTCTATTTTGGAGGAGATTTGCTGAGCATGATGCTCTAACTTGACCCCATGAATACTAGCGTCGCGGTTATTAAGGGTGAGGACGGGAAATTCTTTTGCTCCTACTGTTACATAAATACTTTGTTGATTATTATCAGCTTGATGAAAAACTTTTAGGTCAGAATTATCACTTCGGAGATATATCTTTTTAATATCGGCTAATCTTTCTTCAGTATATTTAACTCGCTGTGCTAAGTTAGATTTTTGATCGGAAAGTTCAAAGATACAGCGACCATCAAGACGTACACAAGCTGAAATTACTGAATCAGTTAAATTGCGATCTAGCTTCAATGTTTCTAAGTCGATTTTGGGCAACAGTGGTAACTGCCCTTGAACTGGACTAGTAAAAATAACCCCTAGTGCCATTGCGATCGCTATAACCCAAAGAGAAAAGTATTTTCTGACCATATTTGCCCAATATAAATACAAAAAGATAATTCCCCAGAATCAGTGGAAAAATTCTGGGATGATTTAGATGATATCTAGTACTAGTCAGTATGGAAATATTAATTGTTGAGGACGAGCGGGAAATAGCAGAAATTATTCAAGAATGTTTAGAAGCAGAAGGGTTTAACTGCCGAGTATGTCATGATGGTCATTCTGCCCTAAGATTATACAGCGAGCATCAGCCAGACTTAGTTATTCTTGATCTGAGATTGCCAGGAATGGATGGGTTGGAAGTATGTAGCCAAATTCGTACCAAATCAGCAGTCAACGATCCTTATATTTTGATGTTGACCTCTAGAGGAGAAGAAATAGATCGCATTATTGGTTTATCTACAGGAGCAGATGATTATTACATTAAACCGTTTAGTCCGAGGGAATTAGTCGCCAGAGTTAGAGCTTTACTACGTCGTCGTTTGCGAGACTACGGCGATCGCCCTCAATCGATCCTCCGCACCAAATCTTTTACCATCGATCTAGAACAACACAATATTAATCGCCATATCGATGAAGAAGCTGCCAAACAATTAGATTTATCTGCTTCAGAATTTAAGTTGATGGTTTTATTTGCCAAACATCCAGGTAGGGTATGGTCGAGGGGACAGTTAATTGAAAAATTATGGGGGGATGATTTTTTTGGCGAAGAACGAGTAATAGATACCCATATAGCTAGATTGCGTAAAAAGGTCGAACCTAGTGGAGGTAAACCCAGATTCATTCAGACCGTTGTGGGAGTCGGTTATAAATTTGAAGATATGTAGGTAATGATGAAAAATTTAAATCTACAAGTTCGACTTTTTTTTTCCCATATCCTCGTGACTATTGTGGGAGTGACGGCATCTTCGGTGGTAGGAAATTTTTTCTCGCCTCGATTTTTCCAATTCCATGTCCGAGAATTAGAAGGAAGAGGCTTAAATATTCGCACGGCACATTCTCAGTTACTAGATGTATTTGAAATAGCTTGGGCGCGGGGGAATTTTTGGTCGTTTTTAGTGGGTACATTGGCAGCAGCAATTCTTAGTTACTGGTTAGCGAAACGAATTGTTCAACCGTTAAATGAAATGGAAACTATAGTTGAGCAATTTGCTAATGGAAAACTAAATCGACGAATGTCCCATTTAGAAATTCCTGAACTTGATCGCTTGGCAATGGGGTTTAATCGTATGGCGACTAGTTTAGAAGAGATAGAAGCAAGAAGAAGAGAAATAATTGACGATTTGACCCATGAATTGCGAACTCCTTTAACAATTATTCGCGGACGCTTAGAAGAAATAGCCGATGGCATTATTACCGCTACCCCTCAGATTTATTCGCGATTAATTCGTGAAACCAAGCGTTTACAGCGTTTATTAAACGATTTACAAGAATTATCTCAAGCAGAATCTGGTAGTCTGGCTCTCAATTTAAAATCAATTAACATACGTCAAATTCTTGAGCCTTTAACCGCAAGATTTAGCGAGCAATTGATCGATAGCGATCGCTCTTTAAGTTTAGAATGTCCTAACGATTTACCTTATGTCATGGTAGATAGCGATCGCATCGAACAGATTTTAGTTAACTTACTCAGCAACGCTATTCGTCATACTTCCCAAGGTTCGATTACTCTCAAAGCTTGGTCGGAAGTGGATCGAGTTTGGATATCTGTTAGAGATACAGGTTCTGGCATAGCCGAATCAGAATTACCCTATGTTTTTCATCGTTTTTGGCGATCGCAATCATCCCGCTCTCAAACCTATGGTGGAACGGGAATTGGTCTAGCAATATGTAAACGGTTAGTAGAATTGCATGGAGGAGAAATATCTGTCGAAAGTCAGTTAGGAGTAGGCAGTACCTTTAAATTCTTTTTGCCTATTAGTATTGGTTTGTCAAAATTGACATCACATTGACATATATCTGCAATAAATATGATCTATTTTTATAACATTTGGTAACCATTTGTTTTGAATAGTAATTGAATATCTTCAATCCAACTCGCGATCACCTGATTCGAGAATCTGCTTCTCTAGCAAAGTCTTACCAACAAGGAAAACCTTGTTGTCACCTGGTTATTGATGAACTATTTGACTCGGAAATATTATATTGTCTTCTCAACGAATTTTGGTTCACACGAGATGAAGCAGGAATAAATTGGCAAATTACTACAGACCTAAAACTACAATCTACTGCTGTAGCTCGTCTATCAGATTCGACTCGTACTTTCTATTTTTGGCTGAATTCTCCAGACTTTATTGATGCCTTGACTCTAGCCATTGGTCGAGAGGAGAAGGTTTTGCTTGGCGATCCTACTCTCTACGGTGCTGGTTTATGCAGTATCTTACCAGGAGGAAAGCTAGAATCCTGTGGTAATATCATCAACCATCCCCATTTACCATTAATCTGCGAGTTCAATTTAATTATTTGTCTGAATAGTGGTTTGAACAACGATGAAGGAAAAATAGAACTTTACAGTTACCAAGATAAAGATCGTGGCATTACTTATATACCGAAATTCAATCGAACTCTGATTTTACCAATTACAGACAAAGTTAAATACAGAATAACTACCAGCGATCGCAGTTTTGAAAGTTCTAAGTTTTTTTCGATTTACTACTGGAGTCGAAGATTAGAGTAGTGATACTGGCGATCGCCTTTTAGATTATTTCAAACCAGGAACTTAAAGGTTACTACTACATTTTTTTGCTTTTTGCCTCCTTACTTATTCTTCTGCGCTCAAAGAAATAGACTTTAGGTTCAACGAGAGCGCGTCCAGCAACCTTATGATAAAAGTACTGTGATATTGAACGGTTTGATACCTCTTTTCTTACTTCTTTAAACCAGCCAATCCCCGCAACTGCGACTCCTAGACGAACCACGGATGTTGTTAAAAAGAGAAACGAAAAAGGTTCAATTCCCGAACCGATAAGATATCCTGAATGGGTTGCATACTCTAATAATTGAGAGCCTACAAGAGACCCTGCCAGCACTCCCATTGCCGAACACGTTCCTTGATAGGCGATAAATCGGGGTCGTCGCTTTGCTGGAAGAGAGTCAAGTAGAAAATTATTGACTGAAATCTGAAATCCAGCATAAGTAGCACCAGCAGCTACATGCATTAGCACAAGGTACATCCATGAATCACTGATAACCCAAAGAGCAGGGAGAATGGCAATACTGATACTTGAGATTGTAAGCAGTTTCTTGTTTCCGAAATCATCGCCCAATTTTCCCCACCATTCCATACAGATAAACTGCGACCCCATAGAGATTCCAGTCAGGGCCGCAAACATTAAATATGGTACTTTTAACTCCTGAAGTAGGTAGAGACTGAAAAATGGAAATGCGATGTAAAGACTGAAATTAAAGAGGGTAAGATAAATGGTATATCGTCCGAAGTTACTCTTGAAAAGTCTTCTTAAAAACTGCTTTATCCCAAGCTGTGAAGATTTATTCACTGGCATCGGTGGATCATGGTATCTGCTCAACCAGTATGCAGAGGTCAGCCTCAGAATAGCTGCACTCAGGAATACTATGGTAAATGAAAGTGAAACTGTTTGAAGACGCGAACCTATTTCAAGTATCACACCAGCGTAAATCATAGTTACGAGGAGGAAATACCCATACACCTTATTTCTACGTCCGAAAAACTTTCCTCTTCTCGCCTTTGGCACAAGATCACCGAGTAGGCTAAGCCATATTGGAGCAATAACCTGACCAATACTGTGGGTTCCCGCAGCCAGCAAAATAAGCATGGTTACTGTCCCCCACTCAGGTGGCAGAAGTAATGGGGTGAATGCGATGGGAATCCAGATTGCCGCTTGCACATAAACCAGAATTGTCATAATGCTCATGCGCGATTGAAGGGTTTCCGCCAATTTGATCCCAGCAAGCTGCATGAATGCTCCAAGGGCAACGGTCAGACTTTCCAGTATAGCAATCTGGGTGGCTGTTCCTCCAAGGAAAATTGCTAGAGGAGTGAGTTGCTGTATGCCTGCACCGCTCATAACTGCTGCACCTACCCCTTCCTTTGTGGATACAAAGAGGGTCTTTTCTAGAGCCTCATCTGAAAGATTCTCTAAGTACATTGTTTTTATATTAGACGGCTACTACTGGAATGGGTTTAGTATCAATCACAAAGCTATTGGCATCTCCAGTCCCTAACTGCTGAACCCACATTCTCCTGAGAATTTCGATTTCGCTTACTAATTCACACCAGGCGTATAGAATATTCCAATATTTATTGGTGAAAATAGAAAATAAGGGTAGTTAATCATATACTTTTAAGCTAGAAAAACTCCCTTATTCTGTAAATTTTAGCTAATATTTTGGAGGAGTTAGACAACAAATTTACTAAATTAACAGCATATTTGTCATCTAAATCGAAACTAAAGATTCCTATTAGCTACCAACTTCAACTCCGCCATTACAGCTATCTGCTGTAGTAGTATTAGCAGCAGCATCATCTGCGGTAGGGCTACTACTACGACAGATGATGGAAGCAAAAGCTCCCGTAGTACTGTTTTGGAAAACCGCTGCTTGATAGTTAGCGATATCATTAGAGTAATCTTTAGGAGTTGTCGCAGCAACAGCATTCATAACTCCAGAAGTCGCGTTGGGAGTTCCAACGTTTGAATAGGTATAGTAGTCACCAGTAGAAATTGAAATACTTCCAGAGGCAGCTAGCTG
>JAAUYH010012504.1_pt1 | contig 11992 bp, 9 predicted proteins | sample 7278061 | NCBI WGS metagenome assembly JAAUYH01 (sample SAMN14350203, study PRJNA611818) | marine sediment metagenome | isolation source: surface marine sediment (0.6m) | place: French Polynesia: Moorea | collected 2018-08 | reverse complement strand
CGATTTATGTTGGAAGTAACAGAAGCTGTAGTGGATGCTTGGAGTTCGGACAGAGTAGGTATTAGATTATCGCCAACAAATACCTTTAATGATATGAGCGATCGCGACCCTGTTGCTCTATTCAGCTATGCGACCGAAGCACTCAACCAATTTAATTTAGCTTATCTTCACGTTTTGGAAGCATTACCAGGTCACATGTTAGCAAACGATATTGGAGAACGCGTAGCTCCCCACATGCGAAGAGCATTTAAGGGTACATTTATGATTAACGGTGGTTATGATGCTCCCATGGGTGCTGAAGCAATTGACAACGGTGAAACAGACTTAGTGGCCTATGGCGTCCCTTTCATTGCGAATCCAGACTTACCAGAACGCTTTCGCCAGAGCGCACCGCTAAACCAGCCCGATATTTCTACATTTTATAGTCCGGGTGCTAAAGGTTATACAGATTATCCAGCGTTGTCAGTTAACAGTTAACTGTTTATGGCTAACGCCACGCCCTTACGGGCTACAGTTAATGCGCAATACCTACAGTACGCTTACCCTAGGTCGCGCACGCCATAGCTAGAAGCTCAGCCGACGCCGCAGGCTCTAACTGCGCTACCTACGGATCGGATGAATCCCCTAACAGTTATTTATGGCTTACGCCATACCCTTAGGAATGTGGATTAAATAAAGTACAAAAGTAGGGTGCTGTTAGCATCGCGTAACGCACCATTCCAAATTTCAGAATTACAGGTTATTAAATTCTCATTCCTTACAGGCTAGAGTTCCTAATCCCAAATCGCCAGTCGCCAATCCCCACTCTCCCACTTTCCTTAAAAGTTTCAAAAAGTAAAGCACATACCATAATAATTTCGCTATCGTATTGCCAGAAGAGAAGTCGGCAATATAATGACAATAGCGATGAACAAAAAGATTGAAGTTTTATCAGACAAACCAGCATTAGTAAACAGAGCCCTGGAACTAATTCTGTCCAAGATAGAACCAGCTATTCAAGAAAGAGGTCAATTCACCATCGCCTTGTCTGGTGGTAGTACACCCAAGCCGTTGTACGAAGCGATCGCAACTCAAAAACTACCATGGGATAAAATTCATGTGTTTTGGGGAGATGAGAGATATGTTTCCCCAGATCATCAAGACAGCAATCAATTGATGGCTCGCCGTGCGTGGCTAGATAAAGTGGAAATAAGTGAAAGTAATATTCATCCCATGCCTACCGATGCAGCAGAACCAAGCCAAGCAGCTGTAAAATATGAGGAACACTTACAAAAATTTTTCCAGGTATCCCCTGGAGAATTTCCAGCTTTAGATGTTAACTTGTTAGGGATGGGCGATGATGCTCACACAGCTTCTTTATTTCCCCATACAGAAGCACTCAATGTAAAAGATCGCCTAGTAACAGTAGGCAATAAAGATGGAAATTCTCGCCTCACCTTTACATACCCATTTATTAATGCTGCTAGGTGCGTAATTTTTTTAGTTGCTGGTGAGAACAAAAAACCGGCATTAGCTCAGGTCTTCGCTCCCCAAGCAGACTCATCCACCTATCCATCTCGCTTAATCCAACCCCAAGGCGAACTTTGGTGGTTACTCGATCAAGCAGCAGGTAGTGAAGTCGCCCATCAAAAATAGGGTTTAATTCGCGCAATTTAATCGTAAAGTTTATTTTGTGAAACTGTAAGTTTATTTTGTGAATATGAGTCATGCTAGCGTTTCCTGCAGGGTGTGTTAGCCCATAGTTTTGCGAGCATAGCATGACCCCAATTGTTATGTTTGGAGTTATGAGTATCGAAAGCTAAAATTGCTCAATACTGTGCTTGCACAACTTTAAGATTAAGATGATGAATAAGGGCTTAATTCCATGATTGTCTGTCCAAATTGCAGCCATCCCAACCCAGATGGTGCAGTGCAATGCGAAGCTTGTTATACTCCTTTACCAATGACAACAAGTTGTCCTAACTGTGGAGCAACAGTTCAAGCTGACGCTTCCTTCTGCGGTCAGTGTGGTTATAACCTTCGTTCGGCTGCTAGCGCTAATGCTGCACCCACAATTGCTCCCGATATTTCTCCTTTGGAAGTACCACCTTTGGTATCTCCCGATCCAATTCCATCATCAGAGCCAGTAGTTATAACCACATCTAGCGATCCCCAATTTCCAGATCCTTCACCTTTACCACCCACAGCAGTTGCAGCTCCCAACTCACAACCAGAAATTTTTCCAGCTAATCCTGAAGAAGCTGCGGAATCTCTATTAGACCCGATGTTTCTGGAGCAAGAGGAAGTTTCAGCACCAGAACTTCCGAATTCAGAACCTACTGAAGCAGAAGCAGAAAGTTATGCTTCTGAGGTTCCTGACGATCTATTTCCACAAATTCCAGAAGGTAGCGTTCCTCCACCAGTAATTAGTCCAGAAGTACCAGATTTTCAGGTAGAAGCACCATCTCCAGATCCAATTCAAGAATCACTATCATCCCCAGCACCTCCATCACCTGCACCAGCAGCGAGGACACAACTGCAACAGGTATGTGGAAGATTAGTTCACTTGCAAAGCGATCGAGAAATCGAACTACCACAAAATCTTTCTGTAATTCATATTGGCAAACCTAACGACCGTATTCCTCCGGATATTGATGTATCAGGTTTTCCTAATTCTGAGATTGTTTCGCGGATTCATTCAGATATTCGCGTTGAAGGAGATGCCTACTATATAGAAGATGTGGGTAGTTCCAATGGAACTTACATCAATAACTTACCCTTGTTACCAGGAAACCGGCACCGTCTCAGACCTGGCGATCGTGTAAGCTTGGGTAAAGGAGATTTAGTAACTTTCTTGTTCCAAATTTCCTAGCAAATCATATTTCTAATTCTTGTCCCCAAAACAACTCTGGTTGATAAATATATTTTCTCCAGATGTTGAGGGGATTTGTTATTGGTCAGAAGTCGTAGAGACGTAGCATGCTACGTCTGTACAGGAGTCAGAAGTCAGAAATCAGAAATCAGGAGTCAGGAGTCAGGAGTCGTAGAGACGTAGCATGCTACGTCTGTACAGGAATCAGGAATCAGGAATCAGGAATTGGGAATTGGGAATTGGGAGTTAACAATCAGCAATGAAAAGTGATAATTGACTCGGCAAAAATATAAATTCAGTATCATAAACGACAAAACAACAAAATAACCTTATTAATTAATTCCGAAACACAAAAAAAACAAAAGTTAGGATAGAAAAAAGCTCACTATTATTAATTGGGTTAAAAATTAAAGGTTACCAACCCATGAAGGAATCAAAAAAATATTTAGAATATTTATACTCTAGTCAAGCTCCCAGCGTTGTAAGTCGCATGGGATTTACTTGGCTGATTGCAGCAGCATTTGTAACGATTATTTTGTGGCAAATACCTGCAGGAGACTACATTTTATACCCATTTTCAATTTTGGCAACCTGGTTCCACGAAATGGGTCATGGTTTGATGGCATTATTATTGGGGGGAAATTTTCAGCAGCTACAAATTTTTTCTAATGGTTCAGGTGTCGCGACTTACAGTTTAGCCAGATCCTTAGCACCGATTGGTCCATCACTAGTTGCAGCAGCAGGACCTATGGGACCACCAATTGCTGGTTCTGCTCTGATTTTAGCTTCCCGTAGTTTTAAAGCAGCTTCTTTAAGTTTAAAAATCTTAGGTGGATTCTTAATATTTTCAAGTCTTGTGTGGGTAAGGTCGCCTTTTGGTTTGATTGCAATACCTGTTTTGGGTTTAATTACTTTATTGGTTGGTTTGAAAGCACCTCGTTGGTTGCAAGGCTTTGCAATTCAATTTCTGGGTGTCCAAGCTTGTATTAGTACATTTCACCAACTTGACTATTTATTTAGCTATTCTGCTGGGAATTTGGGACTTTCCGATACAGCACAAATTCAAAATAATTTGTTGTTACCTTATTGGTTCTGGGGAGGATTAATGGCGATCGCATCCTTTGCAATACTATTTCAAAGTTTGCGGATCGCCTATAGCAAGGGACAGTGAACAGGGAACAGTTAACAGTTAACTGACAACTGACAACAGATTCACCCAAATGGTTGACCCCAATATTGCCAATTTTCCTTATTAAATGGGGGCTTCCATTTTTGAATTAAGGCTAATTCTAGGTCTTGTCTGGGTCGAGTTTTTTCTGGTGCATCCCACCAAAAAGCTATGTTGACTGCTGTATTTAACTCGTATTTGTAATGTAAATCCAGATACTTTTCAATGTAACGTTTACAATCGTGGGTTCCTTTCCATCTTTTGTTTGATTTACAAGTTTCACCAATATAAAGCAGTAGATCGGTAGCCATATCCATAACAAAATAAAGACAAGCTTGACCGGGACTATCCGTTGGTAAACGATAAAATGACAGTGGTGACGGTTTGAGAGTAAAAGGATCGATAATATCTGGATCGACATGTTTTGGAGATTCACAAAAAACCACAGCCGGTGAAAGTGCAAATAAACTTTCCTGTTTTACCGGTTGGGTTTTTTTAATCCTTTGTTGGTGGGAAAATATTCGCATTTTCCACTTACTTAAAGCAGCAACATCCATGGTTAAAACCGGTGGTTTGTTGCTGGGAATAGTATTAATCTCTGATTGTGAGAATAAGTCGAGCTGATTGGGTTTCAAGGCATTCCCATTGAATGCATCTTGGGAATGTTAACACACATGGGGATTGGCGGCTGGCGATATGCCGTAGGCATCTGCTTTGCAATTAGGAATTGGGGATTTGGGATTGGAAATGAAACGATACCAATTACCAATTACCATATGACACTTACGCGTCACGCTTCGCTAACACTGCGTTAGCAGTACGGGCGTATACCCATGACCCATTAACTATTACTTCAGTTCAAAACATAATCGCGATCGCAGACAACCCGAAAGCCACAAGCATAACCAAAAATGTTCGGTTTGCGTAAATCTCGAGCAGCAGAACGACACTTCTCAGGAGCAACATTCCACGAACCACCCCTTACCACTCGAAAAGAATCAGGTTTGCTGATCCAAGGGCGACTATCAGTAGGAGCTTTGTGATAATTTGCATGCCAAGTATCTTGACACCATTCCCAAACATTACCATGCATATCATATAACCCGAAAGCATTAGGCAGAAAACTTCCTACAGGTGTAGTTCCCTGAACATGCTTACTTCTGGGTCCAGAAGCATAGGTTTTAGTAGTGTCGTAATTAGCAAGTTTAGCATGAATGGTTTCACCAAAATGAAATGGTGTAGTAGTTCCGGCTCGACAAGCATATTCCCACTCAACTTCACTAGGTAAACGATAGGTTTTGCCGGTAATTTGAGTTAATTTTTCACAAAACTCAACTGCTTTATGCCAATTTACTCTATCTACGGGTCGCCTTGCTCCTTTAAAATCAGAGGGGTTTTTACCTATTATTTTTTTATATAGCTCTTGGGTAACTTGAAATTTACCGATGAAAAAAGGATCGACCTTAACGTGATGTAGTGGTGCTTCATCATTTCTTCTTCCTTCCTCGGTTTTTGGCGAACCCATGCGAAATTCACCCCCAGGAATTTCTACCATCTCTAATACAAGACCATTTCCTAATTTTTCCGCAAAACACCTCGTACGAGCAGGACGACGATTAGTAACTTCTCCACGACTATTAACTGTTACGACTTCAAAGTCAAAAGTCTCGAGATTGAATCCCTGATTATTTGCAGTCGGAGTTAGTTGGGGAAATACTTTTGGGGGAATTTTTGTTGTAGATACCTTGGGTTCGATAGCAGTCCCAGCTACTTTCTTATTACGATCGGAATTTGTTCTGATGATGGTTTGTCCTCCAACCGCGAACAAAAATCCACCTCCAGCCAAACCGAGGACTTCCAAAGTTTTGCGACGCGAAAGATACTTCCCTTTCCCAGGTAAAGATAAAGAAGGCATTGATACTTGATGTTCGTTAATATCGGAGCTTAAAGCCTTTAATGCATCATGTGCGGAAGAATAACGTAGGCTATGATGACGCCGCACCATCGTGTTGATAATTTCTCCAAAGCGCCGACTAACTCTCGCTTGGTTTCGCCAAATAATTTCCCCTGTCTCGGGATTTTCTTCTAACTTAGAAGGCAAAATTCCAGTTAAAGCCTGAATTGCAGTCATCCCTAAAGCATATATATCACTTGCCAAACAGGGTCTACCCAAACTTTGTTCACTGGACATATATCCCGGTGTTCCAATGATAACGCTCGAAGCAACTTGACCTTGACTATCTACTAACAAACTTCCTATTTCTTTCACCGCGCCGAAATCTATGAGGAAAATTCTGCCATCAGCATTACGTACCAAATTTTGGGGTTTGATATCGCGATGAATAACTCCGTACCGATGAATAAAAGAAAGTACCTCCAAAACTTCTTTTAAGAATCCAGTTACATAACCTTCACTTAGACGTCTTCCTGGAGATATTTCCTCACTCAAATTTTGTCCGTCAATAAATTCTTGAACGATATAAAGACTTGGACCTTCTCGAAAATGATCTAGCAATTGAGGTATTTGAGGGTGCTTCCCCAACTTGCTCAAGGTAGCTGCTTCCTTCTCAAAACAATCTACAACTTCAGGGTAAGCTTGATTAGGACGTAGTTGCTTGACTACGCACGAGGGATTATTTGGTTTCAAAAGGTCTCTTGCAACGTAAGTAATTGCAAAGCCTCCCCCACCTAATTTACGGGTAAGTTCATAGCGTCCTGCCAGTATAGTCACGGTTCAATAGAATGTTTCAGACCTTGGTTAGTTCAGAGTATAAATGTAGGTCTGAGACTCTGACAAGAAGATAAAATGAAGAACAGCAATTTTTATTTCATTAAATTTTATATATTAAATTAATTTTCAATTAATATTCTAAAAGTAATGAAAATCATTATCGCTAATTAACTATTCTTTAATATTTCTCTAATGGTTTTCACTATTTTTTCTGGTTGCTTTGAAATATCTACTGTTGGGATACCAGAAGGTTCTTCCAAAACATCAAATTGATTTTTCAAAAGTCTTTCCGACATAAAATGATTTTCACGTTTTTTTAAGCGCTTTTGAATCAATTCAAAAGATCCCTTGAGGTAAATAAATTTGATATTTTTTCTGTCTGTTAACAGCAACTGGCGATAACTTTCTTTTAAAGCCGAACAAGCCATTACTATATTTTGATTTTCCTCCAACCATGTGGCGATCGCATCTGCGATCGTTTGCAACCAGGGTATTCGATCACTATCCTCTAAAGGAATTGCAGCCTGCATTTTTTCAATATTTTTTGCTGAATGGAAGTCATCAGCATCATAAAATTGCCAATTGAGTGAGTCTGCAAGTTGTTTACCAATGGTAGTTTTACCAGAACCAGACACACCAATGAGGATTATTATCATGGGGATTGGGGAGTGTGGGGAGTGTGGGAAGTTTGGGGAGTGTGGGGAGTTTAACACTCATTACCCATTACCAACTACCCATTACCCAACACGTGTTTATTTCAATAAAAAGCGCTTCACAAACATCACCGTAGAGTAAAACTGAAAGTCAACATTTTTCTTCTTACTAAAGCCATGTCCTTCGTCCTTCGCCATTAAATACCAAACAGGGACATCATTTTTTCTAACTGTCGCCACAATTTGCTCTGCTTCTTTCAAAGGAACACGGGGATCATTTTTACCATGAATCACAAATAAAGGTACGGTAATTTTATCTGCATTATTTACAGGAGAAATATTCAGTAAAAATTCCCGCATTTTTGGATCCCGTTCGTCTCCATATTCCACCCGTCGCAAATCTCGTCGATAACTTTCGGTGTTTTCCAGAAAGGTTACAAAATTAGAAATTCCAACAATATCGATCGCCGCACGAATTTTATTACTGTATTTAGTTGCTACAGCTAAAGACATATAACCACCGTAACTACCTCCGGTTACTAGGATCCTACTTTTATCCAAGTTCGGCTGAGTACCAATCCAATCTAACAGTGCGCCAATATCTTTTACTGAGTCCTCCCGCTTATAATCGTTATCCAACTTTAAAAAGGTTTTGCCATATCCAGCAGAACCACGAACATTAGGAAATAAAATTGCAACCCCCAATTCATTGAGGTAGTAATTTAAACGCCCCAAAAATGTTGGTCGAAACTGTCCTTCGGGACCGCCATGAATGTTAATTATTACCGGACGTTTACCTTTAAAATTACTAGGAGGACGATATAAAAAACCAGAGATGATTTTACCGTCGAAACTTTTCCAACGTACTAACTCTGCTTCCGGGAAATTCTTGGTATTCAATCCCCCCGTTTCACTTTCTGTCCAACGTTCAACTTTATTACTAATAATATTCAAAGAATAAACATCTGCTGTTGAACGAGCGGAAACTAGGGTAAAACCTAAATCTTGGTTATTACGGTGCCATCTTACACCATATATTTGTCCTACAGGTAATTCTGGTAGTGGTTTTTCCTTTTTTGTAGCGGTATCTAATATATGTAAGACCCCCGTACCATCTTCATTCGTCACAAAGGCGAGATTCTTACCATCTTCCGAAAGGTCAAAATCTTCCACATTCCAAGGAATATCACTGGTTAAATAAGTATGCTCAAAAGTTGTGAGATCCAGATAAGCTAGTCGGGAAAATTCTGAGTCGCGATCGGTTATGACATACAAACCTTTACCATCTTTAGCAAAGATCCCGCCATTGTAAGCAACTTTCTCTTTACCCTCTTTTTTTGGTGTAATTAACCTTTTGTCGCCCGTACGAGTATCAAATAGCCACAAATAGCTTTCGTTGATCGAAACATACTCGAGCACCAAAAACTGAGAATCATCAGGAGACCAATTCAAACCAAACCAACCACCCCCATCCACCTCAGCTAGCAACTTATCACTTTCAGGGTTCTGAGGTTGGATAATATATAGATCTCTATCCTTACCAGTGCGTCTGGTGGAAGAATAGATCATGCGATCACCGCTATTAGACCAAACACCACGACTGTTTTTTGATTTTCCATCAGTCAGTAGTTTAATGTCACCAGTTGCAAAATCATAGCGAAAGTTTTGGTTGAATTCATTACCTCCAATATCTTTACTGAAAACAAAATAATCACCTTTTGTCGGTTGAAAAGTTGCACCACCAACCCTTTCTGAGAAAAAAGTTAGTTGTTTGCGAGCAGCCAAAGGGAATTCAACTAAATGAACCTGACGGGTATCGCCAAAACGAGTTGATATTAGCATTTGCCGCTTGGTAGGATGCCAACTAGCAATACTCGCAGACCTAAACTGGGTATAACGTTCGACTGTATCCACTAGCGAAACTGGAATTTGGGGGAGACCTTCAACAACAAGATTGTCCCCAGGAGTAATCGTAGGCTGTTGTGCAGAAACCATGAGAACAGGTAGCAAAAATACTGCGAGCAGGGTAGCAAAAAATCTTGAGAAAAAATGCATCTCATCATTATGCCAAATAGGAAATAAAATTGAGCAGTTTATAGCATATATTGTTCGTAATGCTGATAGCTATAAACAACTGATAAGATACTGATTATAGATAAGGAAGCATCGGATCGTGGCTAACAGCAAAATTATTATTTTTGATTGTGATAGTACCCTAAGCAGTATCGAAGGAATTGATGAATTAGCACGAACTGCAGGTGATGATGTTAGCCAGCAAATTGTCCAGATGACCAATGAAGCAATGGGAGGTAAGATCCCCATTGAAAGTGTTTTTGCAAAACGTTTAGAAATTATTAAACCCTCACGAGATGCTGTTGCAAAAACCGGCGAACTTTATGTTCAAATGGTTGAACCCAATGCAAAACAAGTAATTGCAACTCTCAAGCAAAAGGGATGGACGCCATTTATTTTAAGTGCTGGATATGTGCAAGCGATCGCACCTTTAGCTAAATATCTTGGTGTTGAATCGTCGATTGAAGCTGTTGAATTATTTTTTAACGAAGATGGTAGTTACCGAGATTTTGATCGCGATTATCCCACAACTCGGAATGGAGGGAAATTAGAAGTAGTAGAAAAATTACGCCATAAATTTACGCCAGAAAAAATAATTATGGTGGGTGATGGTGTCAGCGATTTGGAAACCAAGCCTGGTGTGGATATTTTTGTTGGATTTGGGGGTTACGCTGTAAGAGAAAAAGTGCAAGCCGAAGCTAGTTGCTATATATATGATTTTAATGAGCTTTTATCGGCGTTGCTTAATTATGGGATGATTTAGCCCCCCTAACCCCCCCAATTATAGTCCCTCAGAATTGGGGGATTTAGGGGGCTACACTGGCGACTATAAATTTTAAAAATTCATCCCTATATTCTGCAACGCCCTTTTATCATATGTTTTTTAAGCCCCATCACACCTGCAGTACAGTTAAATTGGGGAATGGCTAAAAAGCAACTTTATAAACATACTCTTAGACTTTAAAGATGCTGTATCAGATCTGCGAAACCATAGATACTGACAATAAGTAATAAAACTGCTGTAATTTGTGTAATCAGGGTTCGCGACGACGGTGACATCACTTCTCGCACTAAAATTGATAAAGATGCTCCAACTACAAAGCTCAGACCTAAGATTAAAAATGCCTCTTTCCCAGGGAAAAATGTAGAAATTGCCAGCATAATAATCGCCAAGGATAACATCAAAAGTTCAACGAACCTAGGCGGATTGTGCTGGCTGGACAAAATTACAGCATTTAACCAAAAGCGCCAAAATCTCATGAATAATGGGGATTGGGGATTGGATAGTGAGTAATGAGTAATGAGTAATGAGTAATGGGTAATGGGTGTAGTTACTGCATTGTGGGTATCTGATAACTAAGAGTTAATTTCTCGCTCCAACTTTTCTACTAGTACCATTACTTTGATTTGCATCTTCTGGGAGTTCTACCCCGAATACCCGAGCAAATGCTTTTTCAACTTTATAACCAGAATCAATTGACTCGAGGGGGTCTTTCCGGAGTCGGTGACGCAAACACAAGGTAATAACTCTACGAATGTCATCAACTGTTACTTCTTTGCGACCTTCAAAAGCTGTTAAAGCTTTAGCTGCACGATTAGTAACAATATCGCCACGCAAACCATCAACATCTAATTCCGAACAAACCTCAGAAATCTTCACCCGTAGTTCGTAGTCGAGGTTTACTGAGGATAAGTTTTCCTGTGCTTTGACAATGCGCTTTTGTAGTTCTTCTTGTTCTGAGTGATATTTTTCCAGAAAACTAGGAGGATTTTGGTCAAATTCTGAACGTTGTTCGACGATTTGTACCCTCAGGGCTGGTTCTTTGACGGTATGAATTTCAGCATGCATCCCAAAACGATCAAGTAATTGGGGACGCAATTCCCCTTCTTCTGGGTTACCGGAACCTACTAAAACAAAACGTGCGGGGTGACGAATGGAAATACCTTCCCGCTCTACTGTGTTCCAACCACTTGCAGCCGAATCTAGCAATACATCAACTAGGTGGTCGTCAAGTAAGTTAACTTCATCCACGTAAAGAATACCCCGGTTAGCTTTTGCCAAAAGTCCCGGTTCAAATGCTTTAACACCTTCAGATAAAGCTTTTTCAATATCAATTGTGCCGCAAACCCGGTCTTCAGTTGCACCCAAAGGTAAATCTACCATTTGCACTTTTGCCCGGGTGACTTCTACATCAACCCCTTGCTCTACTTGCTCGCGGACTCCATCGCTCATCAATTCTGGGTCTTGAGGATCCGAATTGAAAGGATCGTTTGCAACCACGGCAATTTCTGGTAATAAATCAGCTAAAGCCCTGATAGTTGTTGACTTTCCAGTACCGCGATCGCCCATGATCATCACGCCACCGATTTTGGGGTCGATCGTGTTCAATATCAGAGCCAGTTTCATTTCTTCCTGACCCACAATTGCTGTAAATGGAAATACTACACGACCTTTCATTGCCGAAGTTTGAGCAGTAGGACTCACTAAATTAACCTTAACCTTATCTATATTTTTT
>JAAUYH010001812.1_pt1 | contig 11993 bp, 12 predicted proteins | sample 7278061 | NCBI WGS metagenome assembly JAAUYH01 (sample SAMN14350203, study PRJNA611818) | marine sediment metagenome | isolation source: surface marine sediment (0.6m) | place: French Polynesia: Moorea | collected 2018-08 | reverse complement strand
TATTAATGAGTCAAGCCCTTATCTATTGCAGCATGCACATAATCCGGTTGACTGGTATCCGTGGGGAGAGGAAGCCTTAGAAAAAGCAAAGAAAGAAAATAAATTATTGCTCATTTCTATAGGTTATGCGGCCTGTCATTGGTGTCATGTAATGGAACATGAAAGTTTTGAAGACACTGCGGTAGCAAAGGTTATGAATCAGAACTTTGTCAATATAAAAATTGATCGTGAAGAACGCCCTGACATTGATCAAATCTATATGAATGCCGTTCAGCTAATGACTGGACGTGGTGGCTGGCCCTTAAATTGTATTGCCTTACCAGATGGACGACCGGTTTGGGGTGGGACTTATTTTCCGAAAGAGAATTGGATTGACGCCTTAAACCAGATCAACAAAGTTTTTGAAGAAGATCCTCAAAAAGTTGAAGAATATGCCGCGAAACTGACGACCGGTGTACAACGATCTGATCTCATAGTTCTAAACACTGCGACTGCAAACTTCAGTAAAACTGAACTTGATACCATCATTACCAACTGGAAAAAAAACTTAGATTATGATTTTGGTGGTAACAAAGGCGCCCCTAAATTCCCATTGCCAAATAACCTCAACTTTCTGTTGCGCTATGCTAAGCAGGCCAATGATGAAGAAATCAGCGAGTACGTCGAAAATACGCTTACAAAAATTGCCATGGGTGGTATTTACGATCAGGTAGGCGGTGGATTTGCACGCTATTCCGTTGATGCCAAATGGCATATACCTCATTTCGAAAAGATGCTCTATGATAACGGGCAACTGGTGAGCTTATATTCAGATGCTTATTTGGCTACTAAAAATCAATTTTATAAAAATGTAGTTTACGAAACAACAAAATTTCTTGAGCGCGAATTGCTGGATTCGTCGGGTGGATTTTACTCGTCGCTCGATGCAGATAGCACCAACGAGCAGGGCGAACTTGAAGAAGGTGCTTTTTACGTATGGAGTGAAACCGAACTTCGAGCACTAATAAAAGAAGATTTTTCGTTATTTCAGGACTATTACAATATCTCTGATGCCTGGAAATGGGAACATCAAAACTTCAATCTTCACAGAACAAAATCAGACAAAGAAATTGCGGCTAGTTATCAAATTTCTTCTGAGCAACTATCAGAGAAGGTAAAAACATGGAAAGAAGATTTGCTAGAACAGCGTGCGAAACGAAGCCGTCCCCGCTTAGATGATAAAATACTGACTTCATGGAATGCTTTGATGTTAAAAGGATATGCTGATGCTTACCGCGTTTTTAATGACGACCATTTTGTAAATCGGGCAATTAAGATTGGAAATTTTATCCTTAAAAATCAACTCCGTGAAGATGGAGGCCTCAATCGAAATTATAAAAGTGACAAAAGCACCATCAATGCTTATTTAGAGGATTATGCAACTACTATTGATGCTTTTATCACCTTATATCAAGTTACTTTGGATGAGCAATGGTTACAAACAGCCAAACAGCTAACAGATTATTGTTTCGACCATTTCTATGATTCAAAAAGTACGATGTTCTTTTTTACATCAGATCAAGATGCGGCCTTGATTGCTCGAAAAATAGATACTGATGACAATGTAATCTCGTCTTCTAATTCAATCATGGCAAACAATCTATTTTTACTGGGCCATTATTTTTACAATGAAAAGTATACCGAAAATGCCTTGCAGATGTTACAAAATGTAAAGGACAGAGTGCAACGATATCCTGGCGGTGCTTCCAATTGGATGAACTTATATCTGAATTATTTTGGAGTATTTTATGAAGTCGCTATTTCCGGAAAGGAGGCCCATACAAAATTAAAAGAGCTAAACCAGGAGTTTATTCCGAATAAATTGATTGTCGGTGACACCACGGATAATGATTTGCCACTGCTGGAAAATAAGTTTTCTGAAAATCAAACCACTATTTACGTGTGTATCGATGGTGCCTGTAAATTGCCGGTAACCGAAACTGAAAAAGCCTTACAACAACTTAAAACAAAATTCTAATGGAAATTTTACAAAAAACCTTAATCGCCCTTGTTGCCTTATTGCATTTTTATTTTATGATCCTTGAAATGTTTTACTGGACAAAACCACGAGGTATGAAAGCATTTGGCCTCAAGAAAGAATTCGCCGAAGAATCAAAAGTTTTGGCGGCCAATCAAGGATTGTATAATGGATTTTTAACTGTAGGGCTGATTTGGTCACTACTTAATAAAAACTATGGTAATGAATTAGCGATTTTCTTTTTATCGTGCGTAGTTTTAGCAGGCATTTATGGGGCCTATTCAACAAAAAAAATGAAAATCTTTTATATTCAAGCCATACCGGCATTGATCGCACTAATATTCATCTTAATAAAATTGTACAGCTAAAATGGACATAGAAAATTTAATCTCAAAACTAGCAAATTACGGTACTGACTATGGATTAAAAATCTTAGCAGCCATCGTCATATGGATCATCGGTTCGTGGATCATTAAAAGAATCACGAAAATTACCAAAAGCGTGATGATGAAGCGTGATTATGATGAAAGTCTTCAAAAATTCTTAGCAAACCTAGTTAGTTGGGCGCTGAAGGTTTTATTGATTGTTGTAATTCTATCTAAATTAGGAGTTGAGACAACTTCATTTGCTGCGATTCTGGCTGCTGCCGGTTTGGCTATTGGAATGGCCTTACAAGGGTCACTGGCTAATTTTGCAGGTGGCGTACTAATTATGATTTTCAAACCATTTAAAATTGGAGACTATATTGGAGCCCAGGGTGAAGAAGGGATTGTCAAAGAAATTGAAATATTTACCACAAAACTCAACACATTAGATAATAAAGAAATCATCATCCCGAATGGAGTTCTTTCTAATGGTAATATCATTAATTATTCTAGTGAAAACGTTCGAAGAGTAGATCTTCCGATTGGGGTTTCTTATGATGCAGATATTAAGCAAACCAAAGCGATATTAGGCAAGGTTCTTACGGGTCATCCAAAAATTTTAAAAGAACCTGCTCCAGCGGTGGTATTGACTGGCTTGGGTGAAAGCTCTGTTGATTATTCGGTGAGAACCTGGGTAAAACCGGAAGACTACTGGGAGGTATATTCGGCGAACTACGAGAACATAAAAAACGAATTAGACAAGGCCGGTATAGAAATACCTTATCCGCATGCCGTTGAAATTCAGAAAGAAGCGTAACTTCAATTTTTGTAAATAATTTAACTATGAAGAAATTATTATTGTCACTAATCTTAATTGCCGCTCAAATGATGGTTTTATTTGCGCAGAGTGGGGATTTAGATCCTTTTTTTGGAACTACTTTTTACAATATTGAACAAGACAACAGACTTTTCAAAACAGGTGAGAAGGTAGATCTTAAAACTATTAATGGAACGCCCTATGAAACAGAAAAATTTGTCCGAGGTACTGCAGTTGAAACCATTTCCGAAAATTCAGGTGACTTTTATATGCGCTATAATATTTATAACGACGCTATAGAAATCAAAAGGAATCCAAAAGATAAAGTCGCCACGAATTTGATAAAATCTGAAAACATTTATGCGACTATAAATAATAAAAGATATGACTATAGAAGTTATTTAGACAGAAATAATAAGCGTAAATCGGGTTATTTTATACTAATTTCTTCGAAAGGTGACGATAAACTTTACTTAAAAAAGAACAAAAAGTTTGTCCCAACAAAAGTGAGTAAAGAGGCCTATGTAAAAGATACGCCAGCACAATTTAAAGATGACAATAATTATTATTTTGAAATAAAAAATACGCTTGTTTTAATCCCACAAAAAAAGAAGGTTTTTCTCAAACAATTTCTAGATGATGAAGAACTTTTGAGTAAATTTTTAAAGAAAGAAAAAATTAATTTAAAGAAGCAAGAAGATTTGATAAGATTATTGAATTACTATTCAACTATTAAAAAAGAATAAATTTTATATTTTATTTAGATACAATAAAGTCTTTCAAATAAAACGGTTCAAAATAGGCGACATCTTCGAGGTCGTTTTTACTATACTTTTCATACGTTAATTCTGCCATCTCTCTCGAGGAAGGAAAATGACCTTCTAAAAAAACCGCATTTTTATGCCGAATAACTTTTCTGCATTTTTCGGCCCCATCACCTAGAAAATAGACTTTGCCCTTATTCAAATAGGTGCTAAAAGAGGTTTCTTCAATAATCTCAGCTTTGGTTTCTCGAACCTGATTGTAGACAGAGTCAAATACAGTGGCATAGACTTCCATTCTACGCGCATCTAATAATGGTATAATGAAGGCATCCTTTTCGGCAGCCGTGCTATGGGCCAGCACTTCTAATGTCAGCACCGAAATCAAGGGTATGTCAAGACTAAAGCACAATCCTTTTGCGGCAGAAACACCGATCCGCAGTCCGGTATACGAGCCAGGGCCTTTACTCACTGCAATGGCACTTAAATCAGAAAAATTGATATGCGCTTCTTTGATGACCTCCTCAATAAAAACATGTAAGTTCTCGCTGTGCGAGTAACTACCATCATTCTGCTCTTTAAGCGCGATTACCTTTCCGGCTTTTGCCAGACTAACAGAACAATTTTTGGTAGCAGTTTCTATATTCAGTACTAAGGGCATGTATAAAAAATTTGTGCAAATATAAAAAAGACCCGCTTGGTAAGCTACCAAACAGGTCTTTCATGTTAACTAAAATAACCTACTCTTCTATAATGGGAATACCATAATAGAATTCTAATACTTTGGTTCTAAATACAAAGTTGTACTTTGCCCTGGTCAATGTTGCCTGTGCATTTACCAGGCGGTTTCTTACCTGCTCAAAATCAAATGAATTCGTTGCACCTAAGTTATAGCGCTCTTGCGCATAATCAAATGACAGTTGTTGTGCCTCTACCGATTTCTGTGCAGCTTCATATTCCTTTAAGGTAGCTTTCGCATTGATAAAGGCTCTTTCAATAGCTTCTCGTAATGCGAGCTTTTGATCTGAAAGATTTACCTGCGCAATATCCTGATTGATTTTTGCACGATTTACATTGGCTTTAACCTGGCCTCTGTTAAAAATCGGAACATCAAGACGAAAACCAAAATTTTGACCAAAATTATTATCTAATTGATCCGAAAAGTTAAACTGGTCTTTTGTTCCTTGCCTATGTGTATAAAACGTATTTAACCCGGCACCTAAAGATAATGTGGGGTAATAATCGGCCTTCGCAATATCGATCTGTCTATCGGCACTTTCAATACCCAATTCTGCACTTCTGATATCTGGTTGATTTGTTAAAGCCTTTTCGAAGATTTCAGTTGTATTGTTATAGAGTAAGGCAACCGTATTGATATCTACTGGAACATCTTGTATATCAAATCCTTGATTTGGTATTTGTAATAACTGAGAGAGCTCCAAAAGTGATATGGCGACATTATTCTCGGCAGTTACCACAGCATTCTCATCATTGATCTTGGTAGCTTCTACTTCTAATAAATTCCCTTTAGGCTGCACACCTTCTTCCACCAATTCTTTTGTTCTCTTATATTGTTCTTCACTAATTTTTACCTGGGCTTCGGCAATCTTTAAATTTTCTTTATTGAACAATACATTGAGGTATGCGTTTACAATGTTCAAAGAGATATCATTACTCATTTTCTCAAGATCATACTTGCTGGCCTCAAAATTTGTTTCTGACTGCTTCACTGAATTCTTCACTCGAAAACCATCGAATAAGTTAACACTGGTATTTAAACCAAAATTATTCGTCAAGTTATCAATGGTTACAAGGCCCACACCCTGGATAAAAGTCGCTCCAAAGTTATAACCATGTGTAGCGAAACCAGATACACCCGGCAATCGATTTCCTTTAGCAGTTGCAATATCTTCTTTTCTTAAGTCTGTGGTATATTTTGCTCTTTGAACAGAAAGATTATTTTCTAAGGCATGATTGACGCATTCTTTTAATGTCCATCTTTTATCTTGTGCAAATGAAAAAGTAATAGCAAAAACTGCCATTACCAGGGTAAGTTTTGTTTTCATAAGTTAGTTTTCTTATCGGCCAAACAAAACCAAAGGCTATATTTTTTTAACAAAATTGAGCGCATTAATGGCTTTGTTCTTTTTTTTGATTCTATTATATGACGTTTAAAAGTAAGACTTGTTACAATTAATCGGAAGTAAATTGCTAAAATTTTAACTTTTCGCGATTTCTATAAATCAAATAACCAACCACGGCTACTAAGATATACGGAAAAGCCATCAGGTATAAGATCCCTGAATTCACGCCTTCCGCCATTTCAGCATCACCCGACTCCACCACCGCTTTGCACATGGCACATTGTGCTGCCATATACTGCGATACGAATAGAAGGGCTATGATAGTGATTTTTTTCATGCGTAGTAAGGAGAAATCATTATGTAAACTATTACGCCGCTTACCGCCACGTATAACCATAACGGAAAAGTAATTCTAGCTATCTTTTTATGGCGTTCAAAATCGTTCGTTATGGCTCTGACGTAGGTGATCAATACAAACGGAATTATTACAATAGACAATAGAATGTGGGTCAATAGTATAAAGAGATACACATATTTTATAGTTCCTTCGCCACCATACGAAGTTGAATCTGATGTCATGTGATAAGCTACATACATCATTAAAAATACCACCGAACAGGCAATAGCTGTTTTCATTAACCGCTCGTGCAACACTCTTTTATTATTCTTAATGGCCCAAACGGCAATGACTAGCAATAGGGCTGTAATACCATTAATGGTTGCATAAATAGGCGGTAAAAAAGTAAGAGGTTCTGCATTCGGTATTTTTATGCGGAATAAAGCAGCCACAACTAATGGAATTAGAATCGATAAAACTACAATCCATTTATTGTATTTTTTTGATGATGTAATCTCTTGACTCATTATTCTTCGAGTAATTTTTGAATGTCCTCCTTTAGCAATTCTATTTGATCACTTTCGGTACCTTGATAATAGACAATCGGATTTCCATGTTCATCCCTTCGGCACCTGATATATCCTTTTTTGTCAATTAAGGCAAAATAACCTTGATGTTCGAATCCGCCCGCCACATCCGGGTTTATCTCGGTAAAAATATTCAATCCTTTATTTGAAAGCTTATAAACCTTATCGCGGTCATTGGTAGTTAGCAGATGCCAGTTCAATGAAGTTACACCATAATCTTCGGCATATTGTTTTAAGACCATCGGCCTATCGTGTTCGGGGTCTATGGTAAAGGACGCAATGCCAAAATCATCGTGCTTGCCAAACTCTTTTTCAAGTTTAAGCATATTACGATTCATAATAGGGCAAATTGTGGGGCAGGTTGTAAAGAAGAACTCCACGACATACACTTTACCTTTATAGTCATTATTGGTAATCAAAAGACTGTCTTGGTTGATAAATGCGAACTCAGGCATTTTTCGTTTTTCATTTTCAATCACTAAGTACGATAGCACACCCTCGGTAACTTTATTCATTCTGGTACCTTCAACTACCGACTTATCTTTGATTCTATCTACTATTTTAGGTATTGCATATATTCCGAATACCAGAACAATGAAAGAAATTGCTATGTACGATTTATTCCTTTTCATTCTTTAGCCAACTTTTACGTTCATTTCTATTTTTCTTTAATGCCATTCTATACTCTGCCACCAATACTTTGACATCATCGACCATTTTATTATGAATGGGTGCTACTGTTTCCGCCGAATACCCGTAAAGCAATCCATTGGAGGTATCTTCATCATTCGTCCTTCCACGCAAGTGCATATTCTTATCGATGATAAACGCATACTTTGTATAGCTCTTAGTATCTAAAGAATAATTTGTCTTTAGGCTTTCAAAAAACTCTTTGATCTCTTGAGGTGTGCCAAATAAAAAACGAAACCTGCTCATATCAGTGGCGAAAGCGATCTTCTTCTTCAATTCTTTCGCTTCCTTTTCTTTTCCCTTTGGCAGGATGACTAAAAACTGAAAGTCATTAAACTCATTAAAACGTTTATAGATCTTTTGATTAAGATTCAGGGCATTGGTCTGCGATCGGTCTATGTCGTCACCGAGGAAGCAAACGATGGATATTTTTCCATCAAGGGAAATATCAGAACCATCATCAGAAATAAAATGAGTCACATCGGCTACCTTTTCGGTTAGTACCGGAAGTTTCGCGAAATTATTAGTGCCGGTAATCAAAAAAAGATACAATGCCAGAGGAAAGAAAAAAATGGTGAACAACACCCAAAACTTTCTATTTTTTAAAAATTTCAACATTGTATAATGCAAAAAAAAGCGGTATGAAACCGCTCTTAAAATTTATTGTTAACTCCATTGCATATATGGTGACATCACATCAAATTTGTAGTCTCCTTCAATCAATACCAATGTCGTTAGATAGACTATTAAGAAGACTACCGTCCAGACAATTGCTCTTCGAAACCATGTTAATTCATGCTTCAAGTGCATAAAATACCAGGCAATTCCGTAGGCTTTTATTAGGGTCAATATGATAAAAATCCAATTTAACCAACTGGTACCTAAAAATATTCCAAGGTGCAAAGATTCAGGTTTGTAAATACCTAAAACCACTTCAACAATGGTTACTACTGATAGGAAACCAAATACTTTCCAGATTAATGCCGTATGCGATTCTGCGTGTGCCATTTTTTTTATTTCGTTTTATACTAAATAGAAGAATGTGAATACAAATACCCAAACCAAGTCTACAAAGTGCCAGTACAGGCCTACCTTTTCAACCATCTCATAATGCTTTCGTTTCTCGTAGGTACCTAAAATCACATTAAAGAATATGATCACATTAATGACGATTCCCGAGAATACGTGAAAGCCATGGAAACCGGTAATAAAGAAAAAGAAATCGGCAAATAGGGTTTTACCGTATTCATTCACCTTAAGGTTTGCTCCCATCACTACTTGTTTGGATTTTGCCAGTAAACCCTTCGCTTCTTCTTTAGAAACTATTGTTTTTTGTTTCGTGGTCAGGTCAATCTTCTCTGTTCTTAAGTTTACATTGGGGTTCGCATTAAAGCTGGCTACTACTTCATCTACCGTGAATGGAGGTAATGAAGCTTCTTTCATATACCAGAGTCCTTTATGCCTTTCCAGGCGCTCTCTTTCTGTATTAAGAGGTGTTACGAATTCATTTAACGCAATTTGTTTCCCTTTGTCATCTACAAACTGAACGATCTTACCATCTGTTAATTCCACTGCACCATACGAACCCTTGATAAACGTATTCCATTCCCAGGCCTGTGAACCTACGAAGATGGCACCGCCAATAATGGTGAGCAACATGTACAATATTACTTTTCCTTTTTTCATGTGCTCGCCGGCATCTACTGCTAATACCATGGTCACCGATGAAAAGATCAATATAAAGGTCATAAATGCCACATAGATCATCGGGAACTCCCCATGTACAAATGGAATATGCGTAAAGACCTCATCGGCAATCGGCCAGCTATCTAAGAATTTATAGCGTACCATACCATAGGCCACTAAAAATCCGGAAAAAGTGAGTGCATCAGACATGATGAAAAACCACATCATCATTTTACCATAACTCGCACCAAATGGTCTGGCACCTCCTGACCAGGAGCCATCATTTGAAGGGTCAACACTTGTTGTAAATGCCATAGAATTTGAATAGTTTATTTGGTTTATTACGTCTTATAAAGAGCTCAAGCTAATTAATGAGCAAAAGTAAAAAACTTAACTAGATAAACCAACCGTTTAAATTTGTTTTTTTAGGTGTTGACAAGAGGCTATTATCTGATAAAGTAGAAGAACAAGAATAAGAATATCCAAAGTATATCTACAAAATGCCAGAAAACAGCACCTAAATCTAATCCTAAATAATTTGATGAACTATAACGTTGTTTCAGATGTTTATAAACTACGACTAACAAAACAATGATCCCGGCTGCCACATGCAGCAAGTGTGCAAATGAGATCACCATCAGTAATGATGAAGACACAACACTCTGTTCGCCAGCCATGTAAAAACCTCCTTCACGTAATTCGTAAAATCCTTGTATTTGCGAGGCTACGAAACCTATACCCAGCACTAACGTCAAAATAAGGTAAAGTGTTGTTTGTTGCCTACTATCTTTTTTGATACTTCTCTTGGCGAGGATAAAAGTAATGCTGCTTAAAAGAATCATAGCCGTGCTTAGGTAGAGCGCTTGCGGCATTTCTAAAGACACCCAATCTTCTCGTTTGCTACTGATAACGTAAGCGCTGGTCAATCCGGCAAACATCATTACCATGCTGATCATGGAAACATACAGCATTTGTTTTGAGGTCCTCTCTTTAACTAGTGCATCCATATGAGCTATAAAAATTTATCTACCACATATACCACTTGAATCACCGTAATATACAAGACGCTTGCGAGCATTAATTTTCTTGCAATGGCATCCGTCTGTTTTTTATGCAGTAGTACACCAAAATACAGCATGAATAGACCTAGTAATAATACCACGATCGCTGCCAATGGTGATAAATGTAGCTTGCCGGTAATTCCAAAAGCCGGGAAGATAGACACAATGATCATCCAAGTGGTGTATAATAAAATCTGCGTGGTCGCTTTTTTATTTTTTTCTCCTGTGGGCAGCATATTAAATCCTGCCTTTTTATATTCTTCATAACCTAGCCATCCTATGGCCCAGAAATGTGGGAACTGCCAGAAAAACTGTATCATGAAGAGCATGCCGGGTTCAATATCAAATCTTCCTGTAACGGCTACCCATCCTAACATAAATGGTATAGCACCCGGGATTGCTCCTACAAAAACCGATAAGGGTGTTATCGATTTCAGGGGGGTATAAACGCTCGCGTAGAGAAAGATCGATATCGCTGCGAACATGGCTGTTTTCGCATTGATATTATATAGAATGGCTATCCCAGCAAGGGTTAATATAATACCAATGATCAGCGCTGTATTTACAGACATTCGTCCCGCGGGAATTGGCCTGTTTTGGGTGCGCTTCATAAGCTTATCGGTATCTTTTTCTATAATCTGGTTGAACGTATTCGATGCTCCTACCATACAGTAGCCACCAATTGCCAACATAAGAAGTATATCAATCTTGATCGTTTCAGCCGCTAATAAGTAACCGGCAATAGCAGAAAAGACTACACTAATGGATAAACCAAACTTAGTGAGTTGTTTCAAGTCATCAAAAACTGTTGCTATAGAAGTATTTTTTGCAGTTGAACTATATGTCGTTTGCATTTATTTTTGCTAAAATCGGATGCAAATATACCCAATAAATCGCGATTATCCATGTTAAAAATAAGACATTCTAAATTGCCTAAATAAAATCTTTAAAAAAGGCTTTGAGATTGCTAGAAATGTATTAAATTTGCCCTCGCATTTGAAACAAATGCAGGCTCTTTAAAATTAGGCGAAAATAGCTCAGTTGGTAGAGCGCAACCTTGCCAAGGTTGAGGTCGCGGGTTCGAATCCCGTTTTTCGCTCAAAAATTTAAGTTCGGCTCGGGTGGTGGAATTGGTAGACACGTTGGACTTAAAATCCAATGGACAGTAATGTCCGTGCGGGTTCAAGTCCCGCCCCGAGTACAGATAAGAAAAACCAGCAAATAGTGCTGGTTTTTTTGTTTTGAGACATCCGAGAAAATTTATTTTTGAAGGAGGGTGAAGAACAAAAAATAAAAACGCTATGCGTTTGGGTTTTTTCTTTCAAAATGACGTAACGGGACTCGCCGTATGGCAACACCGCCCCGAGTACCAAAAGCCGAGAATTCACTCTCGGCTTTTTCTTTCTAGGTACAACATTATTAAAAATTTCATTTCTCCTAAATTTTAATACTATTTAATACCAATTTTGATTAAATTTTAATCATATCTCACTTAAAATTCTCAATTGACAAATATTACTTTATTGAAAAAAGAGATAACAGAAATTCAAGATGTGCGTCCTTAGATACAATCTCGTTTATCCCTGAT
>JAAUYH010219339.1_pt1 | contig 11994 bp, 11 predicted proteins | sample 7278061 | NCBI WGS metagenome assembly JAAUYH01 (sample SAMN14350203, study PRJNA611818) | marine sediment metagenome | isolation source: surface marine sediment (0.6m) | place: French Polynesia: Moorea | collected 2018-08 | reverse complement strand
CTGAGGTTCGCGCTATGACCCCCGCCCTCAAATCGCCGGCCGTGGAGCCGGCCCCAATCGACGACCTCGACCGCGAGATCGTCCGCGCCACCCAGGCCGGGCTGCCGCTCTGCCCCCGGCCCTATCAGGCGATCGCGGACGAGCTCGGCATTCCGGAAGACGAAGTCATGGCGCGCATGCAGGGGCTCTTGGACTGTGGCGCTGTGCGCCGCATCGCGGCGGTGCCGAACCACTACAAGCTCGACGTCCGCGCCAACGGCATGACGGTCTGGGACGTCGCCGACGACCGCATCGCCGAACTCGGCGCCAAGGTCGGCGCGCTCGACTTCGTAAGCCACGCCTACCACCGGCCGCGCCGGCCGCCGCTTTGGCCCTACAACCTCTTTGCCATGGTGCACGGCCATACGCGCGCCGACGTCGAGGCCAAGGTCGCGGCCATCGGCGAGGTCTTGGGCGACCACTGCCGCGACCACGCGGTGCTCTACAGCAAGCGTATCCTGAAGAAGACCGGCCTGAGGCTGGCCGGCCGGGAGGGCTGAGCGATGTTCCGCGTCTCCCAATTCATGCGCGAGCTCTTCCAGCCCACCGAACCGCGGCCGCGCCGCGACCTTCCGGGGCCGGTGGTGATCTGGAACCTGATCCGGCGCTGCAACCTGACCTGCAAGCACTGCTACTCGATTTCCGCCGACAAGGACTTCCCGGGCGAGCTCGACACGCAAGAGGTCTTCGCGGTCATGGACGACCTCAAGGCCTTCCGGGTCCCGGTGCTGATCCTCTCGGGCGGCGAGCCGCTGTTGCGCCCGGACATCTTCGAAATCTCGCGGCGTGCCAAGGACATGGGCTTCTACGTCGGGCTCTCGACCAACGGCACGCTGATCGACGAAGGCATGATCGACCGGGTCGCCGCCGTCGGCTACGACTACGTTGGCATCTCCATCGACGGCCTGCGCGAGACGCACGACCGCTTCCGGCGCAAGGAAGGCGCCTTCGACGCCTCCATGAAGGGCGTGCGCCTCTGCCGCGAGCGCGACCTGAAAGTGGGCCTGCGTTTCACCATCACCCAGGACAACGCGGCCGACCTGCCGGGCGTGCTCGAGCTGATGGAACGCGAGCGGGTCGACAAGTTCTACCTCTCGCACCTCAACTACGCCGGGCGCGGCAACCACAACCGCATGGCCGACGCCCACCACCGCATGACCCGCCAGGCCATGGGCCTGATCTTCGAGACGGCCCTGCGGGCGGAGATCGAGGGGCGCGGGCGCGAGTTCGTCACCGGCAACAACGACGCCGACGGGGTCTACCTGCTGCAGTGGGTGCGCCGGCGCTTCCCCGCCAAGGCCGACCACATCGCGGCCAAGCTCCGGCAATGGGGCGGCAACGCCTCGGGCGTCAATATCGCCAACATCGATAACCTGGGCGAGGTGCATCCCGACACCTTCTGGTGGCACTACAACCTGGGCAATGTCCGGCGGCGGCCCTTCTCGGAGATCTGGCAGGACCTCTCCGACCCGCTCATGGCCGGGCTGCGCCAGCGGCCGCGCCGGGTCGAAGGGCGTTGCGGGAAATGCCGGCACTTCGCGATCTGCGGCGGCAACACCCGGGTGCGCGCCCACCAGGTGACCGGCGACCTCTGGGCCGAGGACCCCGGTTGTTACCTGAGCGACGAGGAGATCGGTGTGGAAGCCGGCGAGCGGGTCGAAGTGGTGCCGTTCTCCGCGACACGGCGCGCGGCGGTCGGGACTTGAGGCCATGACTCGCCTATTTGCCCTCATGCTTCTCGGAGGCCTTCTTGCCGCTCCGGAATCACGCGCCGAGCCGGCCGAGGCGCTCTACCGCGAGCACTGCGCTTCCTGCCACGGCGCCGAGCGGCTCGGCGGTCAGGGGCCGGCGCTGCTGCCGCAGAACCTCAAGCGTTTGAAACGCGCCAAGGCGGCCAAAGTCATCGCCGAGGGCCGGCCGGCGACCCAGATGCCCGGCTTCGGCGCGCAGCTCGACGACGCGCAGATCGCCGGCCTGGTCGAGCTGATCTACGCGCCCCTGCCGGAGATGCCGGTCTGGGACCGCGCCGAGATCGAGGCCAGCCGTGTCCTCCACGAAAAGGCGGCCGCCGACGCGCCGATTCACGGCGCCGACCCGCTCAACCTCTTCGTCGTGGTCGAAAGCGGCGATCACCATGTGACCATCCTGGACGGCGACCGCTTCGAGCCGCTTCACCGCTTCCCAAGCCGCTACGCGCTGCACGGCGGCGCCAAGTTCAGCCCGGACGGCCGTTATGCCTACTTCGGCTCGCGCGACGGCTGGGTCACGAAGTTCGATCTGCACAGCCTCACCGTCGAGGCCGAGGTGCGCGCCGGCATCAACCTGCGCAACATCGCGATCTCGGCCGACGGGCGTTACCTGGCCGCGGCCAACTACCTGCCGCACACCCTGGTCCTGCTCGATACCGCGGATCTCTCGCTGCGCAAGATCATCCCGGCCGTCGACCGGCGCGGCGAGCAGAGCTCGCGGGTCAGCGCCGTCTACCAGGCGCGGCCGCGCAACTCCTTCATCGTCGCGCTCAAGGACATCCCCGAGCTTTGGGAGGTCATGACCGACGAGGACGCGCCGCCGATCTACACGGGCCTGGTGCACTCGCACGAGAAGGGCATGGTCGAGGCTCTGGCCGCCGAGTCCGGACTCTTCGCCCTGCGCCGCATCGAGCTCAGCCGGCCGCTCGACGACTTCTTCTTCGATTCCGCCTACCGCAACCTGATCGGCTCGTCGCGCGAGACCGGCCAGGGCGTGGTGGTCAACCTCAACGTCGGCCGCGAGATCGCCAGCGTCGACCTGCCGGGCATGCCGCATTTGGGCTCGGGCATCACCTGGGAGCTGGACGGCCGACCGGTCATGGCCACGCCGCACCTGAAGGACGGCCGCGTGAGCGTCATCGCCATGGACGACTGGACCCCGGTGGGCAGCATTGAGACCGAGGGGCCGGGCTTCTTCCTGCGCAGCCACGAGAACACGCCCTACGCCTGGGTCGACGTCTTCTTCGGCCCGAACAAGGACCTGATCCACGTGGTCGACAAGCGCACGCTCGAAGTGGTGAAGACGCTGCGTCCGGCGCCCGGCAAGACCTCCGGCCACGTCGAGTTCACCCGCGACGGCCGCTTCGCCCTGGTTAGCATCTGGGACATGGAGGGCGCGCTGGTCGTCTACGACTCCGCCAGCCTCGAAGAGGTCAAACGCATTCCGATGAGCAAGCCGTCGGGAAAGTACAATGTCTACAACAAGATCACCCTCTCTGCCGGCACCAGCCACTGAAGCGGCCGCGCGGCCGCGGCTGCTGCTCGTCGCGCATGGCTCGACGCGCACGCCCCTGGGCGATCTGGCCATGATGCGCCACGCCCGAACGCTGGCCGCCACAGGCCGCTTCGAATCCGTCGATTTCGGGGTGCTGTTCGGCGAGCCCTCGGCGGAAGCCATCGTCGAGCGGCTGCCGGCCGGTCCCGTCACGGTCGTACCGCTCTTCATGTGCGACGGCACCTACACCCGGACGACAATACCGCGGCTGTTCGGAGATCGCCGCGACGTCCGCTTCTGCCGTCCGATCGGCCTGCATCCCGCGTTGCCGCGGGTCATCGAGCAACGCGCCACGGCCAGGGCGTGTCGCGCCGGGATCGCACCCGAGCGCGCGACGCTTCTGCTGATCGGTCACGGTTCGACCAAGAGCCCGGCTTCGCGCGACGCCACCCGTGCCGTCGCTCGGCGGCTACGGCATCGCGCCCGCTTCCGGTCGGTGCGCACGGCCTTTCTCGAAGAGACGCCGAAGCTGAGCGCCCGGCTCGCGCGGCTTACGGGTCCGGTGATCGCGGCCGGCCTCTTCGCCGGGGAAGGCGTGCACGCCTGCGAGGACGTGCCGGCCCAGCTCGCGTCCTACGAAGCGGGCCCGATCTTCGACCTGGGCGCCGTCGGCGCCTTCGCCGAGATTCCCGAGATGATTCTCGAAGAGCTGGCGGGGTCAACCTAAGCGCTGAGCGCCGTCGCCGCGCCGTACTTGTCTCGATCCCGTCGCGCCCACATCTGCGCGGCCATGGCCTCGGCCTCTTCCTGCGAGGCCGCGCGCCCCGTGATCCAGAGCCCGAGCGCGGCCGTGGCCACGATCGCCGCCTCCGGCACGGGCAGGGAGATCTCGCCGCGCCAGAGCGCGACCACGCGCGCCGGATCGAGGCTCTCCTCTCGCCAGGGATAGGTCCGTGAATCGTCGAGGGCGGGCCATTCCATCTCACCGGTTTCGCCGTCGCGAACCCAGTCCACGCGGCAAGACTTCAGCGGATTGCGCTGCACCTCGCCGCCGATGCCCTTGAACACGGCGGCGCGCGGCTGGCCGAGCAGCGCCGCCGCCGCCTGATGCAGCCCGCGATAGGGCGGATGCACCACGGCTTGAAGCTGGGCCGGCGCGCCCAGCGGATTGAGCACCCGGGCAAAGCTGTTGGCGACCGTGCGCACGCCCAGCAGCGGCCGGAGGTGGAACAGGCGCTCGACAGGGGGGCAGGCGTCCTCGAGCCCTATGTAGGCGAAGTTCGAAACCAGAATCCGTCCCGCCGCCTCGTCAAGCGAGCGACTGAGCGGCACGCCCAGGCCCTCGATCACGGGGCGGGTCGGCGCGTGGCCCTCGCCGTCGCCGGCGATGCCGTGCATCAGGACGCGCAGCCCGTTGTGTGCGAGCAACAGCGCGGCGAGCACGAAGTAAGGCTGTTGCCGGTGCCGGTCGGCGTAGGACGGCCAGTCGAGGTCGATCGCGACCGGACGCGCCGGACCGGCCAGCCGCTCCCGCCCCGCTTCGACGAAGCCGGCGAGCTCGGCCGCGTTCTCGCTGCGGTAACGCAACAACAAAAGGAAAGCGCCCACTTGCAGGGGATCGGCCTGCTCGGACAGCACCATGCCCATGGCATCCCGCGCTTCTTCGCGGGTCAGATGGCGCGAGCGCGCCGGACCGCGGCCCAGAGTTCGTACGTAATCGGAAAAGGGATGCTCGTTCGCCATATCGCCTCGCCTAGCCGCTCACGGTAATCATCTCGCCACTTGCGAATGAAAGGTAGGCCGTCACGTCCGCCAGCGCGCGACACACCGCCTCGGCGCGCTCCGGCGACATGTTGCTGAAAGCGGTCGAGAGGGCGTCGGCCCGGGTCGCGGCCTCGGCCACGACAGAGACGCTGGTGTAGCGTTGCGCGCTGCGCCCGCTCTTCGGGTCGAAGAGGTGATGGTGCCGTCCGCGCGGATCGAAACGCATGCCGGCGCCCGCGGAGGTGGCCAGCGCGCGGTCACGCAGCTCGAGCTTGCGGGTTATGCGCTCGGCATCGAATGGATCCTTGAGTCCCACGCGCCAAGGACGCCCCTCGGGGTGTTCGCCCAGTGCGCGGATCTCGCCCAGGTCGATCAACACGCTGTCCAGGCCCTCGCCGCGCAGCAGGTCGGCGACCCGGTCGGTGACGTAACCCTGGGCGATCCCGTTCAGGGTGAGGGCCATGCCGGACTGGGCCAATCGGATGGAATTGCTGTCGACTTTGACGCCGCGGTAGTCGACCAAAGCCAGCGCCCCGGCGACGGCGGCCTCGCTCGGGCCGTCCGGATCGGCATCCGGCGTCTCGAAGTGCGCGGCGTAGAGTCGCCACAGCGGCTGCACCGTGACGTCGAAGGCGCCGTCGGTCAGCTCGCTCATGGCCCGCGCCTCGGAAAGCAGGCGCACCAGGTCCAGCGGCGGATGCGCGAGCGCGCCCTGCCGGTTGAGCCGCGCGAGCGCGGAGTCCTCGCGATAGAGACTGAAGACCGCCTCCAGGCGGGCGATCTCCGCCAGCGCCCGGCGGATCAGCGCGCGGCCCGCCTCTGCATCGGGATGATAGAGCGTGATCGAGGCCTCGGCGCCGAGGGCGGTGCCGCGCCAAACCTGAGCGGCCAGCTTGCCGTCCGTGGCGCGCAGCGCCGAGCCCGGAATCAGGGCGAGGCCGCCCGCGGCCGCCGCAATGGAAAGGAACCGCCGCCGCGAGTGCGCCGCTCCGATTCTGGCCTGAGTCATGTCGCGCCCTCCCCTCGCCGCTCCGGCCGAACGGACCGCCTTGCAATCCATGGCATTCATTAGCGCCGACGGCCCCCGCGAACATTGATTGAAATCAAGGGTCGCCGTCCCGGCCTCGGGATTCAAGGACTCACATCAACGTGATTGGCCAATAACATTCAGACATTTGAATATTAGAAGGCGTTTCGCCGAGGCCCAGGTAACCGCGGCAGGGATTTCGCGACGAGGAGACGAACATGCAGCTTGCCCGCTCCCTGATGATCACTTCGTGCCTGCTCTGCGCCCTCGCCCTGCCGGTGCGGGCGGACGGCATCGTCAGCCAGGTCGTCAACGCCCCCCTGGCGGCTGCGGGAACCGTCGCGGGCAACAAGGTCGGCATCAACGTCTATCTGCAGTCCGAAGCCGCGCCGGGGATCGAGTTCATGGATCCGGCCGTCCCGGGCTACGGCATCCCGGCCGGCGGCCGGCTCGAGGTCGAGCTGCTCGAGGGCTTCGAGCGCGATTGGGAGGTCGGCCTTTCGGAGGCCGCGATCATGCTGGTCACCGGCGCCCCGCAGCAGGGGCTGCCGGGCCAGAAGCTCGGCTACGAGGTCGGCGAGGGCGACAACGAGAACACCTTCGTGATCACAGCCACGGACGCGGCCGGTCTGGCGGCCGAGCAGCTCCGCTCGCCCGCGCCCGGGGCGGCCCAAGACCCGATCCCCAACCGCGGCATCAAGGTGATCCACATCGGCTTTCTGCAAAGCGCCTTCGTGAACACCGGCGACAGGGGCGTTGTGGCCATTCGCATCCTCGATGCCGACGGCAAGCTGGCGCAGGAGGGGCGCGGCGCGATCGACTTCCTGCCGCACGCGGTGCCGCAGATCCTGCCGACCAACTTCCCGGACCAGAGGCGCAACCACAATTGGCAGCGCATCAAGCCGGGCGAAATCCTGGGGCAAAGCGACGGCACGGTGCCCGTCACCCTGATGCTCTACGGCGCCACGAAGGCGACGCCGATGGATCAGCTCGCCGGCTTCAAGGATGGCATCACCGGCGCCGGCGTGCTCTCAACCCAACAGCTCCGCGCCCTGGGCTTCGAAAAGCCGGCGGCGCTCGCCCGCTACAACGGCGGCCTGATCGTTCAGGACGAGGACGGCGACGGCGCCCTCGATCCCGCCAAGGACCGCATTATCGGCGGCGTCATCGGCAGCGCGCCCGCCGGGGCCAAGGGCCAGGAGCTGCACAGCCTGGTGCGCGAGGGCAAGCCCCTCCTGTCGCAATCGACCGGGACAATCGCGGCCAAGGCGGGCGCGCGCTGGGGCGGCGCCATCATGCAGCTGCAGTTCACGGCCGGCGACAAGCCGGGCAAATACCGCCCCACACTGGCCCTGCTCCGCGACCCGGCGGACCCGCAGAGCGGCGACGGCTCCGCCTACACCTATACGATCGTGGTGGACTGACGTCGCGCAGATCGACGGCTTTGCAAGAAGGATCGCTCGGTCTTGCCTCCTCCTGCAATGGCGTAAAGATGACCAGCACTGCAAACAAAAGGGGCCGAGACGGCGTTGTCTCGGCCCCAAGCCACCTGTGCGGCAAGCTGACAGGTGGTGCAGGGAAACGGTATGGCCTAGCGCCGCGGCGCGGCGATCACTGCGACTCCGTCTCGGGCGTCACGTCGAGCCGCTTGGCGCGGCCGATGACCTCGGCCTCCGGGCGGCAGTCCTTCATGCAGGGCTCGGCCTGCGCCACGTCGGGCCGCGGGTCGGGCAGGAAGAAGCCCTGGCGGTTCGGCATCTCCACCGCCGCCAGATTGTCCTGATCGAGGACCTCGTCGTCTTCGATGATGCCGTTCTGATAGAGCAGGAAGGCCGTGATCGCATAGGTCTCGTCGGCGCTCAGCGACTGCGCGTCGCCGAACGGCATGGCGCGGTAGACGTAGTCCCAGATCGTCGTGGCGTAGGGCCAGTAGCTGCCGATGGTCTTGACCGGGTCTTCGGATGCCAACGTCTCCTCGCCGCCGATTAGCACGGGGTAGCGTCCGACGGCCTCGCCGAACTCGCCGTGACAGACGGCGCAGCGCTCGAGATAAATCTCCTCGCCGGTGAGCGCGTCGCCGGAGCCGGCCGGCAGCCCCTGGCCGTCCGGGCGGACGTCGATGTCCCAGCCGGCGATCTCCGCTTCGCTCGCGGGCGTGCCGAGTCCGATCCGCTCGCCGGCCTGCACGGTGAAGGCCGACACGCCGAGCAGGAGCGCGGCGGCCGCGGCCCAGGTCTTATGCGAGGCGGACATTCTCGACCTCCCCCGAAGCGTTGATCAGCCAGGTCTGAATGGAGTTGTTGTGATAGATCGAGTTGGTGCCGCGCACCTGCTGCAGCGCCTCCATGGTCGGCTGCACGTAGCCGGTGTCGTCGATCGCGCGGCTCTGCAGCAGGCGGGCGTCGCCGTCCCACGACCAGGGCAGGGTGAAGCGGGTCAGGCACTTCGGCAGCACCGGCCCCTGCAGCTCGGCGCTCTGCCAGTTGCGGCCGCCGTCGACCGAGACGTCGACCCGCTTGATGCTGCCGCGGCCGGACCAGGCGAGGCCCTTGATCAGGTTCGGGCCTTTGTGATTCATCGGCTTCTCGGGCGAGGGACTGGTGATCACCGACTTGGCCTCCATCACCCAGGTGAACTGGCGCGCGCGGCCGTCGGCCATCAAGTCGGTGTACTTCGAGGTCTCCTCGCGGGTGTGCCAGGGCATGTCGCCGACCTCGATGCGGCGGATCCACTTGACCCACATGTTGCCTTCCCAGCCCGGCACCACCAGGCGCAGCGGGTAGCCCTGCTCGGGGCGCAGCCGCTCGCCGTTCATGGAATAGGCCAGCATGCAGTCGTCGAGCGCCTTCTCGATCGGGATGCTGCGGGTCAGGCCGGCGGCGTCGGCGCCCTCCGGCAGGATCCAGCTGGCTTTCGGCTTGAGCCCGGATTCGTTGAACAGGGTCTTCAGCGAGACGCCGCTGTACTGCACGCAATGCACCATGCCGTGGGTGAACTGGCAGCCATTGAGCTGCGCGCCGCGCCATTCCATGCCGCCGTTGGCCGCGCACTCCAGGAAGAAGAAGCGGCTCTCCTGCGGGAAGCGCATCAGGTCTTCCATGGTGAAGATCAGCGGCCGCTCGACCAGGCCGTGGATCATCAGCCGGTGATCGCCCGGCGCGATCTCCGCGACGCCGCCGTGGTGGCGCTCGAAGCAGAGGCCGTTGGGCGTGACGAAGCCGTCGAGCTCGTGGATCGGCGTGAAGTTGATCGAGGATTCGGTGGTGGCCGTGAGCCACTCGACGTTGCGCCGGATGACGTGGGCCTCGTGCTCGGAGGGCATGCCGTAGGGCGCGTCGGCGACGCCGGCGCCCAGATAGCGGCTCCAGTCCGGCACGTTCGGCGGCAGGCTCTCGGGGTCGGCGGCGCCGGCCGCCCCACCGGCCGCCCGGGCCGCGCCCGTTCCGGCCAGGGCCGCGCCCGCGGCGAGCCCGCCGCGCAAAAGGGCGCGCCGGCCGATCGAGGAATTTCCGAGAGTTTTCAACGTCTTGGACATGTTCCTTCGCACCCCCTGCCGCGGCTCCGACGGCGCTGATCGCGGCCGGCCGATTTCCCTGTCGTCACAGCGCTCCAATCATATTCAAAAATGATAATTTATCAAGTCTGAATATGTTTTTTCGGCCCTTGCCGGGCCGTTTCCTCGCTCATTCATCCCCCGGCGATTCCGCCGGGCGGGCGCTTTGCTGCAGCGCCTTGTTCGCGTAACTCAGGAAATCCGTCTCCAGGTAGGCCTTGTCCCGGACGAAGCGGAACATGGCGAGGAAGTAAGGCGGCTCGAAGTAGCCGGGCATGCGGGCCACCTCGGCCGCCTTGCCCGACTTGCCGGCCACGGCCTCCAGGCCGTCCGGGAAGAACTGGATGGTCGGCGTGAAGGCGATGCCGTACTTCCGCGCCATGGCCTTCTCCGGCAGCACCTCGCCGTCGAAATCGGTCACCTCGCGCGAGCCGAAGAGGTTGAGCTGCAGGACCAGGAAGTTGTCGCGCACGAAGCTCTGGATCTCCGGCTGGGCGAAGTTGACCGAGTGCATGGTCTTGCAGTAGGGGCAGCCCTTCTGCTCCCAGATCACGGCCAAGCGCTTGCCGCCGGCCCGCGCCTCCTCCAGGTCGTCGGCCAGCTCCAGGAAGCTCTCCAGAAACCACGGCTGCGCCAGCAGACCGTCGTCCGTGACGACCGGCTCGAAGACCTGTTCCTCGGCGGCCGCCGGAGCCGCGCCGACTTGGGCCATGAGCATGGCCGCGATCAGAACGGCGGCCCCGCCGAGCAGGGCGAATGGGCGCTTCACGGGACCTCTCTCCCCTCCTATTGATCCAGGCAGGACTTTCACATTCTCATATTCATATATTATCATGGATCGGCCCGAGCCGTACAGGCTCCGATTTGCCGGGGAACCGCCGATGACCATCGATTGGAGAGGCCGCCTCAGGATTGCTGCCGCCGTTACGATCCTGGTGATCGTGACGGCCCTCGCCGGCGCGCGGGCGAGCCGCGCGGACGGGGTCGAGCTCCGCCACGTCGACCTCACCTTGCTGGGCAACCTCGTCGTGGCCGAGGACGCCGTCCTGTCCGACGGCGTCGTGCTGATGGTGCACGGCACGCTGGCGCACCACGGCATGGAGATCATGGCGACGCTGCAGGAGCTCCTGGCCGAGCGCGGCCTCTTCTCGCTCGCCGTGACCCTGAGCCTGGGCCAGGACCGGCGCCGCGGCATGTTCGACTGCGCCGCCCCGCACCGCTACCGGCATGAGGACGCCTTGGACGAGATCGCCGCCTGGACCGCTTGGCTGAAGCAGCGAGGCGCCGAGCGGGTGGCGCTCCTGGGCCATTCGCGCGGCGGCAATCAGGTCGCCTGGGCCGCTGCCGAGCGGCCGGACCCCGCGGTGCGCGCGGTCATCCTGCTGGCACCGGCGACCTGGGATGCCGAGACCGCCGCGGCCGGCTATGAAGCGCGCCACGGCCAGAGCTTGGCGCCGCTGCTGGCCCGCGCCGAGGGCATGGCGCCCGACGCCGCGATGGAGAAGGTCGGCTTCCTCTACTGCCCCGAGGCAAACGTCAGCGCCGCCGGCTTCCTCAGCCACTACCGCGACGAGCCGCGCCGCGACACGCCGACGCTCTTGCCGCGGATTGCGCTGCCGACCCTGGTCATCACCGGCAGCGCGGACGAGACCGTGCCCGGCCTCGAGGCGCGCGTGCAGCCGCTGCTCGATGCCGACACCCGGCTCGCCGTCGTCGAGGACGCCGATCACTTCTTCCACGATCTCTTCGCCGACGAGGTCGCCGACCTGATTGAAGCCTTCCTGGCGGACGTGGACGAAGCGTCGTGATGCACCGCCGCACCATAACGGACAAGGCGCGCGCCATTTTGGGCGCGGCCGTGCTCCTGTTCACCGTCGTATCCTTGCCGGCGGGGAGCAAGGCCGACGACTTGGCCGACTATCACGCCGCGGTCGCGCAGGCTTACGGTCACTACCGCTCGGCGCTGTTCTACCTGCGCACTGGCAACGCCGCGCCGGCCATGCTGGAGCTGGACCAGGCGGCGACCGACTGGCGGGCGGTCGTGCAACGCTACGCCGAGCGGCCGCCCGCGCCCTACGCCCCCGACCCCGCTTGGCGGGACAGTCTGGCCGCTATCGGGGACCGCCTGCGCGACGGGATGGCGGCGGTCCAGGGCGGCGATCTGAAGCGCGGCCAAGAGATCCTCAAGCCGGTGCGCGGGGCGCTCGCCGAGCTGCGCGCCCGCAACGGCGTGCAGGTCTTCTCCGATTGCGTCGACGAGGCGACGCGCCGCATGGACGCGCTCTGGCGCTACCGCCACGCACCGCCGGACTTGGCCGACGACACGGCGACGGCGGCCCTGCGCGGCGACGCCCGCGCCCTCGGCGAT
>JAAUYH010126299.1_pt1 | contig 11994 bp, 5 predicted proteins | sample 7278061 | NCBI WGS metagenome assembly JAAUYH01 (sample SAMN14350203, study PRJNA611818) | marine sediment metagenome | isolation source: surface marine sediment (0.6m) | place: French Polynesia: Moorea | collected 2018-08 | reverse complement strand
TTGTCATGCATATTTTGTCTACTCTTTACGGCGAGAGCACGATCTAGACTTCTGGATTTTCCGAGCCATGTATCGACCAATGAAATGGACTGGCCTACTGGTTCAAAAGTTCACTGCTATTCTACTAGCCGAAATGCTGAATGGATCAAGTCAAATAATTGGCTTATCGTACGAAAATGTTTATGAAGGAATATTCAACAAACTCGCAGACTCTTACGGGTACGAGCGACTGATGCCTGAGGAGAAGCCAAGAAAGCGTAGTTTCTGGACTTGCTTCCAACGATTCAAAATCGAGCGATTCTTACCTAATCGGACTCGGTCAAGTCCCCATGCTGGTATGAATGCAGGATTCAGGTTTCAAGACAAAGCTCATGGTGTTTCGCGTAATGAAATCGAAAAGTGTGCTGAGATTTTGGCTGCAGATCGATTTGGGCTATTGGGCAGGAATCAGGCTTTAACATTGATGTACACTGAAGGGGCTGCGAAAGCAGCAAATAGATTTGTCACAGAAAATCAACTCCCTGATTCGAGGGAGATTCAGCAACTGTCACTTATCTACTATGTTCGACACGTTGCCATCCCGGATGGAGACGGCATTCCAATTTCCGAACAAGACTTTGACTTTATCAATGTTGGTGACCTTACTCGAGGCGGTTCGGAAACCACAAGACCTGAATTCGTACTAGGACCTGACAACAAAAACATAATCTGTCCAGTGATTGGATACCGTCCTCGAGAAGGAGATGCGGATAGAGCCGCACACATTGTTCGGGAACGTTTAATTCGGCGTGGAAACTTCGAAGCAAACGAAGGCTGGAAGGGTGAATGGTTTAGCGGGGATCCAATTTACATATCGCTGCACAGGAACTTTTGTCGAGATTTGTAACAGTGAACTGGAAAAATGAACCTACCTCTTGATTGCATCGAGTCTCCTAAACTATCTAATACTCCTTCCGTCCCAAAGAAAATGTCACACTTCTAATTAAGGAGCTTTGTAGAACTGTTTAGCGCTTGCTATCCGAAATTCATGGTAGTCACAAGCAAAGCGAAAGTAGAAGAGTTCTAGTCTCTATGAAATGCAATAGACGTCGAGCGCAAAATAGTTTCATGAAGTTCATTGATTAGAGCAGAGACCTTATTTTTGGACTGAGGAAGTGCGTATCTTCTTGAACAAAGTTATTTTCTAGTAATTATTTGTATTCGCATTTGACGGAAGCATCCGAATCATCTTTATCTTTCTTAAATCAACATTATTTTGTCTTCTATCGTATTCTGTGCTTGGATCTATCTGATTTTAGAATAATACTTTTTCGACTAGACTGTACTGCAGAAGCGGCTCTCGGATTATCTATATGAAAGAATTTGACACATCAAATAGCGGATCAGGTGTATTTCACAAACCCGCAATTTAATATTACATTGTAGGGTAATCAATCAACTAACAGACCATTCCCTTTAATTTACATTACTATTAACATGCATTCGCCTCTTGAGAGCGAATAAACTAACTGAATTCATTATTTTTTGGAGTTGCTAATTTTGACTAGATTACACCACCGAATTATTGACCGTTACAGGGTACGGGCTCCTAGGAATTCAGTCTTGTAAAATGAATCTTGTTTTCGTTCAACTAATAAATTTTCAATTGCTTTCCTTTCTGCAGACTGTAATGCTGCAGTTGCCTTAGAAGATCGCCTAGCGCAGGCAAAGGTGAGGTCGACGCATATTGCAATCGTATCTGAATTGTTCCACGCGTGAAAGACTGAGCATTCGCACCTAAGTGGCGATATTTTTTCGAACACGTGTTTAGTGATGAGTGCGTTAGTTCTTGAGAAATGAAAACAGCGTTGCAAATCTTCGTCAAACTAATATTAAGTGCAATGTGCCTTACTTGAATACGGCGTGGTTCAAAATCAGGTATGATGTTAGGGCCGAACTTACGTGCTATTGCCAATAACCTGGTACTTATTCCGTCAGAATATGTTTCGGAAGTCTCCTCGAAATAAATAAATTGAGTACGAACGAAGCGAGAATGAATAATTCCTTCTGATCTACAGAACAACGTAAATATGAATTATTTACAATACTAACCAGAAAAGGGAATCGTCGAAAATCAGACAGCTTTACTTCATATGTATGTTGACACGACACTGTAAGGTTCGGATATTTCGATTTTTCTGCAGATATCAAATCCTGGCCCACAACTATAGTTTGCACGTAGCATGTATCCTTCCGTTTAATCGTCAGATTCCTCTGAAAGCTTAAAAAATTGTAGTTGAAACAATTTTGTTTCGATGGAATAGAAAGAATATGTCATTGACTAATTTCAAATTTACTTAAATAAATTGCCGGGAAATGATTCTACGAAGAATAAATTCTTCCCACTCGGGTTGTCTTCCCAATAAATAGCACGTTGAATAATTCTAGTTCATTGAAATGCAATATATTTCTCACAACCTCAGGCTAATGCAGGATAGTGAAAAGTATTAGTTACTATTGATCAGTTCCCAGTGATTTGCTCGTGGATGTTCGGAATCTATCAAGACTTTGATTTCTTGCAAGATACAAAGGTAACTGTTGGAGATCGATCATATATTTTGAAGAAAAAATGTTATTGTTTGTTGCATCAGAGGTTTCTGGAGAATCAACAATGCGAATGAGCGAATGATCAAGCGGTATCAAGGTAAATGTACTAGGAAAGTTTGCACCCTTTTTGAGGACTAGATTATCTTATCTGAACGCACGCTTATCTGTCCTAATTTGAATTGAGTATCGTGCAAAGATTACGCCATATTCTGCTATTAATGAAGGCATGCATTCTAAAATAGATTATTCCAATGCAATGGTTTGTAAGCATCCGACAATAATGTCAACTGCAGTGTACCTAAACTTCTAAACTAGAAAATCATACTTCACTAAACCTGCTGCCCAGTTACATGCAGAAATTAATAGAATAAAAAGCGTGCCGCTCTAAATTCCCCCAGTTTACCTATGATATCGAAAAAGTATTACATTAAAGATTTCCGTAATCTCCCTACTTTTGCATAACTCAAATTTTTCATCGACATCATAAGTGCACTGTGGCTTGCAAAAGCAGCGACTCAAGTATGTCCGTGGCTTGCAAATGTGTAGCCTACTCTTTCTGAAAAGAAATAAACGTACATTACGGTTCTCTGTTTGCTAAAGAAAAGAGTTCAAAGTTCAAGAATTAGAAGTAAGACTTACTTCAAGGCAAAAATTTCAGAAATGCTTCAAATTGATCCCGATTCATAGCGATTTAGATATTAGATGACTATGGCGAAGAACATTTCTATCCGATTGCATAATATTCTTGCAGATCAAAGACTCTAACTATGCAAAAAGCGAAACTCGGCGATCCGGCAAGTTTAGTAAATTTACCCGAATTTCTATATTCCAACGCGATTCTAGATTATTTCCAATAATATTTTTAACTACAATAACTGATTTCAACAAAAAATATCTACGCAGAGAGTACATTGCATTCCGATTGTTGCTTTATGAAATTAGCTACTAAAATTTCTCGAATATGTGACGCGTCATAGTGGGCCAATGAGACTAATCATCTGTTTTCTAGCACACGGAATTCTATTTTTGCTCTTTATAAACAGAAAACGGTTGTAAAGAATTCGGAATGTCATGTCGTTTTCGAACCCAATAATTATCTTACCATCATAACCCAAATGAACTGTTCATGTATTGCCAAAGTATAGATTGACAAACATTAAGTCTGATTAATGATATCTGTAGTAAAATAGAGGTTGCACCAATTCGAGTAGTGCACTAGATCGATTTTTAATATTTGAATAGAACCTGTAAGTTTTATTTAGTAACAAAGTTTCCATATTTTCGTGGACAACTGTTTGTATTTTGACCCGCCGTCGGAAACTGAAATCACGATTTGTTCGAACTTGAACTTCTCTTTTTGGTACAGAAAGTAGACCTCCGCTGCCTACTCTTTGGTTGGTCTTACAAGCTAACCAGGCATCGGCGTATGACAGAGGACTCTACGTCTTTGCCAACAAATCTAACAATCTGCTACCGAGAACTCGGCATTTTGTTGATTTTTCACGACTGGTTTTTCTGTGGGAGCAGCTGTCTGTCCTTCGACACAACCTGGTCTCACTTCTGTAATTTCCTCCCAATCACCAATTTGAACGCCAGTGCCTGTCTAAACACCATAGTACCACAATATCCCTAATAGAAATGTCGTTTTATTCCGGAAATGGCTACAGATATAATCTTATGGGCCTGACAAGAATTAGGTGTCATACTACGATCGTAGGCGAAACTCAATTTATACTTGCAGAGGAAAATTTTACTTTTCCACAATATTCTTGATTAGAATGAATTTTTTCTCCTCAATTTTATTGAATTAATTAATGGCATAAGAACTACAAGAAATATAGGAACATATCTTCCTAAGTTTTATATCTTTGAAGAGAAAAAAATTTAGTCAGTTTCTACCCACGGCGGAAAGGATTCCGACCTTACCTGCAAATGAAATATTACTTTGTAAAGGTGATTACCTACTAAATAGTTGACAAAATGATACATCCTCTTCGTTTTCCGGACAGCAATTATTCCTTCATGAGAACAAGAGGCTTTAAAACATAAATGATTTCCTCTCCATTTCAGGTTAGGTTATACTTACAACATTGCCTATAGAGAATAAATTTTTGGGCATCGGATGCTTTCTTCGCTCATTTCTGCTAACACTAATTTCTGAGCTAACTGTAAATGAGTTTCGTGCATGTTTCTGTTCGAGCCTGAATTTTAGTTTTCATCAGAATACATTATTCCTTGAGTATGCTTACTATATGATTACAATAAACGGAAATACTTTGTTCCATTCAGCAGTGGTTCAGGCCTCTTTTCGTCCAGCAAAACTGCATGATAGAAAGGATCTATATTGTGTCCTACCAACAAATCGAGTAAATTACTGCCAAATTTCTTTACTTCTTTGGAAATTGCACTTACTGGCGCAGTGCGGAATGAGCAACAATGCAAAATCACGTTTCGTTGTTCATGTAATTTAGATACCTACTCGTATTTTCTCAGTTCCTTTGCATTGACGTATCGATTTTGTATACTGTATACTAGTTATTCATTGAATAATTTTTCTGAAACGATTGTCGTATGCCACTTTCATCAGTTCTACGAGCCTATTACACAATTTCTATTAGCGCTGTACGAAGAGAATTCAAACATGATGTATTGCATGCACACAGTAGGCGTTGTACTATCTGCTATTCATTTTTGCAAATATGAGGAGCGTTTTAGCATATCGAACCTGTTGCGTTTTGAATAAGAAAGCCCCGTGTATCTCATTTCTTCGTTCGACGGACTATTTTCATTCTGACTCAATGAAATAGAACGCTTTCGCACAATAATTACTTCCAGATGTCCAATTGAAAGCTAAATTGCTAACCTCATTTCGGCAAAGCACTTTGCCGCGCAAAAAATTTTGAATAAAACTAGTCCATCAAGTATACTGCGAGGAGGAGAAGAGAGGGAGACGCAACCTGCACGAATAGTATAAGCCGAACATTAAGTGAATTTGTTAAAGAACGTGAGGAAATTTGCCCTGCACCGGTTTCTACTTTTCAAGATTGATTGTCCATGCAATCAATTAATTTCTACGACTTGCCACAGTACAAGAGCTGCATACGAATGGATCACTGCTTAATTTGTTTCCAAAAATAAACGGATTTTAGAATCCAGAGTCTGCTCATGCCATCGACGGAAATGAAAAAACATGGGAAACAAGCATTCATAGTTTCTAGCTTTTATTTATGGTCTGTCCACATCCAAACCTCATATTTTATCAATAAATTCGATCCGCCCACTGCTGATTTGATATGAATGTCGATCCTTTCTCGAAACATTTCAATCCATAACAGTTTATTCAGAGCTACTGTATAATCTGTATGGACCATGTTTGCACGAGGAGCTACCTGCGTGCGCAACCGTGGTCATCTACTACTCCATCCCAAACCGCCTAATACCGATACCATCATCAGCGGCGGTCCGCGGTTTGCGTCGAGCGCGAACAATACAAACCTTACACCAATACTGCTATCATCGGCGGCCCGCCGTCTGCCTCGACGGACCGTTACGTGCCGTCGGACATTCACACGTTGAACAAGATGCGTGTTGCCGTGCCATTCATTCCAGCAGTTTCTTAGAAAGATAGAATAATCCTTACGTAAATGAACGCCGAATGTTACACATAGAATGTCCGTCTGCTTGCTCCCAGCATTTTTATTGTTGTTAGTATTACATATTGCACACTATGTTTCTCTTGCACTTCTTTTGTGGATATGGTCCTTCTCGTTGATACGAAGATCAATTTCCTTCTTCGACTGGAACCAGGTCAGCCTCTGGCGTTGGCGTGCATGTGCTTGTTGTACCAAATTCACATGTTGATCACGTGCTTTTCGTGACGAACTTGTGTTTGATACGTTACTTCTATTATTTTCAGATGTAGGTGATTGTTACATGTTGGTTGTGACACAGTGAGGCACAAGAGCAGTGCCTTCATTTATAGACAATTCGGATTTATACGGATCAAATGTACCGTCATAAATGGTCTAGTTGAGAGAGAATAATATTCAACATCTAAACGTTCGTGATTTACGAGTAACGTATTACATGAGTTCACACAACTGTTTGTGCTAACTTTCTGTAAGTTACCGGAAAAGATCTCGAAAAATTTCGAAGAGAACAACAGTAAACTATTGCTTTAATTGTGGAATGAACGAACTGCTATCATGTCATCTATTAAAGGTGAACTTAGACGAGACCGTTTTTCATCAAAGAACGGCTTGAGAGTAGAAAAGCACTCTTTCAGTAGCTGCCGAAGACAGAAGAGCTGAAAAATACGCCCGGATATGGCAAACATGTAAAGAAATCGAGATGTTTGGTCGTACCAGAATTTCATCGCAGAGAAATCGTCGTCAATTAATTCTCTTCTTGTCTTCGTTACGCAATCAAGAGAGACCATATTGTACTTAGATATTTTGTCAAGAGTTTGAGTTGGTTTCGGTATGCTATCTGCACACATAAACTAGTCAAATGGTCTCTTTTTTCTCCTACAGTAGAGAAACCTCGCCGAAATTTTCCTGTACATCGTGAGATACGGGTGTGCTATTTTTGTCAGTTTCAATTTCTTCATCAAGCACCACAGGTGATGATGCGCTTGCACGCCTTTCTTCTTCTATGAACTTTCGAACCAATTTTTGGACGAATTCTACGGCTATAGACCGAAAATCTGAACGTTTGATATTGTCTTCAATAAACTCCATTTCCCGGAACATTGGGTTCAAGTAACACACTACCAACAACAGCGGATGGTCTCAAGATTTTTGTAGACGTTTCACGCACACAACGCGTCATAACGCGCTATAATAAATAAATAGATACGCTAATGGGTTTCTTTCTCCGGACAGAGCTTTTTCTCGTTTCATACATCTTCTAGTGTTCGCACCATCCGATAGACTATTTGTCGAGCTATGTGCATAGTGGGACGCGAAGAAGTTTCGAATCGTTCAATACAATCAACCACAACTCCGAAGGCGTCTAAAATAGCCTCTATGTCTAGATAACCTGTAATGATTCCGTCAATGTTTAACGGCTCCTTCAAACTGCAATATCCTGCCCGGGCTTGGCTACCTAAATTAGAATCGACCATATTTTCTCTGTAATTTGCTGTCTTCAGAAATCGTTCCGAGACCTGATAGTTTGTCCCAAATCTTGGTTCTTTTTCTTGCAGCAACTTGTAGCCATTTGGCAGTGAATGGTTCCGTCCTGATCTGTTGCCACCTTCAATTATCCTTTTGATGGACCAAACGTCTTGTGTGGCGACTTCTAAATTGGGACCATGACAGTGACATGAGAGCACTGATTTCATTACATCATTCAAAGAATGCGCCATGCAGCTCATCCAAGTCTCGTAGGATGGATGAATTCCCCATGATACAGAAGCGTTTGCTACTTTCGCCATCACCGCCGCACCATCCGTGACAATAGTAAATCCACGGAAGAAATGGTCCATCGATAATTCGTATTTGTCCAGCAGGGCAGCGTTCAAGCAGCTTTTAATGTTCTGCGCATTAGGCGCATCTGGTCCTTCCACAAAGAGTAATGTCATGTTCTTCAAGTTATACTGTGGACCATCGAATGGCCATTTGTTGGTAATTTCCATGTAGTGAAGTGTAAAGTCATAGAAGTGCTTTTCTTGAATCTTCAAATGGACACCGTCAATTATTATTGCTCCACCTTATTTCAAAGACACTCCCTTTATTTCATCTATTAATTGTTGTCTGTATTTGTGACTGAGTTCTTTCACAGCGTTAGTAATAGTAGTTGTCCAGGTAAGTAGGATTTAGGTTCTATTTTTTCGTTTGCAGGAACAGACAGACCCATTTCGAAAATGGTCTGTGCAAAGTGGCGCATACCCAAATGACCATCACAAAATTATACCGGACATATATCCAGGCAAACTGCTAACGCAGCTGCTTGTGCCACTTTTGTGCGTGCCGCTTTGGGTAATTTTCGTTCAAATTGAACGGTGCCAGTGCCGTCTTGGTGACTTGCTGAGTGTCGTTCCAACCTTGAAGTTCCTCCTTGGACCGTTCTAAAGCTATATAAAGCTTTACTTAAGGAACAATCACCATGTTTGGCATAGCAGCATTAGAGCCATTCGGCGGACCTTGTTGTGCTGGCGTGGCAAGAAACGTAATATCTGTTGTAATGCTGGGATCGAAGTTTCGCTACTCGATTAAATTATTTGAATGAGACCATTTCGAGTCGGGTGTCACTCCCATTCAAAATTCGTTGGTCTACTGAGCATGCTTCATCCTTCGATTCGAGCTGCTGTCTAGATCTTGGGCTACTCATTGGAGAAATGGTACAGAATGCTCTGAGCTGAATTTTCTAGAAACCGGCCTATTATGGCTAAATATAAAACCGGGTATAAATCCAATCCGTTTTGTGTTCAGTTCGAATTAAGTCTGGTCCATTTCTGATCCGAAATGATCCATAAAGTTTCCGTTTTTTACCGTTGATCAACTACACAAATGGTTCGAAATCCTTAAATATTCAAAAAAATTATAAATTTTCCGTTCAAAACCAGAAAAATTGTGTACGGATCGGACTGACGCTGGTACTCGTCCGTTCACACGCAGCTCTACACAGTACTCTTGAATAATGCCGGCATTACATTGACCTATTCAAAACCAAACTGGGTGGTACGTTCCTATTCCAACTGTAATACGAGCCAAAGCTCGCGGTTCCAGAGGCCGCTTCGATCGTCACCGTTCCGTAGGGCGTGTCTAGGCGCGTGCGCGAACGTGGGGTAGTACTGCTACTAGATGGTGGTCAAATCCATCCCTGCCTCCCGGAAGCAGTAGAGACGCCCTATTTATTGTCACTCTACCGTGGAATTTTGATTGAAAGGAACGTTCTGGAGCATTGAGGTGCCTGTTCCTTTATAGCAAAACACGTGTGAGGTACATGTTTTGTGAATGTGACATCGATTCTAAATGATGTCGAATATCGGGTGACCTCAAACTACGACTTGAGAATCCCGTCATGGATGGGAATCAACACCAACCAATAGAAGAACTTTTGAAATTTGCTAACTATGAGATTCTGATTTTGTTTAACAGCAGCGGTCAGCATAAATAGGGGCGAGTGGAATACAGAGCTCAAATTTGTTTTGCTTTAGTTTCGATCATAGTCCAGACTAGTAAGAACCTTCCTCCCATTTTGTCTCTACGCACAGATCCCTGAGGAACTAGAATTTCTAATCGGCACAGGGCATCCAAGTTTCTTTCACGTGTTTAATAACGATAAATTATGAATGCTTTAATGAATTCTGCCAGCAGTGGCTAACGAAATGCGCCAGTATATGTCGTTGGACTGTGCGTCCTGGTAATTGTTACGTTTTTTTCTGTTGCTCGCCCCTATTTATGGTGACCGCTACTGTAATCAAGTTACACTTTGAATCATAGCGAAGCTGTTTCGACAAGTAGATTATCTGAAATTTGAATATTAACAAGCGTAAATATATAAAGTCTTAATTTGCTTTTGTTAATACTGCCAAGGATTCAGATTCAATTACGTTAATTATATAATTGGTGAATAGCAATTGAAGATGGATGCTCAGAAAAGTGTGAAATAAATGAGGACTTATTTCGAGTGCACTCGAAAAGAAATAATTTTCTCGAATAATTCTAGAAAAATACTTTCCCATAGGTATGCATGCACTTATTGCGTGAGTTCAGCAGCTTATGAACAGTGGATGAGCTTCTTCATCTACACATTCCTCTTGTATAAGTTGCTGACATATCATACTTGGTATTCGAAACTGGCCCGTTGAACCTGAAATGGTTCTGAAGAAGTCTACGAAGTTTGAAGGTCGTAAAGATGTACCAAGGCAACTGTACTCAAAGCTGGGATGCAGTTGTCCTGAATGTAAGGAACATTGTGGCCAGGAAGAGTATTGCAATATGCATTGGAGCATCAGATTATACTAGTTAGTTATTGCGAATAATACGATCCTCCTCCTAACATTTCATAATAATGTTTGTGACATGCATGGACACAGCACCTCGCTGTATCGTTGCACGGGAGATACTCTATGATTTAACTTATTGCTGTCGTCATTTACGGTTAGTTTCTGCTTTCAGCAATGTGTCAAGACTTTGCGAGCGATCAGGTAGCCTATTGTATTGAAAAAATTCATAGCTGACTGAATCATCCATGCACGGACACAACAATGGATGAATATGTTTGCTTCATCGCCAAAGGAATCAAGAGTACATAGTTGATACTTCGGAGCAAAGATCGAGATATTTTCGGTGCTGGTACAGTATACTGTACTCTGTGAACAGAGATTGAGAAAGTGACTTGCATCCGTCACAAAACTAATACTAAGTATTGCGATGCCGTCGGAGTGAAATTTGGATAAAAAACGGAGAAATGACTCCGAAGGCGCGATAGCGCCGAGGATGGGAATAGGGTGGAATATGGAAATATAAGTGAAATGAATGGGAAATATTAAAAGAGAGTGGTACTAATTAGTGGCGAGATGAAGGGCAGTAGTAGGGCGTTGAAGGTTCTGGAGTATTATCTTTGTCACCAAAGCTCACTCTCTCAATCTCTGTTCACATAGTATACCAGCACCATATTTTCAAATGCTGAGATTAGATCTCTCTACAGTTCATCCCAGATGCACAGCTGTACATATATACGGTATATTAATCTCAATCGTCTCATGCCAAAAATATGTTCATCGGAAACAGAGATTCAGCCGGAACAGTCTGATCGAAATTCCGTTATCTTGGAGCATACTTGCTTTCGCGGTCATGGTAAACTTCTTTATGCGTCGTCTTCATGGTCAACCAGAAGCATCGCACACGCAAGCAAACGAATGCCGGCATGTTGCCATATTACTCACACAGCAAGGTGCTATATTCCAACCAGAGGACCGTATTCTAGTACTGCTTCGTTGTTTGACATGATACCGCATGAATGGCGCTGGGTTTACGAGCATAATGGCTCTATTTCAGGGCAGGTCTTGATACGGACAAAGAATTCTGTGTATATTCTGTCCCAAAAGGATTGCTTGGATCTGGGCCATGCTCGTGGCCGACCTGCTCGTTCTGTGTACAGAATCATAGGCGAGAACCGATCAAGAACTGATGTTTATGGGCAGTTTAGCGGCATTCCTCGGTTTAACTTATCCCTAAACAATGATAGTGAGGTACTGGATTTGAGTGAACCAAAGAATAATGACGCCTACGCCGAATGCGTTTTTGACTACTCGCCACCGGATACTTACACATCGTGGAATTTGAGTCGTCCTTTTCCTGCAGAGATGGCTCAAATGGTGAAAATTGTTGAAGGTGGACATACGGAAAAACGACAGACTTTGACCGAGTATAACTTTGATTCCTCGAAAGAAACCCT
>JAAUYH010206075.1_pt1 | contig 11995 bp, 9 predicted proteins | sample 7278061 | NCBI WGS metagenome assembly JAAUYH01 (sample SAMN14350203, study PRJNA611818) | marine sediment metagenome | isolation source: surface marine sediment (0.6m) | place: French Polynesia: Moorea | collected 2018-08 | reverse complement strand
TTCGTCATGCCAGCCAGACCGATTGTGAACGAGGAGCGACCGCCGGTGGTGTTCAGGGAGGTGGAGCGAAAACACCAGAGCGGTGCGAGCACGCTGGTGCAGACGGATGAGGCAACGGTCGTGGTGGCGAGAGGGGAGGGTGGCAAGGGCATTACTCATTGCGCGTTTCACAGGAGTAACTTGTTCGTCGCTGCGGTGGCGGAGGACGCGAGCAACGTGGTGTGTGTGTATGAGGTTGATGGGGGTACGATTATTGCGGCGTTGGTGTTGTTGGGAAAGGTCACGGAAGTGAAGGCAGTGAAAGACACGTTCCTGGTGCTCACGGATTCCGACCAGGCGTACTTGTGGCGAACGAATGGTGCGGGTGCGATGCGTGTGGATAATGGGAAAAAGAGTTGGAGAGCGCCGCCGAGATTTGGAAAAGTGCTGTCAACGGCGGAACATGTGGCGTTGATTGGCGGTTCTACGGGGCGATGTATCGCGCTTTATCTCACAGACGAGGACGAGGGATAGCGTACTGCATTTTGGTGACCATGAGGTGTGTTCATTGCGAGTCGAAAAGGGAGAAGGTAACGCGGTGGTTGTGGTTTGAGGTGGGATTTCGGGGAAGAGGTAATGGGCAAATGTACAGTACAGGAAATTTACAAGAAATCAAGACATATTTTGAGGTGACGTCAAATGAGGTGAGGTGTGTCGGCGAAGTCGAGAGAGACAAAATGTCAAAAAGTCGAGTGGGAATTAGCGCGAGGTCGTGCACAACTTGTGAGTAGGAGAGATCATGGATGTGAAGAAAAGCAGTGCGTGGCTGTATTACTGTGTGGCACACGGTCCTGAGAGCCATGATGCACCATTCCGGTGCATTGATGTTAGTCGACAACAGTTGCCGATAGATTCTGGTAACACTTTGAAAATGGGGACGACGTGTCATAAAAACGGATAAATTTTCACGCTGGGCGCAGCGCCTGCGTACCAGTAAATCAACAGTTCGTTTCCATTCCGCACTTACAGTATCTGTACACTATACCCAACACCGCGCAGAAACAGCGCCACCCCTCAGTCGCCTCGACGCGCCTCTACCTACCATGGCCGCCACCGCCTCCATGCCCGAGCCCGGCGTCGACTACCCCGTGCGCCTCGGCCGCAGCATGCTGGGTGGGGAGCCCCTGCGCCGCCACTTCGCCCTGCACGTCGTCCACCTCCCGGATTCTGTCGCCCCCGACGCGCCCGGCTCCCTCAAGTGCAGCGGCGATGCCGTCGCCGCGCGATTGCCCGCCGGCGACAGCGCCATCGAGTTTACCGGCACACGCCCAAAGAACACCAGCCAGAAGACTGGCGAGTACGCCCTCGTGTTCCATGACGGTGTCATCTGGGTCGAGCGCCTTGCCGACTCTTTCGTCAACGTGCGCGCGCAACCTGGCCAGGTTGACATTGAAACGCCGCCACTCACCACACCCGCGCCCGGACCCGCCGATGAGTGGAACGCCACTGCTGGGTCATCGCCTGTCACTGAAGAGGACGAGTATTCGAACCCATTGAAGCCGATGGGTGGCGTGCGCAAGAATCGCGTGTCTCCGCGGAACAGCCCGCGTGTCGTGCCCATGACCGCTGGGAAGGGCCTCGCGACGAAAGCGCTGCCGGTGTCGAACGCGCGGCGGAGACCCGAGCGCCAGAGCGGCGACAGTTCCAGCGATTCCGAAAGTGGTTCCGACTCGTCCAGTGGAAGCGACAGCTCGGGCGATGACTCCTCGGAGTTCACGGACGGTAGCTCGGACGAGGATTAAGCGGCCGCTATCCTCAATCCGCGCCCATCACCGCCGTTTTGTTCTGCTGGCTCGACGTTTACTGCTACTATTACTACCTTTCTACCTACTACTTTTACTACGGTGTCGGCCTTTCTCCCGACTTGCTGATATACTAAACTACCTTGTCTGCGAAGTCTACCGCTCTGCTTTGCTGCATGCGTTTCCGTGCGTGCGTGGGTAGCGCCCGTTTGTTGCGCTGGTGCAACATCGTCCACTGCCCGTATGCATGCCATCCCTTCGCTCGCTGGCACTTCCTGCGGATTGCGTATGCGCACCCGACGATTGGTTGCCATTGTTTTCGCTGCTTGTAGATGTATGTTTCCAATTCCTACGAAACCAATGGGGTTTTCATACGGCGTGTCGAAATCTTGCTCCTTCCTCACCTACGGTCCAGTACCGTGCCGGTACAGTCTTCTTGATCATCTGACCGCGTGCACTCCGTTTATTCCGAGTTCATGGTGGCGCTGCGAAATGAATGCTAGGTATCGTGAACTTACAAATATTTGGTTGTTGATAAATCGACGGTACGTACGCTTCCCGAAGACGCACCGGTAGCGCGGATGCCGGATGCCAGCTTGAAGCGACCCGAAATGACGTGCGCACGCCTGCATTCAGGTGCCGACTGGAAATGTGCGTGCGAGTGGATGAGATTCGAAAGTGGCGGTTTCGCATATTTGTTGGTGGAACTGCAGATAGTTGTTGGGTACAGCACAGTACCGGTACTGTACAGTACAAGTATGGTGGAACGATTCTGTGCTAGCTGGTTCGTTTCGCAGTGGAACATGGCGATGACGACCTCGGAAAGGTGATGTGATAGTTGGCGCCTCGATCTTTATCAGTTGTATGAAGAATTCGGGATTGCGGGCACATGTTGGTGACTCTAGCTCCTTATCGATGACGTGCGCGTATCCACTACTACGTGTTTTCGTATGTTATCGATAATTCAAATGGCAAGTGTATTCGCATTCCACGTGCTCCATAGCGCATTAATTCATCCGAATAGAACTCAACGCGAATACAGAATTCGAATGTAAGACGTTGCTGTTTTTGTAAGCGGCTAACTTGGTCAACTGGAAGGCAATGGGTTCGCTTGGGAATGTTGTGCCACTGCTTCCGTGTGAGTTGAAAGTGGGATGTGGGTAGCCGATGATCCGAATTTGCCAAAGAACCTCGACTTGTGAATAACTCCGAGTAGTGGAAAACAAAGCAATTAGAAATCTGGGTGTGACAAGAATAAAACAGTATAATCCACGAGACAACCTCGGAAAATTGTCCTGCTGCAGTACAGTACTAAATTTACTGTACAGTGCAGTGCAAACCAGTTGCAAATAACCTCTTAACTTGCAATCGAACGAGTACGTATTATTTTCATTACCGAGCTTTCACTCCCTCGCGATTACTTTCCCCTCTCATATTCCTCTTCTACAAAACAACTGGTGCATCCGATTGTGGTGCTCGACTGTAAAGCATGAGTAATTAGACTGTAGATTTGTGAACAACCGAAATATAGTTTGCCACAGTCTCCCACGTGTCATTAAATTTTCATGTCCTTTTGTAAAGGTGTCGTCTGTTCGCGTGGCCAAATTCTTAATTGATCGCTTTCAACTACGGTACAGCTTATTGGGCTCGAAATGCTCTGTTACGGAAGATGATCCCCAATAGCCGAATGAATTGTAATACGCATTGAATGAGCATAACAAGTAAACATCAAGAACAGTAACGTGGTAAGGATTACATGTACTTAACCTTATTTATTACGAACCAGAACTGCGAGTTTTGTTTTTATACTACAATTCGAGATATGGTCTGTCAGCGAAAAAAAAGCAATGTTTCAAGCATAAATAGCTGTCGTACTCTTTGCTAACATCTTTCTAACCATTTCTACACTTTATGGAATATTGAATTGTACTTTGCGCATGTTTGACTCCATCAAGCAGGGTTCCGTTATCGGATTTCACTAAGAATTAAGAATTTAAATACACCGTACATTTCCATATTTTTCCTCATTAATGTACATTAAATACAATGCATTCTCCCGATTCTAGATCTGTTCAATTTTAAAAACCTAAGAAATTTGTTATGTATAATAATGAATATCTGACAGCATTGCGTCAATAAACGTTGTACTAGTCCGATAGCTGTAGGAATGATTCAAAAATTTATTTCATTTTCAAAAATACTGTGCATTTGATTAAGAACAGCTTAGATTCAATCAATCATAATAAATCGATACTGTAAAGCATGAGATCAATTATTTACTTCTTACAGAACTAATACTATTACACTAGTAACTTTACCTGTATAAAGCGATGAATTCTTCTAAGATCCATGTCTATCAACAATCAAGTCACACCTGACCTGTTATGATTCTTCAGTTCAAGCAAGAATTTCATCGAAACACAATTATTAGTTGCTTGTTTGAATTTATATTGGAATAAACGGTTCTAAAACTCATTTAAGTATTTTCTGCTGATTCTGACGTTCGGAATTTTTTAAATAGTTCTTTGGGACTATTCTGCAATGTAACTAACATTCAAATCATTGTCCAAATTTGCATAACAATGAAACTGGGACCGTAAATTCAAAATTCTATTGATTTAAGGGCATTGAATTAATTTAAATGATGACTGTCTGATACATTGTATCAATTTAGAGGTAGGAGAAGCAAAAAGAAGCATTCCTATTCAACCTTTTATTCACTGCCGTCATTTTTATTTGGCACTCAAAAACTGATTCCAGGATTATATGACCAGTAAATGATTGGTGATGGTACAGTCATATGTATCTGCGTCATTTTCCATCCACTCGGTGCGATATTAGAAAGTACTAGACGGTGATAGAGCATTGAATTGGTAGAATAGCTGAAAGCCCATAATTCTTAATTATCTGGAGAAGACACTGTAGGATAATGGGCTTCATGGTCCAATTAGAGAACCGAGCAATATAATGAACAACTCCATTAGCATTGGTAATACGGCTACTGTATCTCTATTTGTGAGCTACTGCTGTGTTGTTAAAATCAGCTGATGTTCCGTTTCATTACATTCTCAATAACTCACCGCTCGACTTCCCATATGAATAGTGCGTTACAACGTTACGAAACAATTTCTGTGCAAACTATCTTTTATAATCCTACAATTATCCGAACTGTATCTATTGGTAGATTTCTTCAATTCACAGTTTACTGCATGACTGAATTAACATTACCGATCGGATCCGGAACTGTTCGGTACTCAATGGTACTGAAAATTGTTCTTTGAGAAATGGTTGGGCACTTCAACGTAATGATCAATGGATTTAAATCATAAGGAACTTCTATTCCTTGAAAATCCTCCTATAACGTTGTAAGACTGTCTCAAATGTCTTTTGCAAGATCATTGTATTTTCCAGTTGTTTTAGATCGATCCTCTTCTGCCAACTTTCATTTCATATTAATTTTCATTCAAAATGTGATGTTCTTTATGCAGAGATGAAAATAATACCCGAATATAATCCAATTTGGTGGTTTAATAAGCAGGAAATTGTGTTGGATGCCCGAAATTCCTGCAGAATTTAGGTCATATTTTAGCCACCTTGGTGTTGAAACAGGCCTGTAAAGATATCATTTCTTTCTCTTGGACATCGTCTTCGCTCTATTATGATACAATACCTGTACCGAAATTTTAGTTTCGTAGATAATCATTCCATACATCATGACATCGGCACTGTCCTACTAAATTCATCAGTCTTCCATTTTTGGAATTCTGACCACAATCGGAAGGACAAAAACTACAATGAATTAGAAATAATTCAATTGGAATTTGTGATTTCACATCTAACAGCCTTCGTAAACTCGATATAGAACTTATATCGCAAACGATGCTTGATTTTTATATGGACTGTTATCTCAAAAACCTAAGTCTTTCTTACCGCTTGTTCTTTATATTTCTATCAGAAAGCAATTGAAATACCTTTGTGTTCGAGAAACGTTTTCTTGTACTCTTTTCCAAGGAAATTTCATTTTTCATATTTGATGAGTATCCTTTGTCACTTTTCACTTCATATTCCTTCAAACTTTAGTCTCTCTGTTCTCACTAAAATAGAAAGTTCAAGGTATAAAGTTTTTCAGCACGGCGTGGCATTCACTGCATTGCTGACAGATTACTGCAATCTTTACTGCACGATACCAAGTCATTAAAAGATTTTATCCGAAAAGCATTAATAATTTGAACAACTATTTCCATTGCATGATTAATTCTGCATATCGACTTTTGTTTCTGGTTATAAGAAATCTGACAGAATTGTTCTGGATAGATTATTTCCCAATTAAAGTGAATTTGTTCGGCATAGGTTGCTGATTTTAGTCCTATCCGGCTATTTCATTTACAATTTTCTAACTGATTCAAGTCATTTTGGCAATATCGGGCTTGGTTTCCTTAAAAGGCAACCAACATATGAATGAAATCTGAATAGCACTGCAGTTTGAATTATAAAGTTTAGGATATCATTCCTCTTTTTTATGACCCTCTACAGCGAAATAACCAACCTACGCGACACTAAAAAAATTGGACTCTACTGGCTCTATATTGAACGATGGATAATAGTAATCGGACTGATCGTATGAAAAAGCTATATTTAAGGAACAAAGAATGTATAAAAGTGTTCTTTAGGATTTCAGTGTGAATTCAATTATAGAATCTCTGATTATGTGCTTGTAGAAAGAACAACCCAACATATTTTAACAGTGCCCGCATTTTGCACAGCAATTTATAATCTACGAATTGATTTCTTCGTAAAATCTCTTCTCGAATGCTTGCACTACATTAATAGCCAGATTTTTTCATTCTTGTTACTTACAACTATACTACTGCCCTTTTCAATACTACATTTGCGTAAACACCAGCTTCTTCTACAGTATCTTCCCGAACAATCCTGTTTCATTTTCAGGAGAAACACAGGGTTCCTCTTTGGAATAAATTTGGAGGAATACTCCCACGGATAAGCAGGATTTAGATAATTGAACCAATACGTATGGAAAATGTAACCTAGTTCACGAATAATGAACGGATAAGGATCATTTATATATCAAATAACAGTGGACAGAAAAGAATCTTTTTTCTTTCTCCAGGACAGAAACGGACTGATTTTTACATTTTTCTTGGTGCTCATTTTGTAGGAAGAATTTGAACTTGCACAGCTCGATTCAAACAGACTTAACCGACAGCGAACAACGGCGCTGTGGAGCAAATGATAGCAAGAGATGAATCAAGAATTATTTTTGCATGAATCGTTGGCATGAGATGAATTTCAGAATCAACAAGTTTCATGCCAGCGAATTCAACATTCGCATTTTGATAAGTTGCTGAAACCAATCCAGTGCTTTAACTATGCCGTATTGTGTCACGAGAACTCCAACCTTCACGCTAGGCGGGTTCTTTGAAAAGATGCTTTGAATGGATTCTGTTCTACATCGAGCGGGATGTTTGAATCAAATACAAGAAAAGAAGAAACAAGTAGGTTGGGTAGCCACATGAAACGGGATGGAGCTTCTGATAGTGTAACGATTCCGTTCCAACCTGATTTGTTTACAAAATTTAGTGTAGATATTGCGAAAGCAGCTGCTTATGTGGTTGTTATCGACATGCGACCCATGAGGTTTATAGACCATAGCTGTGAAGGGGTGAAAAAGCATGTATGTGCGATATTCAAAGCTGGTCAATTGTAAAATTGGCTGTGAATATTAACACAGACTCTTACATGCCCACTCGTGCTGCTACGGCTGCATTATTGAACCAATTAGCTCATCATGACCGTGACCAAATTTATTATTAGTTGAAAAATGAAATACTTGCGGTCAGTTGAGCTAGAACTATGGAAGTTGTGAGTCACACCATTCAGAACAAGGCCTAGTACGATTTCTCATTGCGTTGCGTCAAAAATGAGTGCTTAAATGCTCTATGCGGCCAATTCAATGTGCGGATTTGGAACCAAACAATTGCGCTCATTGAAAGCCCATCTGTACTATCAGTAGTTAAAGTGCATTCTACTATCGATAATACCTTGGAATAAAACCATGGATGTCAATGCGCGCCTTGTATAATTCTTTTACTTCCGTTACATAAGGGGCCCGCAGAGATGGCCAAAATGGCCGATAGTTCAGTAAGCAGAAACAGAAATACCCCCGGCGATCAGTGGAAGAAGCGCTGAAAGTAATAGTACAGATGGTGGACGTGAAAATCGTGTATTCGGTAAAAATGCCTCTAATTTGGGAAAATCATGGAAAGATCAGATTGAGGTGCATCGGAAGTAAATGAATCGTTTTTACATTGCAATGTATAAATTATAGAAAAGAATTGACGAGAGAAAGAGAAAAGATGATTAACAGCGAACTGAGTAAAAAAGGGGGAAGGGGAAAAACTGCATATCAATTTAAAAGCTACGTCAGATGTGCTTGAAGAATTGTATCTGACTACAGTGCGCCTACAAACTTCTGAATGTCCATGTAGTCATCGGGCTTCGCATATTTTGTACAATTGTATACGGAAATTGAATTCAATGTGAGAAAGCTCGAATATCCTCAAGACACATGAAATTCATATGCCCATTTATCTTATTACTCCAAGGAGCACCAAATATTCTCATGAAGTATCTGAAAGTATAGGTCGAAGTTCATGGCTTAAAGATTGTTGGATACTACCGCCATCCTTCCCTCCTTGAAACAGAATTCGTCTCCTTTTCGTCTGTCCGTAGTAGCAAAAATCAAGAGCTGAATCGATAATTCGAATAATGGTAGGATCGGAAGAATCCCAGAGTGACCGTGACTTTGAATCGAGCGAACTCGGCGCCGAACTCACACCTGCGAGCATTTTTGAGCCACGTTGTTGGGAGAAAAGGAAAATTATAGCTTGCAGATTTTGCTAATGCACGAGCCTCGAACTATTTGAAATTTGACGAATTCGCTTGATATAGCTTTTTAAACAATGCAAATTTTGGATTTTGCAAAGCAAAGTTCATATAAGAAATATTTTCAATCAGTTTGGATATCCAAACAAGGATCATCCCTATTTTTAGGTACATATCTCTGAGTTCTTACTAATCCAGTACCGTCTTGTGCCAGCTGAAGAGTTTTCTAGATATTGAGCATAATATTTATGGAATAGAGGAATTCGATTTCAGCACATAACCTACAAAGCATAGCCGTTTTGCAGTCAGTATCTTCGTAATTTGTAGAATTTTTCGTTAGTAGTTCTCTGTTTCATCAAATTGTGCTTTTCGTAAACCAAGCATTTCTTTTTCAACTATTCGTTGTATTCGATTAAGCAACAAAGCCTAATTGCCACTAAATAAGACACCAAATACACTTTGGTATGAATTGAACACTAAGCAGGATTTAGGGCGAATCTAGTACCAAACTCAGTTTTGTATTGATTTTAACTCCAATTTCCGTGATCAAATAATGACCACGAATCAATTCGTGTCAAGCACGATTTCGCTTCGCACTACAACAAGATGTGACAAAACACAGAAATAGAGTAAAGAGCTCTAAGAAACTGTAATCAATTATGTTATGGCCGAGAATGAAGACTACGAAGTGCATAATCTCGGAAATGATGGAGAAACTACTGATGACATTGAAGCACAAAAAGGTACTGAAATAATGGGTGGACGACAAAAATTTTCACCAAAACTAAGATGGTCTGGAACCTGAATCTATTGACCAATTACAAGTAGAAGTTAGCATATTGTGTTGTGATGTGAGTTTCGACTGGTTCAATTCGAAAAAAGCACCTATTCTATGAATCGTGGTGTATGGACACAGAATGGAAAGTGGAAAATAAATCTTCTCTGTGCTGAGGAGGATACGTCGATAAGCTATGAGCCAAGTGTCATTCTACTTGTAGCACATGCAGCTTTAATCTGTGTAGCCTACTGGGAGAAGGAGAAAAATTGTTGGTGTTTTGACTACTGGCACAATATTTATACAGAATTGAAAAACGTAGCTATTTTTCATCCAGTCAGTAGTAGTATATAGTACTCTACATATATATCAATTGAGCAGATTGGAGAACGAAACTGTACAGTGCAGTCAGACGGACGTGGACAGCAAGTATTGCGGACGGAAATCAGACAAAAAATTCAACTGGAACCAGATTAGAGTCGCGTTGCGGTGGATTCAGTTGGCGCTGAGAGTAGTAACGGATGAAATGCATCGTAAAATATATCAAATTCTCATGTGGCGGACGACCAAATCCCTTGCTCTGAATCCCTAGAGCCTCTCATTCGATTTTTGAGCACTAGTCAAAAAACAATTCAATTTCGAAGTACTTGAGTTCCAGAATTCATTCGGTCTATCCTACCCATAACCAAGCGATGATTCTTTAGGATCTGCATGCTTAATTTTCCATAAAAAATTACCGAAATCCACAAAAACTGATTATTCTCAAATCAATCTGCCCGTATACACAGTAAATGCATTGTTTGTGAAATCGAACCGGAATTCTAGGTGAGCGAAATTTCTTTAAAGTCATTATACAAACGTTACTTACGTTGCTTAGAAAATGGCTTCTGCTCTATACGGAACTAATTTTCATACTGCCATTTAAATTCTCTCGGTATAATTTTGAGGAAACTCTTTTTAAGGAGAAATAAATATAGTTGAAAGTACAATAATCTTTACATGCGAACGAGTTTCTGGCCGCTGACAGCAAAATGTGTAACTGATTTTGAATCTGATCTACCCTGTACACTTTTCAAGATGGATTTTACAGAGATGGAACAAGTTCACGACTCGCATGGTCGGGGAAGCGAATAAATCTTTCTCTTGGAATTGTTTCGCTCCTAACTATGTTTTTCTCTTCTGCATGAAATCTTCTATCCGAATCCTTCACTTGTTGAGCTCTATCTACAGTTTCTAATAGAATCTGCTGAACGAGTGACCTCTGTCCAATCAGATTTTTGAAAGTGTCTACCTTTTGTTGGGAATTTCAAACTTGTCTGCACCAGGAATGTTAGTGCTTTGATTTTATCTATCCTCTGTACTGCAGATTTATTGATAATTACGTGTTTGAATGTCTAAGCTGTACTATTTCAGACACTTTGATGACTGTTCAATCAACTTTCGGTGTGTGGATACAGGTTTAAGCCTAATAAAGTTTCGTCCCTTGTCTACTAATTCTGCTATTTAATACTTCTAGCCACAAACATGTATGAACCTCCAAAATAAATTCCATTTGAAGCATACATCTACCAGTCTCAAGTAACAACAATAAATCATACCAATAGATTGAAACATAGAATGACACCAGTCAAACACGATTTTTTCGAACGTCTGTGTTTGTTAAGTAAAATCCATAGGATAAAGGGATCATTTTTTAAACATTTCTGTGGTTGAAGAATGTGATAGCAAAGTAAATGGCTCTTCGTATTAGCCTGTTTATTTTTCGTACACCAAACATGCGTTAGCATCCTGGAATAAGATTTTTCGAAGACATATTGCCGATTGTTGGCTATAATCATATATTTAGACAAACTATCATTAGTTGTTTGTCGAGAATTCTTTTTCCCACTGTTATGTCCAACAGATTTGGCGTGCGTAGTCTGGTCATATATTTCTGCGCAAAATGTTTCGAATATTTTTGAAATCTTCGTATTTCTACTAAATATATCGTGGCATAGCAGTGCAAACTCGTCTTTGGACTTTATACTAAAAGTATCTGGATGCTTTAGCTCTGATTCGCACAGGAGTAAATTCGTTGACGGTTCTCAGCGTTCGTAAAATTTTCGGAGAGTTAATGCCATTAAAAAACTTTTGATGATTGATATGATAGTGAAAAATTGAAGAATAATTTTGCAGTCGAATACCTTTCTTTCAGATATTTAGAGCTATCAATCAAGGTTTCTTGGTTCAGGTATGTCACTCCTTTCTCGGCTTTTTGTTGATTTCCTTCCTTTGATGAGTAATTGAACTATGTACTTGCAAGTTTCACAGATTATTGACGCTGTGCGCCCGGTGACAAGATAGACTCATCATCATGCAGCATATTCGATTCCTTTTGTCCTTTCTTCGTTGGCTCTTTTCCGTTTTCAACTTCAGGAATCTTGCTATTCGTGCCAGATAGATGCTTGATTAGCCCATACAGTTCGTCAAACGCTTCTTGCGAGATATCGAAGTAGTATTCGAGTAACATATTTGGTCAAGGAAAACCATGGTCTCA
>JAAUYH010074967.1_pt1 | contig 11995 bp, 8 predicted proteins | sample 7278061 | NCBI WGS metagenome assembly JAAUYH01 (sample SAMN14350203, study PRJNA611818) | marine sediment metagenome | isolation source: surface marine sediment (0.6m) | place: French Polynesia: Moorea | collected 2018-08 | reverse complement strand
TATCTTAAGAATGAGTATCTCTTGTAATTATTAAATCCTAGAGGAATTACCGAAGACAAAAAATAAATAATACAAACGTATTTATCTACTCTAACCTTGTCATTCTCATCCTCAATTTAATGTAACGTGAGAAATTCTTCTGCGGTAGTGGGATGAATGGCAATGGTATCATCTAAATCTTGCTTGGTAACACCTTTACGAATAGCAACGCCTAAACATAGAAAATCTCTAAGTATCAGGTGAGTATCTTAAGGAGGGATATTCAAATCTAATGTGAAGATTTTTGTTTTTGATTTTTGTATTTAACCTACCACTTTTTCACTAACATTTTCCCGATTGTGTGGTTCCCAAAGATTACTAATATCCGGACCTGAGGGAATTATCCCACCTGGGTTAAGGGGAAACAAATTTCCGTAGTAATCCTGCTTAATACTATTTAGGTCGCAAGTTTCTGATACTTTGGGAAGTTGATACAGATCGCGCAAATAAGAACCCAAGTTTTGATAGTCTCGAATTCGACGACGGTTACACTTGAATAAGCCGTAATACACAATATCAAAACGAAACAAAGTAGTAAATAAGCGCACATCTGCGAGGGTTAATTCTTCTCCACACAAGTATCGATTTGTTTCTAAGACTGCATCAATCTCATCCAAAGTTGTAAATAACTCATCACAAGCTTGGTCATAGGCTGATTGAGTTTGAGCAAATCCACAACGATATACCCCATTATTAACTGCATGGTAGATTTTTTCGTTCCACTCATCTATTTGCGATCGCAATTGTTCTGGATAAAGGTCTAATGTGGGGTTAGTAGCAAAATCATTGAACTGAGAATTTAGGATGACAATAATCTCTGCACTTTCATTGTTAACTATTGTTTGAGTTTGCTTGTCCCATAGCACTGGAACGGTACAACGTCCTTGGTAACCTGGTGACCCAAGATTATATAGTTCTGGGAGCGTGCGCAAACCTTCTTCCTCTTGGGGGAAAATCCAAATTCCTTGGTCGGGGGAAGGAGATACTATTGATACTTCTATTGCATCTTCCAAACCTTTTAGTGCTCTTACAACTAAAGTTCTATGAGCCCAAGGACATCCTAATCCAACATAAAGACGATAACGCCCTTTTGCTGGTGGATAGGTATTTTCGGGGTTATTAATATCAAGGGTAGCAATATCAAGGGTACTAGTATCAGTAGTACCAATAAAATTTCTAAACTGACTTTCAGGACGAACATATGCTCCGGTCTTACTACGAGGAGCAAGATTAGACATCATGAATTTCCACATGGTTGTCCAAACAAACTTACCAAGTTTGATAATGAAACCAGATGGGAGAGACTTACCTTTTTTTTTGATTTGTTTGTTCATATACAAAAGTTTTTTAATTTAATTATTATGCTTATTTACCCGGAAATCATCTCATTCATACTGTTGTAAAACATAAGATTTACTAAGGTAAATTGTGCCAAAAATTATTTAGCAGATTATTTAGTAAGTTTTATAATTTACCGTGTAACACTTAATTGAATGAGGTTAGACCAGAAAAATATGGATATTTCAAGTATTCCTAAAGTGTTTTGGTACTCTTTGAGTATCTCATTATTATCGCTTACAACAGGTTTGACAGTATCATCAATTTTTGCAACTAGCGTTTCGGTTGAAGTTGCAAACTCAAAAATAAATCTTAGCAAAAATATTAATAGCGTCCAAAGAATCAATCAGGACTTAAAAAATAAAGTTGAAGAACTGGAGGAAATAGATAAGGCTTATAAAGAATTACAGCAAAAATATAATAGACTTCTCAAGTCTACAAAACCATCAGTCACTCGAGAATTAAAAGAGTTGAATCCTGAGATACAAAAATTTCAGAGTCAGGTAAGAAAAATAGAGAATGAAGACTTGAAAGAAAAAATAATTCAAAATGAAGAGAAACTAGAAGCTATTAATGAACAAATCTCAGTAAACTAAATTATTTATTTTTATATTGTACTTCACATATTTTAAGGATTATAAACCGTATTCTTTTGTGTGTATTAGTTTTCCTTTCCGAGAAAATACCTCCACTTTTAAATTACTTTTACCTAAGGATTCTTTCTCAACACTAACCCTAGTAAAATTATCATTGGAATAAACAGGGGTAACATTAACTAATTTATAAGAATGGGACGAATAAGTTTTTAATGTCCCATCTAACTGAAAACTACTAGCTTGAGTATGGGCATAGGGCCAAAAGAAAGCAGAAGAAACAACAGAAATAATTTTAAAATTAGGTTGTTCTGGGCATATTAACTCTGCTGACATTGAACAGTGAACATCACCAGATAGAAAAATAACTGGTTTAATTTTATTCCTGAAAATAAAGTCAATTAATTCGGTACGCTGGGATAAAAAACCACTCCACTTATCAGAACTTTTTGTTTTAGAATCAGGGAAAAATGGGACTGATGATGCAATAAATTTTATTCTTCTGGAATCATTAGTTAACCAAGTTTTAATTGCCTGCATCTGTTGACTACTAATGATTTGTCTTTCAGTTTCCTCATCACTTAAATAACGTTCAGTTCGAGTATCAGTAATAAAGAAATCACAACAACCATCGTTAAAGGTATACCAAAATTTTGTTGGTGTACCAGTAATCTTACTTTTATCTTCTGATAGTTCAAATAATGGGCTATGACTCAGTTGATAAGTCATATATGCATGAATTGCCACAGGGAAAAGAGTCACCAAATCTTTTTCTGAGGCTTTGGACGGCCAATTATCTTCAATTTCATGATCGTCCAAGGTCATGTAGGTTGGGACTTGCGCCATCAATTTGCGGATATATGGTTGGGAAAATGCTTCTTGATAACGTTTAAAAAACTGATGGATTTTTTGGTCTGCAGCAATAAAGTTAAGATCGTCAGCGTATATTTGGTCGCCAACCATAATTAATCCGTCAGTTTCGACCCCTGAATCTATTTGCCGTAAAATAGATCTAAAAGTTTTGTCACCCCGGTCATCAAATAAAGAGCTTCCTAATATTCGTAGTAAATAGCGACAGGAGCCAAGAATAAATGAACGATTTCGATCAGAGTCTGTTGCTGCTGTTTTAAATTTATATGTTGGAACATTAGACCAATCAAATCTTTCTCCTTCAAGATTTTCCAAATTTTTTCGGTAGCATTTAACCCACCCAATCTGATATTCATAATCTTTTTCGGGTAGGAGATTATTGAAAACTACTACCCCAGTCATATCGAAATTAGGATTTATTCTGAAAATATTTGGTCTTTGAAAATTTAATTCTCCACCTGGGCGAATTCTTGCTATGCCAAAATAGTGAAGTTTTTTATCAAAAAGAGAATTCCACCATTTGAATAAGGCTTGAGTATATTGTTCGTATTTACCACGACCAAATATACGAGCATTATTACCAGTCACAGACCCTAAAATTGGTCCAACAGTTAAAGTCTTTACTTTCAATATCCCTAACCTTTTTCAATGAATTTCAAAATTTATCTATACTTATCAGATATTGGAGAAGTTTTACGTTGATAATTAAACTTTGAGCTAGACTTTAACACTGAATCGACAAATTGTTAATGAGTAAAGAAAAAGGATATCAATTCAATTTTTTTAGGTTTAGATCCCTTTTATGAAGAGAATTCCAATATTTACTTTAACTCCTATTTTACCCAAAACATCTTGCTGTCAGTTAAGGTTTCAATTCATCTGATCCAAATCAGGTTGTGCAGATGGGATTTCTTGTGTAGGTGGAGTTACGGGAGTAACAGGTTCGGGTTGTGTAGGAATTTCCTGGGTCGGTGGAGTTATAGGAGTAGCAGGCTCTGGTTGTGTAGGAATTTCCTGAGTTGGTGGAGTTACGGGAGTAGCAGGCTCTGGTTGTGTAGGAATTTCCTGAGTTGGTGGATTTACGGGAGTAGCAGGCTCTGGTTGTGTAGGAATTTCCTGAGTTGGTGGAGTTACAGGACTAGCAGGTTCGGGTTGTGTAGGAATTTCCTGAGTTGGTGGAGTTGGAGTAGCAGGTTGAGGTTGTGAAGGAATTTCCTGCGTTCGTGGAGTTGGAGTTGCAGGTTGAGGTTGTGTTGGCTGGTTAGTCCTAATTATTACATTTGGTCCTGATGATGGTGATTTTATCGGTTCAGGTTTCGTTGCCGGTGTTGAAGTAACCGGTGCAACAGGTGTTGCAGGTAAGAGATCTGTTGAAGGTTGAGTTACAGGTTTGTTATTATTGCTTGGAAAATTTGGATTATTTCTTCTAACTCCTGACCCTACTTGAGATGCATCTATTACATCTACAGCTTGTTGACTTTGAGTAATTGGACTTACTGTTGTTTTCCTAGGATTTTGAGTACTTAATTTAATAAAAGATGGATTTTTTTCAACCTTTGCACTAATCAAAGGCTTTTGCTTAGCTAGAGCATCTGTAGTTTCAGCTTGAACGCTAGCGATCGCTGGGTCTGGATTCGGTACTGTGGAGTTTGTTAGATCCAACCCCTGTACCAACTCGCTAGTCTCATAAAATGTTCTTAGATCGAAATCATACAAGCCTGCGATTCTGTCTTTAACTATTACTAATAACTGACCCGCAGCTAACCCGTGAGTTTGTGATGCATCTTTATTAGATACTTGAATCCCACTATCTGTTAATGCTCCGACGATAGTAGTATCTGTTACTTTGTCGTAACGTACAAATAATGCGGAACCACGAATTGCAGTAGCAGCATTCGGGGTGCGAATACGTGCTCCTCCCCTACCCGGTGGAATAAGTAATAAAGCCGTACCGTTGGAAAGAAAGAAACGCCTTGTTTTCGGTAGGAAACGAAATATAGCCCGCTCTCCTACCCTTGCGAGAGAGCCATCATTAAAGCGTAAATCGGCTAGGGAAGCTTTACCCGTAGATAGACTATCTCCGGGTATCATGCGATCTGTTATGCGTGCTTTGCGCCAAGGTTGTTTTTTTAACCTGAGTTGCACTAGATTCCGAAGCTTGTGGATTTCTGCTTTTGTCAACGGAACCTTAGCATGGGCTACCCCAGAAAAAGGTAGAAGTGTCACTCCCCATGCACCAAGAATTAAAATTGAAAATATTTTGCAAAACATATTTATCTGGGAACCTTAATGTTTTAACTGATACTCAAACCAGTTAGATGCGGATCCTATATATAGCTTTTCCCCTGACACTATTTATAACAAAATTAATAAGTGATTACGCTGACTATTTAAAAACTTTTCAAAATATCAACATAATAAATTTATTAGTTATTTTCACAAGTAACAATACAGAATCGCACAATTTGACAAAAAGTATTATTTGTCACTTTTATTTTTGCTTGATTTTTGAAAAACTGAGTACGAGAATGGCAACAAAAAACTAAACTTCTGATAAATTAGATTTTTATATTGGAAGTATAGTTTAAAAATATACTTTTTTTGTGAGTACAAACTACTAAGTATGCGAACCAAGAAAGAAAAAAATTCCTGGTTACCAATTCTTATTACTGCCAATGGAGTATTAAGCTTTGTTATACAACCAAATGCAGCTTCAGCAAATGAAACAAGTCTGTATATGGGCAATCAAATTCAAGTCTGCACGAACCCAAATATAGCACTTTCTCAATTTAGGTTACAAAAAACTTATACATGTAATCAATACCAGCATGATATTGTAGAACAAAAAAATGATGTATTAAATCCACAGCGTTATTCTCGAGAAATACTCCCCAAAGAGGAAAAATTCCCAAAGAAAATTCTACTCAAAAATACAAAATTTTTAGTGCATTCAGTAGGTCCCATAGACCAATTTAATTTAAAATCTCGATTGAGAAACGCTTCAATTGTTGATGCTGTTACTGAGGGAATTGATTTAGAACATAAAACAAAAAATACTGATATTAAATTGATTTATAACTGTATAAATACTGAGTTTAAAAAAAAGTCTGACCGTGAAAGTCAGTTTGGGAAACTTGAAAGCATAAATGCTTTGCAATTTTGTCAAATTCCAGTCAATCAATTTATCCAAGAAGATTCTCAGCTATACAAAAATAATCAGAGTTACTTACCAACCTCGTTCCCTTACTTGCTTTCCCAGACAACTGAATCACCACCACAAACTCCCGTAGAATCACCAGTTAAAAATGAGGAAAATCCCAATCCAACCCCAGAAAATTCTCAAATCGAAAATTCTCAAATAGTAGACCCACCACCAGTAGAAGGTGAAGCAGCGAATATTGACAGCAATCCATCCCCCGCAGAAATAGAAAAAAATTTAAATACAACAGAATCTAAAAGAAATAAAAAAATTCAAAGGCTATTACAAGTATTAGAAATAAATCAACAACAACAGTCCGCAAATTCAAGTAGTAAGAAAGATGTAAAGAATGGCGTAGATACAGATTCTGATACTGAATTAGGAGTTGTTAGAGTCTTAGAAAGACCACTAGAACAATTACCAATACCAGAACAACCAGTAGCAAAATTTAAGCCTGTAGGTTATTTGTTAGCCCGCTTTGGTTATTTTCAGACAAGTAATATTTTTTCTGCAGAGGTAGATCCACAATCAGATGGTCTATTTTATTCGGGACTTACACTATCAAGCCTTCCCCTCCGAATCGGGGGTAAAACTTACTTGCGAGGATCTATCGATGGCAATATATTTCGCTACATGGATCAAACGGATTTTAACTATAACCAGCTTCGATTTAATCTAGGAATTTTCCAACGACTTAGTCCAAAAATGTATGCAGAAATTGGTTGGAGAAACCAGCAGTTATTTTATGCCAGAGATAGCGATCGCTACAATATTGGGTCGGGAGAAAAATTTCTGAATGAAAATGCATTCCGCTTGTCTTTGGGAAGACGAGATCCATTAAGTAAAAAATTAATGTTAGATAGCTTTTATGAATTGCGTGTAAGTTTAACTGATATTCCCAGGAAGCGGGATCGTGTTATTAATTATCTCTCAATTTTCTTGAATTATTATTTACAAAAACCTTTGCAAGTTGGTTTGGGTTATCAGTTCAACTACTCAGATTTTACCGAACGTATACGGGAAGACAATTACCACAGATTCCTAGCTAGTCTCAACTATAAAATGTCTGACTATAGCAATCTCAGCCTACAGACAGGAATTTCTCTTGGTAGTTCAACCCAAGATAATATTGACTTTGATGGTTGGTTTTTCAGTATTAATTACAACTTAGATTTAGGTAAGTTTTAATTTAGGTAAGTTTTAATTTAGGTAAATTTTAGAACTAGGAATTGGTGACTAGAGATTAGTAACAGTTTAACTAATAACTGTTAGTGACTCCGTTCCGTAGATATCGCAGTGGTACACGTGAGTGTAAATAGTACATCAACTAGTAACTGGTAACTGTTAGCGCCTAGCGGTTAGCGGCTAGCGTAAGCAAGCGTACTGTAAGTATTGCGCATTAACCAGGTAACTGGTAACTGGTAACTGTTAACTACATATAAGAAATCCAATCACTCCAGCTACCAGCATAAAGTTTACCGGTATGGATTTGTGCGAGTTCTAGCGAGAGTAAATTCACACAAGCAGTAACACCAGAACCACAATAAACCAAAATTTCTTCCTTACCCTCTAAATCTAACCATCGACGACGTAGTTCTGTTTGAGGAATTACATAACCATTTTCATCTGTTACTTCTTTCCAAGGATAATTAACTGCGCCATCAATATGTCCAGCAATTTTATCTATTGGTTCTCTAATTCCTTCATAGCGATCGCGATCCCGAGAATCTACCAAAGTTACTCCTGGTAAATTTTTACGATTTTTCACCCCATTAATATCGACTTTTATGTTTGACTGGATTTGGGGATCAAATTTAGCTTGCTCAATAGGAGGAATTTTCTCTGTCAAAGGATAACCAGCTTTATCCCACGCAGCAAATCCACCATTGAGTACAGCGACATGATCGTGTCCCAAGTAGCGCAACAACCACCACAAGCGCGAAGCAAAAGCTAAACGGGAGTCATCATAGGCTACCACCAATGTTTTTTGGAAGTTTACCCCCATCTTGGATAACTTATTAGCTAACTCCGTAATATTTGGTAAAGGATGTCTTCCACCATGTTCTTTCACTGGAGAAGACAAATCTTCATTCAAATCCAAGTAGTAAGCTCCGTCAATGTGGGAAGTTTGGTACTGCTTTCGTCCTAGTTGGGGATCGGGTAGGGAAAAACGACAATCTACTATTACAACATCCGGGTCTTCGAGATGTTTTGATAGCCATTCACAAGAAACAACAAATCGATCACTACTCATCACAAATATTTTGGTTATTTTGCAATTAAGGTTTCTAATTAATATGTCTAGTTAATATTTACTATTATCAATTTTTTGTACCCATGTCAGAACAAGAATGTTTTACACCCCAAATTACAGGAGATGGTTCTTTCACTTTCTTTTCCACAGAATTTGATGAATCTTTCCACAGCCATTATGGAGCTCGCCAAGAAAGTTTTTTAAAATTCGTTCAACCAACATTATTGGATCGAAAAGCCCATCGTTCGCAATTAAAAATATTAGATATTTGTTATGGCTTGGGATATAACACTGCAGCAGCTTTACAAACAATTTGGCAGATTAACCCAAACTGTAAAATTGAGATTATTGCTTTAGAAATAAATACTTCTGTACCACAAGTTGCGATTGCTCATAATTTGTTTGACAACTGGAATTACGAATATACAGATATTTTGACCGAAATTGCAGTTAAACAAGAAGCCCACAGACAAAATCTTCACGCTCAATTACTAATTGATGATGCTAGATCCTCAATTCAAAATGTTTATAGTTCGGGTTTTCGCGCCGATGCAATTTTTCTGGATCCTTTTTCTCCACCCCAATGTCCTCAACTTTGGACTATTGAATTTATTAACCTAGTGTCTAAATGCTTAAAAACTGACGGTTTACTCGCAACTTATTCTTGTGCTGCAGCTGTGCGTATGGCGATGAAAGTAGCCCAATTAAAAGTAGGTTCAACTGCACCAGTTGGTAGACGAACTCCCGGAACAATTGCAACTCTCAGTGAGGCTGTAGAATTATCACCTTTATCTCAATCGGAACAAGAGCATTTACTGACTCGGGCTAGCATACCTTACCGCGATCCAAAATTAACAGATTCTGCAAACATTATTATTCAAAGACGACAGGAAGAACAAAAAACCTCAAAATTAGAACCTACTTCTCATTGGCGCAAGCGGTGGGAATCAAGATAGTAAGAGAATAATGTACTTGCGCTCAATTCTGCTTAGTAAATTTATTTACTAATAATATGTAGCTAATACTGAACTATACCAGCTATACTAACTTAGAACCTCACAAACATCAGGAGTCAAGGAAAGGAAGATATTTTGTACTGGCTTTTCTCGACCAATAGCTGTGTTGGTTTTTGCTGCAACCAGACTCAATAACTTCGCGTGCAGTATTTTGTGTTAAATACTATTTTGAGAAAGAAACAAGCTTTGAACTGGATTAATGATTTATCCTACTGGGAAATACATTAATCATCAACGTCTATTACCTCATTCCCTATTTTCGATCCCTTTAAAACAAATAGTGCATTTTATTTTGTGATGCATATCACAAAATAAACAAGTTATATATCACTGCAATGACTATTTAATAATAGTTTCATATTGCCGGTAAGTAATATCATAATAGACATCAGAAAAGCAGCTAAAAACTTGTTGATGTGTTAAAAGAGTTTGAGTTTTATTTGAACTTAAACAGTGAAATATTATCGGAATTATTCTATGCTAATAAATTTCCGTAAAAAACCTGATTTAACCTTTGCAAAAATTCCTCATACTGGATTACAAGATGAAAAGTATTATTTAAATTTGCACTTTTTGTATTTCCACAAATCTGTTCTCATAAAAACACATAGAATATTTGCTTGCTTTCAAAAGTATAAACATGCATTGTTATAATGTTTGATAAAAATTCTTTAAATATAGTTATTCAATTTATTAGCAACTCTTTTTTAGATTTTACCGTTAACCGTTTTTAAGATATTGGAGCACCTTTGTGATTCAATGGAAGTCCAATTATAGAATTCCTAATGAGGAAAATATTAATGAGTCAAATTTTTTGATTCAAGATAATACTATTGATTCAGACCCCACAGTCCTAGGTTTAGAAAATTTAGAAAATTATTCTTCCGAATTATCTCAACCAGACTTAGCAGAAGAACAAAGACTAGAAAAGAAAGGAGAATTTTCTGACATAGAAAATAACCCTCATGTTAAGTATATTTATGATTCAATTCTTGCAACAAATTTACAAGCCAAAGGTCTGACAGTGAATGCCTTTGAAGTAGATGCACCAAAAGTTTTAGTAGTTGATGATAATGCCGCTAGTCGTATGACTGCTGTTGCCTTATTGGCAATGGAAGGATATCAAGTTATCGAGGCGGAAAGTGGTGCAACTGCTGTAGATTTAGTTAATCACAAACAACCAGATTTAATTTTACTGGATGTGATGATGCCGGAGATGGATGGCTTTGAAGTTTGTCAAATCGTCAAACAAGACGAACAAACCAGGTTAATTCCGGTGATATTCATTACAGCACTTAACGATCGGCGCTCTCGCATTCGCGGAATTGAAGTCGGCGCTGATGATTTTTTGTCTAAGCCCTTCGACCGAGTAGAGTTAGCTGCTCGAGTAAAATCCTTGGTTCATCAAAAACGTTTAAATGAAGATTTAGATCATGCGGAAAAAGTCTTATTTTCTATTGCCAGAGCAATAGAAAGTCGCGATCCTAATACTGGCGATCACTGTGAACGTTTAGTTAGTCTCGGTCAAGCATTTGGAGAATATTTAAATTTGCCTCGCCATCAAATTAGAGATTTGATGTGGGGTGGTTATCTTCATGATATTGGTAAAGTTGGAATTCCTGACGCTGTATTATTGAAACAAGGAAAATTAACAGTTCATGAATGGGAAATCATGAGGGGACATGTGTTAATTGGAGAAAAAATTTGTCAACCCTTAAGAAGTATGCGTGGAGTTATCCCAATTATTCGTCATCATCACGAACGTTGGGATGGTTCTGGTTATCCTGATGCTTTGAAAGGAAATGAAATTCCCTATCTAGCACAGGTATTTCAAGTAATTGATATTTATGATGCTTTAACAAGCGAACGACCCTATAAGCAGGCTTATAATCCAATTGACGCACTCAAAGTAATGCAAGAAGAAACAGAAAAAGGATGGCGAAATCCAGAGCTTATAAAACTTTTTGCTGATTTTATTAATTGTTGTGAAAAGCATTGACACTCCCACGCCTTAAAGGCTGTGGGATTCTTGGTTCGGTGACTCGCCATTAGACAGCAGGCTTGCACCAACTGCCCAAGAGGGCAAATCTCCCCAAGCGTAAGTTCCTGTGTGCCCCACAGTACTTAGTCCTCGTTTAAGAATATTAATACTGGCATTCACATCTCTGTCTATCCCAACCCTAGAAGAAGTGGGTTTTGTGCTCCAAGGCTATAAAAATCAATACAACTATTTAGTCTAGTTATTTTGATACACTATGGAATTACGTAGTAAGCTGAAGACATCAATAAATCTTGCAAGTTATGAGCTTTCGACTTTAGGCTATTGAATTGCGCGTAGTGCTACAAGGATATTGCAGGAAATTTTGTCTTAAATTTCATGGCAAATCCTATCATTTTAAAATATCGAACGATTTGGAATCTTTATACGGGACTTAGACAAAAAACAAGCAGGAATAAGCCTTAAAGCTAGTCATGACAAGGGATTAACTTCAAAGCCCCTGCGTATCGCTCTTAGCGCCTAGCGCCTAGCGCCTAGCGGAAGCGTACTGTAAGTATTGCGTAACGTATGTTATTGCGTACCGGATCCGCAGGTAGCGCAGCTAGAGGCAAAGGGCGCACCTAACGGTGTAAGCGCAGCCATACCGTTAGGTTTAACGCCGTCGCCGCAGGCTCTAGGTATTGCGTG
>JAAUYH010004343.1_pt1 | contig 11996 bp, 2 predicted proteins | sample 7278061 | NCBI WGS metagenome assembly JAAUYH01 (sample SAMN14350203, study PRJNA611818) | marine sediment metagenome | isolation source: surface marine sediment (0.6m) | place: French Polynesia: Moorea | collected 2018-08 | reverse complement strand
CATTGTTAGCTAAGGTTAGCAAAATTATATCGGTCATCATTACATGGAAAGACTAGAGCAATATCGCGCCTGCATTCGCCAATTACTCACCGCTCATGCAGCCCTTGAGCAGGATAATTCCAACCCAGAAATTGAGTCCCAGCTTATTTTTGACATCGAACACGATCACTACCAACTGTTAGATATTGGCTGGGAAGATCTTAAACGAATCTACAATTGCTTTATTCATATCGATATCAAAGATGGCAAAATCTGGATTCAGCGCAATATGACCGAAGCAGATTTGGCTCAAGAACTGGTTGAAATGGGTGTTGCCAAAGAAGACATTGTGCTGGGGTTACATCCACCTTACAAACGTCCTCTAACTGGCTATGGTGTTGCTTAGGTTGAATCTTGTAGGAAAAAGACCTGAAATATAGCGCGATCGCACAAAGTTGAACTAGGTCAATAAAGCCCCAAATACTCCAAAAATAGCCGAATATACCTTTTAAACCCAAAATTTACCTAATGATATAAAATCATGGTTCAATCAACTACTCCCACCACCTACTACGTCAACCCAGTTACCGGCGACGATACCGCTGACGGGACTCAAGATAGCCCGTTCAAAACTCTTACTCACGCCCTGGGACAAGTCAGGACAGGAGAGCGAATTCAACTCGCATCGGGTACTTACAACGCCGCCAGTGGCGAACACTTTCCCCTGAGAATAGTAGCTGGCGTAACTGTAATTGGCAATCAAGCCAACAAAGGCAGTGACATCCTGATTGAGGGAGGGGGTGACTATACTAGCCCCTCTAACGCCCGCTTCAACTTTAACGTTACTTTCGCGATCGAAGATAACGTCGAACTGCGGGGCGTTACCGTCACCAATTGTAACAGCCGAGGCTCTGGAGTCTGGATTGAATCTCCTGCCGCGATCGCCCCCACAATTGCCAACTGTACCTTCAAAAACTGCGATATGGAGGGGGTGTTCGTTACAGACGGTGCCAGTCCGAAGATTCTCGACAGCGTTTTTAGCGAAAACCAAGGCTATGGCATCTCTCTGACAGCTAACGCCAAAGGAGAAATTAGCCAAAACCTCTTGCAAAAAAATGCTGTCGGGATAAACACTCAAGATGGAGTCGCGCCCATTATTGCCGAAAACACCATCAAGCTCAACAACCGCTCCGGCATTATCGTCAGCGGCTCTTCCCACCCTATCCTACGGAATAACACCATTGAACAGAACCTCGAAGATGGGTTGGTTGTCATCACCCAAGCCCAACCTGACTTGGGAACCAGCCAGTCACCGGGCGACAACCTGCTACGGGGAAACTGCCAGTACGACCTGCAAACCACCAGTACGGCAACAGTCAGTTTGGTGGGCAACCAGATTGACCCAGCTAGAATACGGGGAATCGTCGAGCTTCACAATAACCAAATTCCAACCCCCCTACCCTGTCCCGTCGATCCCCCAACCTATACTCTCTCTGGTCGCGTCATTGACCGCTCCACTCACCAACCCATCGCCAATCTCAAAGTAGAAGCCACATTTAGCGACGGCACGCAAACCCTACTGACCCGAACCAGCACCACTAACGCCTCCGGGGAATTTTCCCTGTTTTTTGATCGCTCCCTCTTCCAAGGAGAACGCAAGATACGAGTATCCTTCCAGGTATATCAAGGAGAACAACTGCTACCTACAGAAGCGGCGATCAACAACCTGCAACCTGCTGACCAGCAAATTGAAATTGAAGTTACCTTGCCTTCACAACAGTACCGCGTCAAAGGACAGGTGCGCCAGGCAGATGGCAAGCCCTGGGAAGGTTTGACCGTTAAAGCCTTAGACCAAGATCTGCGCTCTTCTCAACAGTTAGGAACCGATACAACCGATCAACGGGGATACTTCGAAATTCTCTACACGCCCGACCAATTTACCCGTGCCGAAGAAGCTCGGGAAGCTCGGGCAGATCTAACTTTTCAGTTATTTGACTCAGGTAATGAGATCACTGACTTCTTTGCCACTGATGAATCAGGAACAGTACTTCCATTCCAAACCGTCACCCGAGATGAGGTTCAGGTCCGTACCACCCCCATTTTCTTCAATGCGCCATCAGAAGTTACCATCAATCTCACCCGCAGCAGTGGCGTATCTGAATATGAACGGTTAGTTGAGGAACTGCGCCCACTAATTGAGCCTGAAAACGTTCAGCCCATCGACTTTACGGAGGAGGCAGACATTCCCTTTCTAGCTGGAGAAACTGGCTTTGAAGCAGATTGGATTCGCTTTTTGAAGGAAGCTGCTCAATTAGCGACAGAAGTCGATCTAGGCTTGTCCAACCCCAGTGATGCAGAGGCGATTTTTTATGGATTGGCTCGCTTGGGGTATCCTACCACGCTGAGTGAACTGCTTAGCCAAGATCTCAAGCCCATGCACCAATCCCTAGACGCGACCTTTGACTTTGATGCCTCACCCGGCGCTGGCAATTTAGGCCCGACTGACAAGAAAAATCTTATTCCAGCTTCCTTAAGGCCCCATTTAGAATCCGTCTTTAACATCCTCAAAGACTTGAAGGCTGAGACAGTTCCCCCCGAAGATATCCCCCAATTTCAGATTGATGCACAACAGGCGGTATTCCATCAGATGGGAGATGCGCTCCAGTGGGATCAGGCTAAACAGGCCTCAGTCCTCGAGAGAGTGGTCACCCCCGTTGCCATCAACGATATATCGCTGCAATCCCTGGTTGACGATCACTCCGTCGAATTTACTGTACAAGATGCCCAAGACCTAGGGTTGATGGTGAGTCTCTATCGTCTATGCGATGACAAGACCGAATTAGCCGAAGCCATTGCTCCGCAGCTCTCTACCGCTCGACCTCACCCGCTGAAGCAATTGGTGACCTGGACTCAACAAAATTGGCTGGAGATTATTGAAGCATCTGGCATTACCCCTCCCAACGACCTCACCCCAGAAGATTACGCCACGGTCCTTGAGGAAAAATTAAAGAAGCTCTACCCGAGCAATGCGCTATTTAAGGCAATCTTGCGGACCCACCAGGAAGGGGAGTCTCTGGCCTTGAACATCCGCCGGCTACAATCGCTCTATAGCAACAATGAATCTGTTGTTGGTATTAAAAACTTCCGTCAACTGAATGTTCCCACCCTCGACTCTGAGGACCTCCTGTCTTTACAGGATGCCCATACCCAATTGAGGCGCTTTGCGAACCTCTACAGAGGATTAAACATCAAGGCGATTCTGGACGACCGAAACCTGTCTGAGGCCGATAAGGTTCAGCAAATTACGACCCGTTTGAATCTTCTCTCTCGCTTCCGCAACGCCAACCCAGAGGCAGAAGTACTCGCTCTGGATTACACAGACAGTAAGGATATTGAAGACCTCGATTTTGAGTTCCTAAACCCTAACGATCCCCCAGAGGCTCGCCAAATGATTCTTTCAACCCTAAAAGACAATCAACGGTGCTATGCTCTCTCGAACGATATTAGCCAGACTCAGCAAATCCTGGCAGCAGGGTATAACTCAGCTATTACCATTGCCAGCAGCGGCTACGACAAATTCTTAGCAGACACCAAGCTACATTCCTCCACAGCCGAAAAACTTTATGAGTCTGCCTTAACACTGGTCAGTAAAACTATCACCCAAGTAGGGGCGATTATTGACTGGAACGAACCGAACTTTAGAAATTCGAATGTTTCTAACCAAGATGACGAAATTAAAGACTATTTAAAGACCATTGATGGCTTTGCTGCGTGGTTTGGCAGCCAGGACTATTGTAAGTGTGAGCACTGCCGTTCCATTTTCAGCCCGGCTGCCTACTTTGTAGACTTGATGTTCTTTGTAGAAAAAAATATTTTAGATCGCCACTTTACAGGCGATGGACAAGATCACGTCCTTAACTTGAAGGTTAGACGTCTAGATTTATGGGTCTTATCCCTCACCTGTAAACACACCAATGATTTAGTACCCTATCTGCTGATCATCAACGAAATTCTTGAAAATTACATCTATCTACAGCTTGTAGATCCGAATGCTACCATTCCTCCTCCTGATGATAGCGATCGCACGGAGATTGAAAATCGGGTTTACGATCTTCTAGGCAATGCTGCGAGTTCATTCCGCCAACCCTTTTTGTTACCGCTCGAAAAACTAAACCTTTATCTCACTCACTTTGATGTCACCCGAGGAGAAATTGCGGAACTGCTTGAGGGGTCAGAAGATAACATTGCCGCCGCCACGTTAAAGCTCTCTAAGCAAGAAGAATATGACCTAAATCTGATAGTCCTTGAGAGTGCTGCTGCCATTCCTGCAGAGGGCAAGGGTTTGGTGATGGTGGCGAAAATTGGCAATTTCTATCACGTTCGCATTTTTGATAGAACTGGGAATGTAGTCATTGACAAGGGGCCCGATGAGTTTTTACCTGACGAAACGCTTGTTCAGAAATTAGATGCAGCGTTTAGCAGTCAATCAATTGACAGCCCAACAAAACGTGAACTCATTCGACGAATTACCTCAACCCTAGAGTATAGTCCTGAAGAAGATTCCAAACGGGAATTCGAACTGATTACACAGGAATGTATTAAACTTGAGGATTTCCTGAATAATTTATATGGACTGATATTCCACACTATATCTGGCAATACCCTAAAGTTCAGTGAACCCGGTTTAAATCCGGGGGATGTTGAATATGAGGAGTCTCGAAACGACGTTCAACTCCTATTAAAACCGATAGGTGTAACGCGGTTAGAGCTTGGAACCCTGATAGAAACGGACTTTGTTTCAGATGGAGGGGCTGAACCGATTCAGATTCAGGGTGAAAAACGCTCAGACAATAGCGTTCAGAACGACATTGAACGCATTGATGGTCTCACAGTAGGATCTCTCGATCGCATACACCGCTTTGTCCGACTGTGGCGCTGCCTGCCATGGTCCATCATGGAACTGGATCTCGTGCTTTTCCACTTGGGTATCGAAGAATTCGCATTTGGAATTAGCACCGATACACTTCATCACATCGTCACCTTGCTTGCCATTCAAAAACGGTTTGGCATTGCAGTTGAGGAACTCTGCTGCTTATGGAGCTATATCCCGAGCAGACCGATTGCTCAAGACCAGCAATCGCTGTTCGATCGACTATTCAACTCACCTGAATTTGTAAAACTCGATGGCACGTATCCCAGTAGTCATGAATTTCTCCATCCAGCATTTCGAGCGACTCCACCTACGCCTGATGAGGTGGATTATGCTTTACACCGCCTTCTAGCAGGATTGCAAGTTACAGATGAAACGCTTTATCAGCTGATCGTTCATCTGAGTAAGCCTCTAGGAATAGACCTAGCATCGACTGAGGAAGATGACAAGAAGTTTCCCCTCAACTCAGATAACCTATTCCCTCTCTATCGCCATGCTCGACTAGCTCAGTGGCTTAACCTGACCATTCCTCAGCTTTCTCAGCTCATTTATCTGGCAACATCTATTCCAGAAGACGAAGATGAAGACCCCACTCCTCATACCTACATTCGAAATCTGAGCGATCTTTCGGTGGTACTAGCATTCTATGATTGGTGGAAAACCACAGACTATTCTCTCAACGATCTCAGCGTCATTATAAATAGCCCCGAGATAGAAAACTCGGAAGGCTCAGAGGCAGAGGCAATCTTGCAACAACTATTGAATAAGGTGAAAGGCGAGAGGGCACTCGTCTTCACCGACACAGTATTCGCTTTCTTAGATGGAGTAACGGAAGATCAGTCTCGCGACATTCTTGCCGCAAACATTAACCGCTACCAACCGTCAGAGGCCTTCCACAATAACCCTGACCTGCCACTTGTACTCGTATTTTCTGATGTGAATCTTGAAGCCTTTGAGGAGCAAATCAGGGAACTCTTACGGACATATTGTGAACCAGGTGCTCCCACCTTTGATGAGAGAGCATTCGCTGTCATTGACGGTATCTCAGCGGAACAATCGGCGCAGCTCATTGCTGTCAACCCAGATGCGATCATGCAGGTCCCGCATATTATTGTTCCAGCTCTGGGCGATCGCTACCAGCCATCAGAGACCTTCCACAATAACCCTGACCTGCCACTTGTACTCGAATTATCTGATGTGAATCTTAAAGCCTTTGAGGGACAAATCAGGAAACTCTTACAGACATATTGTGAACCAGGTGCTCCCACTTTTGATGACAGGTTATTCGCTGTCATTGACGGTATCTCAGCGGAACAATCGGCGCAGCTCATCGCTGCCAACCCAGATGCGATCATGCCAGTCCCGCTTGAAAATGGCTATTGGCTCTCTGAAACATTTGACCTGACAGATTCTCTGACTATTCCCAAGAAAATTCCCGTCGCGGAAGAACAGGTCAAATCCTTACTAGCAAGTTACCACGTCGCCAAGATTATTCCCACCTACCTCGGTGGTATTCTCGGCGTTGCTCCAGAATACATAAAAGGTTTGATTGATTGCATTATCCTGGATATCAATAATCCTAAGCCTGTAAATTTGGACGATCAAATATGGACGCGCATCCTACAGGGGAAAGAGCAATATGATAGCTTACTGAATCTGGTTAGCAAACTGCTGCCCTTGCGAACCTTGTTTCAAGACAAAGCATTTGATGCAGAGTCACTCGACTACATTCGCACCAACCCTGACTTGTTTAGCATTAAAGACCTTGATGCAATTGATATTGTCAGCGTCCAGAAAATTAACCTTTATCGCAGTTTTATAACACGAGATGATGGAGCAGAAACTGCAACCGAACAACTCCAAGGCATTCTTGAAAATTTTAAGCTTGAGAATCGGCGATTTTACGCAGAGAATAATGACCAAGAGGGGCAGATAGCCTTAGCTGAAGTCCTCGGAGTGGAAGTTGGAGTTGCTATTACGCTACATGAAGAACTTGTTCAAGCTCTGCCCAGTTCAGCGCTAGAGGCTCTCGACAAACTGAGAAACTGTGCCAATTTAGTCAAGCAGCTTGGCATCGGGGGTGAAGCCCTAAAACTAATTGTATCCAATGACTATGAGAAGCTCGATCGGGCAAGTAATGCTATATTAGGAGCTTTCCGTGCTAAATATGATAGTGATAAAGACTATCAAGATAAAATCGCTCCATTTAAAGATAAAATTCAATCTCGTAAGCGAAGTGCACTAACTGATTTCCTGATCGCACAGTTCCCTTGGTTTAAGGATGTTAATGACCTTTACCATTACTTCTTGATTGATGTAGAACTCGAGGGATGTGCCCGCACGTCCAGACTGGTTGCGGCTATATCTAGCGTGCAGCTCTATGTCCATCGAGTGATAATGAAGCTTGAGCAAGACCAAGCAGGCCAGCTTTTTGTATCTTTACCTAAGGATGCGGCTGAGGAATGGGTTTGGCGAAAAAATTATCGAGTTTGGGAAGCCAACCGAAAAGTATTTCTTTATCCTGAAAACTGGATTGAACCGGATCTTCGCGATAATAAAACGCCCCTATTTGAAGAGTTAGAATCCGAGCTGTTGCAACAGGAAATCAATGCGGATACGGTTCTAAATGCGTATGCCACCTACATCAAAGGATTCGAGCAGGTCGCCCATCTTAAAATAGCCGGTTCATATCACCAGAAAAATTATACATCTAAGACCGACGTTTTGCACCTATTTGGTGTAACGGCTGAAGAGAAAAATCCCCCCATCTACTATTACCGAACCATTGAGAATGCTCACTATGGAGAGCGTGAAAAAGATCGCGTAATTGTATGGAACTCCTGGCGCAAGATAGATGTACAAATTCCTGTGCGAACAGTTTCGCCCATTGTTTTCCAGGGAAGACTATACGTTTTCTGGGTCGAAATTTCTACAATGCCCAAAAACAAGGTGAAGGATGGTAACTCCAAGTTTATCGGTTACCAGCATAAGATGTCGCTTAAGTTTACGACATTACGACTGGACGGAACATGGAATGCTCCACAATCAATTTCTCTTTATGGAGTACCTCCATTTACTTTAGGAGATGGTGTAATCGATGATCCTTTAATAGAATATGCGTGGCAGAAGATCATACCTATCCCTCAGCATGATATTCAACGTCAACCACACTATGAACCTAAAGATGGCTACACTCTAGAAGGTGGCAACTGGAACCGAATCTATCCCGAAGTTCATAAGTTGAATGATGGATCGGAACAGTTGAAAATCACGGGGAGAGATTGGGAAGTGGCATCTGCACCAATAGACTTTTATGAAACAAGAGTTAAATCAAGCGAAAAAGGCATATTTAATATACCTGACATTATTAATCTTTATCCTTTTTACAAGAATATTCTAAGTTCATTTGATCTAGAGCTACGATATTCCTACTTTAAATATAGTTACCTTAATTTAGATAAATATGCATTTGCTTCACTTGCAGTTAATTACGAAAGAGTCAAAGAGGCATTGAGTAAGGCAAATGAGATTGGTAATTCTAATGCCAGCGCTTTGGACTGGACTTTAGACCAATTACAAGATGGAACAGCAATTGCAAAATTACCTGAGGATGTAGATTTGGAGATATTAAATGGTTCAGTTGAAGATATGATTATCGATGCAAAGGGCGATTTGCTAATGCTCCAGGGTTCTGTAAGCAATGACTCAACTTTTCTGCTCAGGCGTTTAGGCACAACCCTCAGTGAGAAGGTTGCTAGTAAACTTTTCAACCATGGTGTCGAAGGATTACTCAATATTCATTATCAACAAGAACTTGTAGAAGCACCCTCGCCAATAACTAAATTGGGAGGCTACATCGACGACAGTAGTATTGAGGGAGATGAGAATATTAAGGGATCTAGTCAATTAGGAATGCCTGATTTTAAAGGCTCATATGGTGTCTATTACCATGAAATCTTCTTCCACATTCCATTCCTAATTGCCAATCATCTGAATAGTCAGCAGAAATTTGCCCAAGCCCAGAAATGGTATCATTTCATATTTGACCCAACGGCACCTCGCGATCCAGAAGACCCAGATTCTAAGAACAGAATCTGGCAATATATTGAATTTCGAGAACATACGATTCAAGAATTGCGCGCTCAACTGACGGATAAAAAAGCTATCGAAACCTATAAGAAGGATCCCTTTAACCCCCATGCGATCGCCCGCTTACGTCTGAGTGCCTATCAGAAGTGCATCGTCATGAAATACATTGATAACCTACTGGACTGGGGCGATCGCCTCTTTGCCCAAGACACGATGGAATCGATCAATGAAGCAACCTTGCTCTATGTTTTGGCCAGCGATATTTTGGGCGATCGGCCAGCCGAACTCGGGGAATGTGGAGAAAGTGCGAAAAATACCTACAAAAAGATCGCACCTGATCTTCGCCGCATTGAAGAGGGAACTGGAGAACGTTCAAAGTTCCTCGTTGCGATGGAGCACTTTACCTTGACTCCAAGTGTAAAGCTTAATATCAGCCCAGCCTTGTCCTATCACTATACGTTGGATCAGACGGTTGCCAGTGCTGTCTCGACCAGTGCTTATACCTATCTTCCCATTAGTGCCCAAGCAGCGACTTCAAACACAACCGCCTCCATCTCTGATGAAACCCCAGCCATTGTTATTGAGGACTCTGCAGACAGGAACGGCCAGGGAGATATTACCTCAACTGAAACTTTATTCAGAGGCTATGATTGGAAAACGTTTCCAACAATAATCCGGAATTCTCGACTGTTTCCCAAGTTTGGACTGAGTCTGGTCAGTCAAATTGGACCGGCTTTCTGTATTCCTGAGAACAAGCATTTACGGCAATATTGGGATCGGGTTGAAGATCGATTATTCAAGATTCGCAACTGCATGAATATCAGCGGGGTGCGCCGTGAACTGTCCCTGTTTGCCCCTGAAATCGTTCCAGGGCTTTTAGTCCGCGCCAAAGCTGCAGGACTATCAATTGAAGATATTTTGAACTCGATCAGTGGAAACCTTCCCCCTTATCGCTTTGCTTACCTGATTGAAAAGGCTAAGCAATATGCCAGCGTCGTTCAGGGATTTGGTTCAGCCTTACTGAGTGCCTTGGAGAAAAAAGACGTTGAAGAACTGACGCAACTTCGCACGGTACATCAGCAAAATATCCTGGAGCTAACTACCCAAGTCAGACAACGGGAAATTGACGCAGCATCGGAAGTTGTTAATTCATTAACACAACGAAAAATCGCCGTTGAGAATCGACAAAAATACTATAAAGAACTTATTAGCCAAGGTCTTATTCCTTGGGAAGTTACCCAGCAAGTAGCTAAGCATAGAGCAAGCATTATACAAGGGCTTAGTAGCGTATATTATATCATTGCTGCTCCTGCATACTTAGTTCCACAGTTTGGAAGCCCGTTTGCCCTTAAATATGGTGGAAAAGAAAAAGGAGATAGTGCAAGTGCATGGAGTGGATATTTTAATAGGATCGCCTCCCTTGCTGAAGCTGTATCTTCATCAGCTGGTCTAGAAGCTAGCTTCCAGCGACGCGAACAAGAGTGGAAACATCAAAAGGACATGGCAGATGACGAACTAGAGCAAATCGAGAAAGATATCGCTGCGGCAGAAATTCGTAAAGAAATCGCCGAAGACTCTCTTACTATTCACAAGAAAGACATCGAACAACTGCAAGAAGTTTACGACTTCTACCGCGATAAATTCTCCCACCTGGGTTTATATACTTGGCTATCCACAAATCTACAACGCCTCTATCGCGAAGCCTACAACAGCGCTTATTCGATGGCCAAACTCGCAGAGCAGGCCTATCGCTTCGAACGCAGTGATGAAGACACCTTCATCGGCTCCCAATACTGGGAATCTCTCAAGGCTGGGCTGTTAGCCGGTGAACGACTGTTAAGGGATTTGCAAACTATGGAGCGGCGGTTCATTGAAACCAACTACCGCAGCCTGGAAATCGACCAATCCTTCTCCCTGACCCAAATCGATCCAGCTGCACTTATTAACCTAAAACAGGAAGGAAGCTGTGAATTCGAGATATCGGAAATCTACTTTGACCTCTTCTACCCAGGTCACTACCGCCGCAAAATTAAATCAGCACGCATCTCCATTCCCTGTATTACTGGACCCTACACCAACGTTAGTGCTACCTTGACCCTACTTGAAAGCAAGCTGCGTAACGAACAAAAAGTCGAAGACGAATACCTAAAAGATGTTCCCCGCTCCCGCAGCGTTGCCATCGCCACCAGCAACGCCCAAAATGATGCTGGAGTCTTTGAGCTATCGTTCCGCGACGAACGCTATATGCCCTTTGAAGGGGCTGGAGCGATTAGCAAGTGGAAACTCTCACTACCAAAACACTTCCGCCAGTTCGACTATCAGAGCATCAACGATGTCATTCTCCATATCAGCTATACTGCAGAAGAGGATGGAGCCTTGCGAGAAAAAGTGGAAGGAAAGAATGCCAATGTCGAAAGTGACATTCTCAAAGTCATTAAAAACAAAAATAGTCTGCGGCGTGTATTCAGTCTTCGTCAGGAGTTTTCCAGAGAGTTTCACCAGCTCTTACACAGTCCCAAAGACACAGAAGTTAATATTAAGCTAACAGATAAGCATTTCCCGATCTTCCTCCAAGCCTACCTTGAAAATAGCCTGAGGTTCGATGAAGCTCTCTTAGTTTTGAGTACGGCTAAAGAAGTTGGGGTTAATGAATTCAAGCTTAAAATTAATAACCAACAACCGCCTAATAATCTGCCGCAATTTAGAGTAGATCCCAAGATGGGTAAATTGCCATCAACGAATATCCAATCAAATTTAAACAGTAATATCCCTAGTGCACTGACCTTGACTGTAGTAAACTCCGGTGGGCTTAAGCCGAAAGACCCCGCACCTGGAGATACTTCTGCTATTGATTCAGAGAAGCTATTGGATATCTTTCTGTATTTAGAATACAGCGTTAAGTAAATCCTAATTCCTAAACACAAACCCTGGTTCATGACCAGGGTGTAACCGTTCATTCCCCCTCCAAAAACTACCGTGTACACACAAGTCGATTCTG
>JAAUYH010100542.1_pt1 | contig 11997 bp, 8 predicted proteins | sample 7278061 | NCBI WGS metagenome assembly JAAUYH01 (sample SAMN14350203, study PRJNA611818) | marine sediment metagenome | isolation source: surface marine sediment (0.6m) | place: French Polynesia: Moorea | collected 2018-08 | reverse complement strand
GTTGCGGCGTTGCTTCATTCCTATGAGCAAGAGATTGAGCTTACATTTCGGGGGATTTGAGATAACAGAAAACGATCGAGGTTTCCTTCGCAAGAAGCACTCTAGCGTGCAGTTGTGCGAAAAAACAAGGGCAAAATAGTATAGGTAGACTAAACTCAAGATAACACAAGACCCGTTTATCTAACAAAACTGCTAACAACTCGATAAGTGCTAAACATTGCGTAAATGGTCTGATTCAAGGAAATATAAAAAGTACTCGACGGTTCTAAATACATAAAGTTTATTTTCGAATGTCGAAAATGTCCGGCCAAAGGCCGGACTATAACTTCTTGTTCCTAGCAAAGTAGGAAAGCATTCTGTTCGAGAAATTCGCAATGTAAAAACGATGCTATAACTGGAGCGCCATGAATATTCTGCAAAAGATTTTTACCGTTCATATCAACGGGAAGTGAGGCATACTCAAGGAAGGCTGGAAAGGGTGGTTCAAAATAGTTTCAAAGGTGACCGAGAAGTCAGTCCCTGATATAGTACATATAGACTAAAGGGAAAAAGCGAAGGTTCTGAAGCTGCAGTGCTAACTGCCGCTAGAGTAATATAGTTCTAACTGTATAGAGTTCTAGATCGCCTAATATTAGTACAAATCTTCACAAAAGTATGAAAGGTTAACTTATTCGCATCCCTTAAGAAAAAAATTCAAAACGGTTGCTAACGAAAGCGCGATGAACCATGTCAAATTACTCTACGAGTGCGAGCTAGGGTAACGCCTTTGTATGATTGCAGTTGCACATAGTGACGTGCACCTGTACAGAGAATCTGAAAGATCTTCATTTAACCATTCTACAGGTTACGTTGCCAGAAAATGAAAGTCGTATCAGGGAAATTGTGATGCATCACATACTTATGACATACATACAAGAGTTTCGGCAATATCATCCACTTATTACGCTCATCTTCTCCACGAGTACAGAGTAATCATGAACAGATGACTGAGAGCCAGCTAGAAAAATCCTACTGTGATTTGTTCTGATAGAAGGAATTTGACCAGAAACCGATTTATTCAAGAGAACCTAGAAAATAATATAGATCTGTTTACTCTTGAACATAACAATGGATCGTGTTTTTCATAAGGAAATAAGTAAAATTTGAAAGACTTATTTGTGAACATTTAACAATCAATATCAGTACAGATTGAAAACTTCTAATGTTCTGTGACATAATTGTCTCGGACTTATCTGAGCCATCCCCGTTTTGAAGTTTAAGTAGATTAATGTTATTTTCTGTTTAGTTTTCGTTTATAAATGTGACTGATCAAGAATTCAAAAACTTACCGAAAGTATCAGATTTGGCATTATGCTTGCGAAGGCTTGGTAAGAATTTTTTTCTAGGCTTATGCCTTTTTTCGCAACTTACTGAGATGAAATTTGTGCCACACATTAACAAAGAGAATTCCAGTGAGGTTGCAATTGAATTTCAATGGCATTTTCAATTCTCAATTGTTCCTAATCAGAAAATTTGGACCACGTGTATGAGGACATAAAAGTTCACTTGCTCGGAAAGATGAACAATCGGTTGTATAATTCATCAGAGAGAACATAAGAATGGCACTGGTCCGAAGGAAGAAACAAAAAACTACTTCAAAAGCCAGACTTCAGTTGGTTTTTGCTAGCGCAGAATGAGTATCCAAGGTGCAGTTGGTAGCTAACGATGTGTTCGACGTGGCAGTTGATGGCACAAAAAAGTGAAACATAGGCACAATCTGTGTCAGGAAGGAAAATCCACCTGCCTGACGACATTTTGCTTGGTATCGCTTTAACGCTTAAGAGTTACGCCACTTAGTGAAGTTTCAAGCTGAATAGCATAGAAGTTGAGTATCCTTCTCGAGATCTTCTCAGATCGTCTAATGTACTATTTACTTGATGTTGTTGCATGCTCCGCCCTCGCCGGCGAAACATCTCATTTTTTAAATGGAGCTCTAGAGATTGCAAAAACTCTAGAAAAGAAGAATTTTGTATGCTTTACGGAATCAGTCTGCTTATTCAATCTATATTCAACATACACAAATCACAGAGCAACCCTAACTCGACTTCCAAGACCTATAGCTGCAGATTTTTCATCGTTCGAGATTGATGTTGCTCAGAACTGACATCACGATACTGTTTGAAGAGCATCAAATTCAATTTGAGAAGAAAATCTAGAGTGTTGTCCTTTTACTTTGCTGTTTCAAAACATGAAATCTCTTCAAGTCGTGTTACTGGAAAACATATTGCTTTTTCATAACTTCAAAATTAAAGAAGCCTTTCATTAAAATTGTACCGAATAGATTTCGAAGGGTTTAGAGCTATCTTTTGTTGCTCAAATTAATTCTTTCGCCTGTATAACGAAATTTCTGCATGGTGCTAAACGCTTATCTTGCACTAGTTAAATTCAAAAAATTCGTCTTTTCTGTTTTTACAGCTGCTCGAACGCTTATTTGCTCCTTAATTTTCTTGATCTCTCCTTACTAGCCAAGCAGATAATTTGTATGGTATGACGAAGACTTATGAAACAATGAGAGATTGATCCATTTTTCGCGAAGCTCCCAACGAACCGAGCGACAACTCCGCGCAGTACATACTTTGAAACACAGCTTTTCAGAAAACTGAATTGTTGCCAAGTTGGTGACTTTTCGCGATATCTGTTTGAATTTCGCTTCCCTGAGGTTTTTGTAATACGTGAAGTTTTAGGTTAAAAGACCTGAGTTGCAGCACAAAATTTTTCAGCGAGGCCCAGACTACCGCATCTTCCCATCTATTTGGTCGTGCCGAAACCGAGTCGGCACTGCAGAATGGAACACGTGGCAAAGTCTACCAGACGCTAGTGACCAGCTCAAGAAAGCAAACACATAAGTAACAGAGCAAAGTTTTGGACTTTCTTTCTTACGCAACGTTACGTGCGAATGCGCCGAAAATCGATCCATTTTGGAAATCCAGATGAATGCTTTGCTTCATAACCTATAGATGAAATTTAGCATGTCAATAGAGGCTGGTAAATCACCAGGTACGCCCTTCGGATATAAATATTGATCTACGTATCTAAATTGGTGCATATTTTCTTCGAGATGACGTTCTTATAAGTTTCGATTTCGAAGGATCTAAGTATGTCGTATAAAAAGCTTAACCTGACGTATGTCTAAGCAACCAAGCACCTCGTAGACAAACCCCAGATGTCTTTACGTGGCCTCCTTCGATACCTTCAGGAAAACTCTCCAACCTATATGGTGCGTGATGTCAGGCATGTATTCATTCATTGGCGTCGTGCGGATGAAGTTCATACATTCGCAAAACAGTACTTGGAAGCCAAAATTCTGGGGATTGACAACTCTGATGCTAAAGCAGCATATGAGTGTCAAGATCTGATGGAATTAAACTTGTTACGATGCGTCGAGAACAATGAACCACGAAGGTAAGTCAAAGCAGAATCCTTGAATCCATCCAGTTTACAGCAGAGCATTTCGTTGAGGCTAACAAGTGTGGCACAGAATTTTCCAGAACTCACCCAATTACATTGTCTACTTTCCGAATACTCGACCGCGAGGCAGAACGGATAAACAGTTTAGCTCCGGTTTACGATGGTAGAAGGAAACAAATCGAAGTTTTCAAACTGAGCTCCCCTTGTCTTCGAGAACTTCTCATTGGGTCATAATTTGCACAGCCCTATTAATTATCAACCCGTATATATATGAAAGTACATGACCCAGAAGGAAGTGATGTTCTGCATGGTTTCTTATTCCCTGAAATTTATATCAAGTTGCAATAACGAGGGACAGAAGTCTGCTGACTAAAGCTATTTCAAGAGTGTTCTGAGATACTTTTCCAGAGCGGTACTTCGCTAATCTCCTTATTCACTTCTTCGAAGTTATTGTCGACAGTGAACTGTATAGCATATAAAAATGCTTTTTGTTTTCAAGTTTCAAAGACTGCTTTATTTCTGATCGCGGTATCGACGAGGAGCTGACGACTTCTCAGTGGCGTAATAGAGAGCTGGATTCAATCCAAAGCAACATAAAAATATCGAAACGCAAGGAGATCGATATTGCAACTACAGATTAATCAGATCGATCTAGCGCTGAAACCAGAATGCCTCTGCTTAATCTAGATTAAAAACACAGGCAAAAACAGATAGGTCAATCCGACCTGTGTCATAAAATGAGACATCAATAGCGTATCATTCATTTCGTAAATAGAAATGTAGGGATGTAGGCAGTACAGAAAATACGAGACTAGGATACAAAATGAAAATATGGTGTCTCAGACTGATGCTCCCCTGCTAAAGTAGTAGAACCCAGACGGATTGGTCGGAATAGAGAACACAGTTGCACTTAAGTGTGCAGAACCCACTCGTACTTTCGCAACTCTTCCTCCTGCACTAGACCCGAACATTATCTGGCCACAATACTGAACCAGCTGTTTGGCTCCTTCTTATGTTTTCCAGCTGTGCAACAGTCATCTTAGTTCTCTTCCAAACTTTGGGTAATTAATGTGTACAAGTCATTGTTTCGTATTCAAAGCACGACAAAACATAAAAAGGTTACATCGGAAAAAAATGATGAGGCCACACTGGTGAGAAAAGCTTCTGAGAGTGCGCCTGATGTGGCTCTGTACTACAAGCCGATCTTTTACAGCCTTTCACCTCATAAATATGCTCATTTGCGTCAGGGTACGCTCCCTACATAAATGTTGCGTAGTCGTTTTCCATGAGACTACATTCTGGCCGTTGATATTCCAACTTTGACGTATCATTTTTATGGCCCACAGAACAGCTGTCGGAGTCCAGCAATCTCGATCTGCCTATGAAGTGGTTCATTGTTGGTAACGTAATGCATGTGCTTGTGAGAAAGAATTATTTCTCTGTCTAGTCCATTCATGGTTGTTCATTTGGTTTCACCATCACAGGAAATGGGTACTGCTCATAGCATTGGTAGAACAGAATGATGATGGACCTGGGTTTCGAATGGATGTCGTTTCACTTCCCTCATTCTGAAATAAATTTGAACAAATTGCATGTGCTTTACACCTTTGTACAAAAGGAGACGAGCTGAAAAGAGTACGTGAAACTGTGCCTTCATGTCCACTTGAAGATTGCTCCCTTCACGTTGTCCGTACTATAATGCATCGTGGACAAACAGCCAAAAGATTAGGCAGCGTAGGACGTATGACGGCCGATACCTGCCTGCATTCTTGGTCTGCTCCTCTCGCTCTCATCTGAACAAACTCCGGCATCTGTAATCATGCCATTCACGGACTCATCATGGCATGTTTTTCACTTCTAGTTAGAACGTGCTCAGGACAATTGCAGCTACGTTCTACCTTGGCCCTTCTCAGATAACGCATTCCTTCACTGAAACTGCATTTCGAATGGACATCTTCCCGTATTTGTCACGTTTCTCCAATAATGCCATCAAATTTTGACAATGATCCAAAGTGTTGCACATTTGCATTTACTACGCCTGAAAAAACAGTTCTCCACAAACTTTACGCGTTAAAATGATAGTGTTCAAAAATTCATTACTTCACTTTAATTTATCATTCCCGTCAACTGTAATAGCTAAGAGTATATCATACATGCCAAGTATGTTATTAATGTTCCTATTCGAAGCCAAACGGGAATAAAAATACTACTAGGTACTACGAATTGATTCAAAAAATTATTCATAAGATGTTCGAAACCGGAATAAATTATTCCTTTACCCAAATATACTTCACCATTCGTAATAATGTCAGTTGCATAATCGAACAAGCGTAAAAAAATTAATGTCATACATTCTGAGAATTAAATTTGTTTAATTATAAAAACAGCTTTCTTACTCGCCATCAACGTAAAGATCTTTGATTTACAACATTTTCCATTACAACAAGGACTAGAACGGCAACATCACTTGATCAGTCTATGTCAGAGTGGCTATTTTAATGCTATTTCAGTCAATTCTGCCGGAACATGTTAAATCAAAAATATAACATTACGATTGCGGCAGACAAGAATATTTCAAAAATTTTGTTCCACAACACAAAATATTCACCTTCTATCCGATGATGAATAAGTAAATCATTCATGGCCATGACATCCAGAATAAAGTAATTGTTCAAACCATTCTTATGTGCTTAAATAGACAGGATTTTTGTCCATGTGTTGAGTAAATCTTCGGGAATCCAGAGTAAGAAATTCCTGGCTCGAAAAAATTTTTGCTATTCATCGCTATGTGACTTGAGCCCTACAACTTAAGAATCAAATGAAGTGAGATTACAATTGGATTTCAATTGCTTTGTATTTGTCCTGTTATTATTAATAGAAATAAAATTTGCTGTGCAAATAGCAAATTCAAGTCAAATTGTAACGCTCGTTTAGTCCCACATAGCAGTGTAGACCATGTTTTTATTGATAGCATGAAAAACTATGTTATAGGGGCAAGGCAAAAGTTCGTATCTAATTTGTGATACTCATCTTCTAAAAAATGTGCAACAGAAATCAATCAGTATTGGGGCTGTACACTTTACTTAACTCAAAACGACCAAACAAGGCAGATATATCTATGAGCTTAGTGTTCTGAAATTTTTGACAGCATGCCTATTTGTTAACGCAAATCAAACAAATAAAAAATTCTTTATTTACAATACATAATTCTCTTAATGATCCCCTATAAATCAATATCGATTCTATACTACAATCTGTGCTCAGGTATTTGCTTTCCATATTGTCAGTATTCGGACTCCGAGAATGACGCGTGCCTTATCGCGTATGCGTAATTATCGATTAAGCGTTATAATCTAATCTCTGATGTAGCATACGTTCAACTGCTAAGTGTGCTTGAACATGAATTATTTGGATTCGCGTACGCTCTATGTTGCTCGTCGGAAACCAATATTGGAAAGTTGTTTTTTCGTCTTATCCCACTACTGGTGGAGTTATAACGTCTTCATTTGTGTAGATTATTGGGAACATAGCCTCATGTTTTCCTGGAAAGAGAGGCTCGATTCTTTGGAATATATTTTCAGCGTTTCTACAAAATCTTATTTACAGTGCATTCATTACAAATGAAATTTTATACATTTAATAACTACCTTGCATCCGTCGTCGTGCACAATCCCTGTGTTCATTTACACCATCATATTCGTTTCAACCAAAAGAATTCTACGTTCTCAGCACCTCGTTTTTCGTTGAATAATCTGCGTTTATTCTTCTGCGGATCTACAGCCTAAATAATGTAACGCTAAGGAGCTGTTCTCCTGAGGCTAGTTTCGCTTCATCAGGCTGGAGCTTACCTTGTTAATACGTATGCGATAGAAGCGCAGCGTTTCATTCGAGCGCTGCTTCTTACTGAGCCCATTTTTTTTTGCACTACTCCTCGATCACGTGAAGGTCATTGAACAGCAAATATGCATTTGAAATTAAGCAAAATTACAGGGAATGTTCAGTACCTGGCTTTCTAATCCACTTCAGTATATTTTTCGATGTGCATATACGACAACGAAATTTGCACTCTGATATTCGGGATCGAATGTACTTGCAGTATAGTACAGAATATCCATATAATAAATATTAGAATTTATTCGACAGGGGCTTTAAGTCGATAATGATATTATGAAATAAGCTGTAATGCACGGCTCTTGAACAACTCCAATGTAATTTTTTCTAAAGCAATCCGTTTCTCCAATTAGATGGATATTCCGGAATATAAACAAGTATATGGAATATAATTTGATTTCTCAGCTTTCAACCTTATTGAAAGCTAGACTTTCTCTTATTTCATTTTTTCGTTCATTATCATAAAATGATTCAAACTTCGTGTTATTGTTTTCTCTGTAAATAAGTTTAATACTGTAGAGCTTGATAAGTCAAAGGCCACGACAAAATTCGTTCTGCTTTTAGAAATTAATCTGATCCTAGAATATTCTAAATGAACCTGCTCATTTTAAGAATAATAAACTAATTCCGCTTATATTGAGTTTATGCCAGAGACTGTTTATTGACTCTTCCGTCAAGTCTGATTTCTTGCAAACTTACTTATTTGCATTTACTTCTCAAGGTGGCAACAAAACCCTGTCCAGTAAAACATTTTGGCAAAAATCATTTTGATATTAGATACTAATTCCGAGCTAGAATAGCAACTTGCATTATGAAATTTCTTTGGTCAATCTTTCGAGAAATTCAGCTCGATTAAGTTACATCTAATCAAGTTACTATGTTTTTTTTTCATAGATAAATTCTCTCTTGTTCGTATTGGAATCATTTCCTTTTAAGATCGAAAGTTTCAACCCGTCATCTTCTCATCTGTCCATTGTTCTAGTAGGAGTGGGACCAGAAAATCTTGTCTTTAGATTTGACATGTACTGTACAATTTTTGGTTTCGTACGAGACTATTTTGCCTTCAAATTATTCCGTCGCGCATTTTTAGCTTGAATCATATTATATATCATCATTATCGTCTAAGTTGTACAGAATATTTTTCTTAAAGGCTTCGTTGCGTTTGTAGAAAATATTCGAACATCTGTGTCATATTTCACGATCTGCAATGGTTAATGTAACGATGCTACATTTTGTTCAACAAATAAATGCTAATGTTGACGATCACGACAGATGTGCAACGATAGACCTACGATACTCGTTCACCTTAATTTCGATAACCCTTGAATCACCAACGAAGTGCATACTGTTCCCGCGTCATCTATATGCTTGATACTTGCTCCAACGTTTTCGATTAAGTTTCCGATTGGAGCGGAGACGTTTTCGAAGCATTCCTGCAAACTGATGATTGCTAACATAGTACCATGTTCTTGATCATTCTGAGAAGCAAAACCAGGACTTGAAGGATTAGTTCTGCTAAAAGGATGCCTTTTAAAGAAGTAAAGCGAAAATTTGCCTTCTCAAACCTCCATGCTACTGGTGACAAAACTCTCGAAACTAAAGCGCTAATAATCACGTTATAACAAAATCTGCTTCTGATCCTTTTCTTTCTCCCAATCTTACAAATGAAAACTGCCTGAAATTCAAATACAACATGTTAAAGACAGTATTTTGCAGAGATTTCATCAGCTTGCCGATCCAAAAGAATAGAAATATGTAGAACTGAGATAAAATGCACGAATAAATATCTTGCGGAAGAAATTCAATGTCCACCAGATTCAAAAAATCTATCGATAATAGCATGTGACCATACTCAAAACAAAAGCATAAAGAAGACAAATTGTGTAACATCAGAATATCCTCCATTTTTGATGAATTTTAGTATTATAGCATACGCATTTACGTTCACAAAACCAAGGTTTTTGTTTGAAACTGCAAGAATTTCGCGTATATCTGTATCAATTCTGATCGAAATAGATTCAATACGAGTTCCCGGTGCAGAACGTCTGTTTTAACATCACTGGGAGTCAGGAGTGTTTTAGCTTGATTCTAAACTCACTATACCTTGCATGATATCTCGAATCATTCTTCTATAACAACTTTGACTTTTCTTCACAGCTTGGTTGGTAATCATACTCAATGAGAAGAATATCAGAGCACTATTCATACACTAAGGATCACGAAATTGCCAATGAGAAGACTGTTTCACGTTAAATGGAAGCCTAAATAAATTCAGTAATGCTCTTGCCATCAGAATCGACTGATAAATTTCATGAGACATATTTTAGGCAGCAAATTACAAATATTCCCTTCAGAGATTCGAACAACTTCTAAAGTGAACGATCATCGGCATGGCAGCAGTACATCAATTTTGTTCATCCGAAGAATAGAAGATACTTGAACACATTTTTCAGGCTACAATGTATCTGATGTCTTCACCCAGTTGAATTTTATCAAAACCGATGTCCCCAAATCTATTGACTTTGAACTGCTCGTCCATTTGTTAAGCCGGTAGGTAATAGAAACGAAACAATGCTGTAAACTATAACCGTGTTTTATGGCTCATTTTTTCCCCTAAAACAGTTATGCTTTGAGTTTACTCAAGACATTACTTCCGCAGAACAAGAGTGCACAAACCTGCACCTAAAACTGGCAATCTAATCATACATTCCCGTATCCAGGACATCATTTATTTTCCTGATAAAGATGCGTAAGTAGAACTACCTTCATTGGCTCCAGTTTATAGAGCAGATATGGCCAAAAATCAGTAACATATCTAATCCGGCACTAGAAGCTCAAGGATTAGTCAGTATCACAGGATGCAATAGCCATAATCTGACTGATAGAAGGCCACAACTGAATGTGCAGGTTCGAACTTTCTGTCGTCCTGTCTGCTTGTCTGCTTTTTTTCAGAAGAGTTATGGAAGAGATTTTCGGCAACTACAACTGTTTTAGGGCACTCTTTGAAAATCTGGATTGGTTTGACGCAGAGAATGTTACTGGGACTTGAGAATTCCATCTATTTCTAATTTTAATGTATGGATACAGATCAGTTATGTCTTTTTCAATTGTCGATTTGGAAATCGTCCTCTTAGTTGAAATACTTCACCCAAAAAATCCGAAACGTTGATAGGCAAAAGCTTACGAATTCATTTAAATAAAAATAGAAGCTACATTCTAATGCTCTTAATTACTCTTGCAGTACAAACTTAAGTGTAATTGAAAACGTTTTGCACCATTTTGAGATGTTACCAAGGATTGTGTTATAAATACATGACTCGCTTGGAATAGCTCCTGCAAGGAAATTTATGCAGATCCCAGTATTTGTGCGATATGTGAAATACCGAACAATATTTCAGAATCAAACTCAAATGTAGCCGCCTGTATCGAACAATAATTGTGTTGAAATTCATGAGTGAATGAGCTCGATTTGTCTGAGTTTTCCAATTGCTATCTCAAATAATAAAATTGAATGTAATTTAGAGCAAAAATGTTACTTGCAGCTTTCTCTGATTCTGACGACTATTCTATATTTAATGGATTCGATTTGATCTTCACGACACAAAAATTATTGTTGTGAGATCGAAGGCCCATTCGAGTCTAGGATAATCTAGTATAAGAATTATGTTCGGCTCGTGAGAATCGTTACTGGAAGCTAATCAAGTAGATGCTCACCAAACTTTTGTGCTCGGATGAAATAAAATGGAAGAATATCAGTTCATTCGAAATCTTTTCGCTAGGATTGTTGAGCTCAAAAACCAGTACGATTTTCTGTTCTCTTAGCTACTGAACAATGAAATATCATTCTTTAATGCTATTTCTTAGTTTTCTGTTTAAGAAGCAAAGAAAATAACAGTAGGTGAGAAGGCGACAGAAATTTTATATTCAGGTTATACATGAGTCTTCTCATCGAAAAAGGACAACAATCCATTTTAGTCTGTATTAAACAATTTTTTATAAATTTTTTCGTATTATATCGGACTCAGGAATTTATCAGCAAATTATCTGTACTATGTTGACTATGAGCAAACGAGGACATCTATTTTACGAAATTCATCTACAGAAAATCTGGTTCGAATTATTATCTCTTCCTTGAAAATAAAAACTTAATATGGCATATTCAAACTGAAGTATAAATGGATATCAGGTTCCTAATTGGAGATCAGCAACTTATGGATCGTGAAAAAATATATGCCTTTCTCTGTATTTTGACTATTGTAATGAACTACGTTCAAATTCTATTCAGTATTTAGATATTATACAAGCTCTCTAATTAAATCAGTATCCCAAATCTTCCAGAATTAATCCTTCATTGATTCTCTTGATCAATTTAATTGCAGTAGTTCCTTTAGCTTAGTTGTATTAATCATTGAATGCGGCTACAGGAAGACTTAGAGGTATCGCAAACTGCTTTATCAATGACTCGTTGATTTCTACGGCATACTCGCAGACTTTTACACTTAAAAGTAGAACCTTATAGTAAACAATAAAATTATTGAACGTTTTATTTGAAAATTGAATGTTCCGTAGGTCACCCTGCATAAGAGGTGTTAGACAATTTCAATTGCAAGGAAGCACACATGCACAATGATTTTATGATCATCTCTTGCATGAATGTAC
>JAAUYH010256652.1_pt1 | contig 12001 bp, 8 predicted proteins | sample 7278061 | NCBI WGS metagenome assembly JAAUYH01 (sample SAMN14350203, study PRJNA611818) | marine sediment metagenome | isolation source: surface marine sediment (0.6m) | place: French Polynesia: Moorea | collected 2018-08 | reverse complement strand
TAAAGAGCCATCTTATTCCCTCTTCGCCGGTCGCTCCGCGTGAAAATGTCATCCCGATTGAGATCTCCGATGCCTGCGGATGGGATCTCAATAATTCTGCAGCAAGGAGATGACCCAGCCCAGGAGTCAGCCCTGCATGAGGTACTACGACTCCACGCGCCGAGCCTACTGATGTTGTGAGCTTCTGAAGCGATGAACGGGGTATGGTTGCTGGATTAAGAAGCAATCCTCCGGATTCCAGGATGTGACGTTCGAGCGGAAGTTCAGGATGCGGAACTGTGGAGAGCACGATGTCAACCTCAACGAGGGCCGGATTCCACGTCGAGGGTTCGTCGAGATCAATGAGTCGAAAATCGTCAGAGCTATCAGGACGACGACCACCGCGAAGAACTTTCCAACCGCGCTGAGATAACTCATTAACTAAAATTGTCCCTAGACAACCCTGGGCTCCAACGACGAGAACAGTTGCCATGACTAGACTCCTCCGCAAATTGCGATCAGCTATACTCCTTTCCTATTGCTTACTTACAAACTTGAGCCAAAAAGTTGAGGAACTTGTGAGGCATCTAACCGCGCGATCTCAGTCTAACAACGCCCATGTACACCGACCACCGAAAGTGGTTCGGTATGATGCAGAGGTTATCTGCGACGGGTGATGGGCAACGTTAGACATACGAATTATTGGTAGAGGTTAAGTTTGCTCCTATCGTCTACATTAAGGGTCAACACTAAATTGGATTAAGTGATGTTACATAGAAACGAAAAGTACCCTTAAGGGTACTAGCGAAATCTCATCCTAAATCCCATACTTTTATCAAAGGCTAAAGCATCAAGTTATACCAAACTGACATGAAGGTGAGCAGAATGGAACAGCTGAAAGCCTTGCTAGGCGGCGTTCCATTCTATTCAACCTCAAATTAAATTGGTATTAGCATTAATACACCAGCAGAGTGATGCTAAAGCCATAAACTAGGTTGATTGGGAAAACTCGGCGTTTTCTTCCAATCAAAACTTTTATGCTTTTTATAATCACCACCTAACTATTCGGTTAGAGCTAACTTCCGTAAACCTTTGATTGAGTTGCACAAGCTAGTTGCAACAGCTTAATCACTCCATTAGGTAGTTCAAGGTTTACTTTGATTTCAGGAGAGAGAAGATGTATTCAACAACCTCAAGCTTGTCAAAGGAGATCAGCCCTGTTGAGAAGCCAGTTCAATTTGAAAGACCACAATTTGGAGCCAGTCTGATTCAAGCTGGGAGCCTTATTAATGCGCCTCAGGCGCGCAATGATTTCTCTGTAAGTGGAGATGGTCTTACAGCAGCAGTTCTTGACACTGGCTTAAGAGTTACTCATTTAGATTTTTCAGATCGTGTCGTTGCTCAACAAAATTTCACTACTGACAACGGTAGTAATTCCAATGATGCTTCAGATGGTAACGGCCACGGTACTAATGTGGCTGGCATCATTGCAGCTAACAGATTTCATATTGGTATTGCTCCGGGCGCCAACATTATTCCGATCAAGGTGCTATCAAATAGTGGTGGAGGCAGTTTCACCGCGATCAGGGATGCTTTGCAATGGGTCATTGATAACCAAAGTACGCATAACATTACTGTTGTTTGCATGTCTTTAGGTGACGGCCAAAATTATACCGATGACGCCCTCTTCTCAAGTGACGAAATTCGATCAAAAATTCAAACTTTGAGAAATAATAAAGTTGCAGTAGTAGTTGCTGCTGGCAATGATTTTTTCACACATTCAAGTCGGCAGGGGATGAGCTACCCAGCAATTATACGCGAGACGGTAAGCGTTGGAGCTGTATATGATGCTAGAGAAGGTGGCTTTACTTACAGCAGTGGTGCTTCTACCACTGAGAGTGCGCCTGATCGAATCACACCATTCTCTCAGCGATTGCATGAGACAGTAAACGGTGCAACACGAACTGAAATTTTTGCGCCTGGAGCACCTATTACATCATCTGGAATACTAGATGATGACGCTGAGTCTACTCAGCACGGAACCAGTCAAGCAACACCTGTAACAGCAGGCGTGATCCTTTTATTGCAGGAATATTACCTGAGGTTAACTGGTTCACTACCGTCCGTTGACGAGTTGGAAACATATTTACGTGCTGGTGGAGTTATGATCAATGATGGAGATGACGAGCAAGACAACGTTACAAATACTGGCCTTAACTTCCTCAGAATTGATGTAGTGGGAGCATTAGAGAATATAAATAGTCGCCTGCAAAAAGCTATGTTTGAGGAACAAAAAACGTTGCTAGCAATTGGTGATGGTAGCTAGTCACTGAATAGTTCCTGAGTCAGGGCAACTCAGGTAGCCAATCTGCTGAATTGAAGGTGGTTGGGTGCTTGACATTGCCTGCCATTCCTAACTAGCTCGTGCAGCAGGCGTGCAGGGATAGTGTGTGCTTTCACAAAAGTTGGTCTCACGCCGCTGACGGCAGCCGTTGTGAAGACAGATGACATGAAGAACGAGTCCGATTACGACCCATAACGCACGACGATTCTGAATTCGTGTATCAGATCAAGAAGAAGACCCTCCGCGACTACGTTGACGAGATTTGGGGTTGGAATGAATCCCAACAACGCGAGTATCACAAGAATGCTTTCAATCCGTCCGACATGCATATTGTATTATCGGACCGAGACCAGATTGGCGTTATTTGTTTCACGTTAGACGATTCCTGTGTAAAGGTGGGTCTTATATGTCTCGATCCCAAGCACCAGAATTGCGGTATAGGATCTTCCTTGATGCAAGGAGCAATTGAGCAAGCGCGGTCACGAGGTGTTCCCGTCACCCTTCGTGTTCTGAAGCCAAACCCGGCAACAGGGTTCTATGAGAAACTGGGATTTAGGATTGTATCTGAAGACGATACGCATTACTATTTGGAAAAGTCTTCACAACCAGCGGATGGACGCTGACAAATAAGTTCGTCCGCCCTCTATACAGCTCACGTTTATAACAGGTAGCACTTGTGTTTGGATCTATATCGAAACAACACGAGTTTGGGCTTGACTATTGGATTAGGAATTGGGACTAATGGGAATTTCTATATTTCTGCCCAATGTATTTAGGAAACGGAAGAGGTGTTCTATGGAAAAGCCGATAATTTGCCGCGCACTAATGCTGACACCTTAGGTTGATCTATAGTTCAAATGAACTGCCTCCCTTCTGCGATAGGATCAGCAGTAAAAGCGATAGATAAAGCTGTCTCATGACCCAAACACTCCAGACAGACTGGCGACCAGTCATCAAAGACTTGGAAGCGGCGATTGGTAAGGATAGTGTCATCCGGCGTAAAGAAGAACTGCTGGTCTACGAATGTGATGGGTTGACCAGTTATCGTCAGCGGCCAGCAGTGGTGGTGCTGCCCCGGACGACGGAACAAGTTGCGGCGGCGGTTAAGGTGTGCGATCGCTATCAAGTTCCCTTTGTCGCCCGGGGCGCTGGGACCGGACTTTCCGGCGGCGCGTTGCCGGTGGAAGACTGCGTCTTGATCGTCACCGCGCGGATGCAGCAGATTCTGGAGCTGGATTTAGAGAACCAGCGGATTGTGGTGCAGCCCGGGGTGATTAACAATTGGGTGACCCAAGCGGTCAGTGGAGCCGGGTTTTACTACGCCCCCGATCCCTCCAGCCAAAGCGTCTGTTCCGTCGGCGGGAATGTGGCCGAAAATTCTGGCGGCGTCCATTGCCTCAAATACGGAGTGACCACCAACCATGTTTTGGGCTTAAAGGTGGTGCTGCCCAATGGAGAGATTATGGACATAGGCGGCAAAGTGCAGGAAATGCCGGGGTACGATCTGACGGGGATATTTGTCGGCTCTGAAGGCACCCTGGGGATCGCCACAGAAATTACCCTGAGAATTCTTAAAGCGCCAGAATCGATTCAGGTTTTGCTGGCGGATTTCACCAGCGTGGAGGCGGCGGGGTCCACCGTTTCTGACATTATTGGCGGGGGGATCATTCCAGCGGGCATGGAGATGATGGACAACTTCAGCATCAATGCCGTAGAGGATGTGGTGGCCACTAACTGCTACCCCCGGGACGCCACCGCTATTTTGCTGATTGAGATTGATGGACTGGAAGCAGAGGTGGCGGCGATGAGCGATCGCATCAAGGCAATCTGCCGTCAAAATGGCGCCCGCGATGTCGCCACAGCCGTCGATCCAGAAGAACGACTACGCCTCTGGAAAGGCCGAAAAGCCGCCTTTGCCGCCATGGGTAAACTCAGCCCTGACTACTATGTCCAGGATGGCGTCATTCCCCGCACCCAGCTGCCCTATGTGCTGCGAGAAATCGAAGCTCTGGGAGAAAAACACGGCTATCGGGTCGCCAATGTGTTTCATGCCGGGGATGGCAACCTCCATCCCCTCATCCTCTACAACAACGCCGTCCCCGGCCAATTAGCGAAAGTGGAGGAATTGGGCGGCGACATTCTCAAGCTTTGTGTCAAGGTAGGCGGAAGTATTTCGGGCGAGCATGGCATCGGCGCCGACAAGCGGTGCTATATGCCCGATATGTTCAGCGCGGCGGATCTGGAAACCATGCAGTGGGTGCGACAGACCTTTAACCCCAAAGGATTGGCTAATCCGACGAAGATTTTTCCAACGCCACGAACTTGTGGAGAAGCGGCTAGTGCGCAAGTGAATCCTAAGTTTGCATCCATAGAGCGCTTCTGAGCAGATCAGACGACCCCATCGGCTTGTAACATGTGGGCCTCTATTTTTTCCCAATTGCTGCGTGAGACTCTCACGGACGCCTGTTTGCATTCCACCATCAATGTATTCACATAGAGATAATTTCTGAGTGCTTGTACTTCTTCCGGCGCCAATTGCAGCCACTTTGGATCAAGATGAAAAGCTTGCAGCCAAGTTCTCCAGACCCGTTTGGCAAATACCCCAGACATTTCGTTCGGTTGTTTATGGCTGGGAACCTGGGATTTGAGTTTTTCCAGGTTGGCCCGTAAAATCCCCAGATTGATGTTATTAAAGATTTGTTGCTGTCGAAACTCTTTGCCTAACGCCTGAATCCGCTTTTTATAGTCATTCAGGGCGTCGCAATTGGCGCTGAGTCGGACAATTTTTCGGGGGCGGCTGAGGCTGGAATCTAAGCTGGAATTTAAGCAACGGGTTAGCCAGCGGGCATGTTTGAGGGCATGAGCACTATTCGTTGTTGTTGTTTCTGGCCGATCAACCATGCTCATGTAAGAAAAGGCCAGGGCTCCTGCGATGTCTAGGGCGGCGGCGCGCTTAGCCACGGGACTAAATTCGGGGTTCCATCTCTCTGAGATTTTGTTTGACCAGCCCAGTAAGTTTCTTAGATTTGAGGTGTTGATAAATGTCTGGAGTTCTTTCTCCATCAGCAATAGCAATTCATCCGCCCCAGCCCGCATTAATCCAGCCACCAGCAAAAAGACATCTCGCCATCGCCGATCTAAGAGATGGTGTGCGACCAGTTGGTCAACTTGGTGATGGTCATCAATATATTGGGCGGTTAAGTATTCCTGAAACGTAAGATGGGAAAAGGAATAAACATTCTGAGCCGGTTCAACTAAGATGCCTTGTTGAATTTCAATGGCTTTTAACACGCCTTCTCCATCCAGACAGGCAGGGGCATTTAGATTTTCCGTCAAAAAGGTCTTGATTTTTTCAACAACTTCTTCCTTAGAAAAAAACAGTCGGTTGGCTTCAAACCCTTGATAAGCAAGTTCTGACAACATTGCTTTTTCAATTGGCAGATTCAAATCCTGATAAATGGGATTTCGCTGAACTCGCTTTTCCACCTGCCATTTATGCATAAAGAGATCTAACGATTCTTCGCAGAGAATTGACCGGTTACGGGGAAGATTTTGAGAGGTGTCATAGATAAAACAGAGTAGCGTTAACAATAGAGGGTTATGGGTCAGTTCTTGAGGACCGCTGGTGGTTGAGTTGCGCAACAGCTCACAGAACTGTTGCACCGTTTTTGACTTTTCATCCAGGGTGGAATGAAACCAATTACGGAGAAACTGCACGATTTGAGCATCGTCAAATGCAGCAATTTCTACCTCAGTAAAATTGAGGAAACTGCTATAGTCGGCAGCCAGACGACAGGAGGCAATAAATCGGTTTCTGTGATATCGGCGAACAAAGTCGCGAATTTGAATCAACGCCTTATCTAATCGGTTAATCGGCGCTTCATCTAGGCCATCCAGTAAAATGAGCAGCTTGCCGCGTTGTAAGGCTTTTGCTGCAAACTGATCCGCTTCTGGAATGCCGCAGACCCTAAATTCCGCTTCGATGATTTGCTCAAGCGTATCTTGCTCGGGGTCAAAATGCTTTAGCTCGATGAATACAGGAATACAGGAGTGCTTAAGTTTACCTCTGTGAGACTTGAGGGCCTCTAACCCCATTTTCTTTAAGAAGGTGGTCTTTCCAGACCCTGGGCCGCCCCGCACCATCATATACTGCTCCTGGTTGGCGAAATCTAGGGCGTCTTTTTTAGGCTGGCCGAAAGCGTGACGTTCGCGCCGACGGGATGGATGGGAGGAGGGTTCTAAAGCCTGGATTGATTCAATATAGCGAGTCGCCTTTTGGTCCCATACCTGGATTGGGGTAAAGATAGATTCGATATCTATCGGCTCAGTCATTCCTAAGAGTTTGATTAGGCCGTGCCGCTGCTTGTACCTTTGCTCATATCCAGAAAACGCCGTTCGAAACTTTTCTTGAGACTCTCGGCTGTTTAGCTTTCTGTAAAGCCAGACGAATAAATTATCATCTGCTCTCAAAATCGATTCAAAAATAGGCACTGCTATGCCGCTGAGAGCTGAATCAGCTAATGAATATGGCAATGGCGTGGATGAACTAGTCATGATTGGCGCGACCCTAATTCAATAGTTGCGAGCAAGATGATCCAAACAGGGGCCCTTCAGTACATGAGTATTTAGGGCGTTAGCACATAAGTATTTAGAGCGATTTGAGGCTCGTCCCCTCAAATTTTCTGGCGATAGACTAGTCAGCTAGATGGATATCAGCGCACAGAAACCGCCAACTAGTGAACTTCTGTGTATCCATGCAAAGGTCCAAATAAAGAATATTGACTGAATATTTATGGCTAAAAAATGAGCTAAACCATGTTGTCGCCAGCGATTTAGGGGCGCGGTTTCGTGGAGACGGGGATTTGGGAGCAGGTAGACAGCCAACTTTCTATACAGATTACTGGCATCAATTCTTGGGAATCAATTTTCAACTTTCGGAGCGTTTTGATGTTGCTGCCATGTATAGAATTTTGGCAAATATATTCCCTTCTCCCCGTGATCAGCGTTGGCTCTGACTGGTGATCCGCTTGACTTACAGAGGTGATCGATCCACTGATGACTTGTGATAGCGACTTGTCAGATAAGTGACTCAGATTACTGAAACACGGATCTAAACCCTCTCACACCACTAAACCTGGCCGCTTTGAAAAGTCTTTTGCACATTGTGGTCGCCTATGGGTGATTCATCATCGCATGCATCTGACCCAAGTCAGAGTTGAAAAGTTTTGTTGCTGAAACACTCTGAAACACGCTGTAATGAACGGTTTTGCGGTTTGTAACTGTCCCTATTTTGTCACGCACTCTATAGTTCAATGACGCTTAAACCCGCAATCTGAAAGGAAAAGCGAGATTTTATTTCTAAAAAAATTAACCGTTCCAGGAAAATAGAGGAGATCTGTATGTTTATTCAAGATGGTGAGAACAGGCAATCTGATGAGAAGCAGACGCTAGATATCGCACTCAAAAAAATAGAGGAAGGCTCCACTGCTATCCATCACTTTACCCGACAATTTACTCGGAAATTTTCAGAGTTAGAGCGACAAACCACAGAAAAAAGTCAATTAGTTGAAGAGCTAACCAAAAAACTGGAAAAGTCAGAAAAGAAAGCAGAAGAAGCCCAGAAAAAAGCTGAAGAAGCCAAACATTTTATGGATGCCAACTATTCCTATTTAATCCAGGATTTTTTTGAGAAGCCTAAAGAGGAATTTAGGCAATCCATGCTTGACCGATCTAATGAATCAGTTAAGGTGGTCTTTAAATATGCAGTCATCTCAATACTTGTCTCCTTGGTGACCGCGACTATCTCATCGATTTCTGCAACTTTCTATATTCTCAAGGTTAGTCATGATTCTACTCAAGAAATCACAACGACGGTTCAGGGATTAGTCGATGACGTAGATGCTCAGCAAGTCTCTAATAGTCGAGAGATTGATGATCGGCGCAATCGAAGATAGAAAGCAAATAAGTTGCCTATTAAAACCAACGCTGCGGTGATTTCCTCTGAAGAAAACCGCAGCGCTTTTCACGGCTGAAGACACTGGCCTAAATTAGATTATAGGGAGCTAACGAAGTTGCCCAACATCCAAATTAGGGTTAGCAGGATAGCAGTTTTCAAAACTGCCCCCATGGTGACTTCAGCGGCTTCAATCACTCGATGGGTAGTCATTGCCTATCGCCTCCATTATGAAGAGATCAATGAATCGAGCCAAACCGATAGGCGGTCTCTACTTCTACCTTAGCTAAAATCTCTGCATTTCGACTATTTCCAAGAATAACTCTTATATTTCTTAATTGCTTTTCAATAAATCATGAAGGGGTGTCTGACATCATCTTTTGGATGATCTGGAGAGGATTTGTTTTTTTATTACCCTGCCAAAGGTCCATGACTTCTATTTGCCGAATACGAAGCATGAATTCTAGTTGAGAGATACCGTCCTCATAGCAATGGACAGACAGTTCCTCTACTTCTGGAAAGGCTTCATCAGTGATCTGGTCTAGCCAATCGAAAGTTGCTTGTCTTAGCTTTTCAATATCTGTATATACTGACTTGAGTTTCTCAATTTCTTCTATCAGCTCCCTTGATTTTGGAGGTGGAATATCATCCCGATCAAAGAAGTCATCAAAGGATTTTTTCATGAGTTGACGCGCTTGTTTCTGGTCCGCCTCAAAAAGTGTATTGACTACTTCGGAGTTTGGTGATCTTTGCAGCTCTTCGATTGATATGTTTGTCAAAAAATACAATTGCTTTAGTCACCCGGTCAAAGGACCTTAGATCGAGGATCATTTCTGCTTCCCCACGAAATTTAAAATTGGTAGAGCCCCCCGGTAGTTGTGAATAACGGTGGTTTTTTCTTGACCATCATTAAATCTGTTCAGATGAGGTGAGCAGAGCATAAGACTTCTGATTGAACCACATACTGGGTATAGAATTCAGGAGTTCGAATTCAGGCTATCGCTGACGGGCATCACCCTAAAGTGGGACATTGTCCTTTGATCACAGTCTCTTTCCAAAGCTGATGCAATTGACCAGTCAAACTGGAGCTAAGTCAGTCTTGAGGTAATACAAGGGGGAGATGGCGACGATTTCTTTTCTTGAGGAAGTGATTAATATGGATGCGCCATCAGATTACGAGCAACTGCAGGCGATGAGTAGGGGGGAGGGCTAGCTAGGAGGCAGGGGGTGAGGAAAGTTACTGATGAGTAGCCGCTAAATCCACGGACTATCATACGCCCATTGACCCTGTCTACTAACTACTGCCTACCCCCTTACCCCAAAAACTAGGCGTTATAACTAACTAGACTCACAGCGCCTGTATCGAGATCGTAGTATCCGCCTACTAATTTGAGTTTGCCCTCTGCAACTCTACTCGCAACCACAGGAGAGAGGCTAAGGCGCTTGAGTTCCACCCTTACATTCTCTATGATCGCATTTTCGAGGGGATCTCCGGGACGCCCTTTGGAATCTTCTACCGCTTGGTTAATTGCGTATAAAAAACTGTTAATCATGCCAGGGTATTCACCGCCTTCAAAGGCAGCCCCGACGGCGCCGCACCGCTTATGCCCCAGCACCATCAGGATGGGAGATTTGAGAACGCCGACAGAATACTCTAAGCTGGCGATCACTTCGGTAACTGCAATATTGCCCGCCACCCTGACGGTGAATAAATCGCCAATGCCTTGATCAAATATAATTTCAGAAACCACTCGGGAATCCGCACAGGTCAAAATCGCTGCAAAGGGGGCCTGACCTTCTGCTACTTCTTCCACCCGAGCTAGGGTCTGATTTGGGTTTCTCCGCTTATTCTCAACAAAGCGCTGATTGCCGTTCATTAATTTTTGCAGCGCTTCATCAGGCGATAAATCTGATTCTTCTCCGGGTGCAGCCGCAATAGTTGTGGAATAAGAAGAGTTATCGGGGGGATCAATGGCTTTTGCAATCGAACTCGACCCTAACCATCCAGTGAGAGACCCTGCGCCGACGGCCCCTGCGCCATATCGAATCAACTTCCTCCGCGACATGTCTACGTTATTTAATGGTTGCTTCAATGTAATTTCTCCAGAAAGCTTGATCTACGGGTATGCCCTTTAACGGGACGTCCCAGAAAGGGCGGTCTAGACTCAGAAACCAGAAGCTCGAAAGAGCCCGGCCACCTGAACACTCCTAAGAAATTTGTCAATCCGATGAGGCTGAAATTCCTTTCAAATAAAGGGTTCAGAGGTCTAATCAACCTATCAGCTTCACGAATGATATGGGAGCGCTACAGTTCGGAGACTGATCTTAGTATGTAATAGTTCCGCACTGAGGGATAGGTGGGTGATTTAGGTTACTTCTTAGGGATCTGGAGAGTCATCCCTCTGGCCCTCCAACTCCACCCATTCTCTGCAGAAAGGCTAATAATTAAGGTATCCAACTCAGGGGAGGATGACTGAATCGTGTTGTGTGCGGACGATTTGTTAGCGCTTGAGTTATTCCAAACACTGCCTAGGCATCGGGTCGATTGGGTGTGCGATCGCGCTCGGGCCTGGGAGTTAAACAGTGGCGATTTCCTGATTAAAGAAGGGGATCCGCCCCAGGGATTTTGTGTTCTGCTGTCGGGACAAATGCTGATCACTCGCCAAAGTGAGGGATTAGCCATGCCAATTGGGCAGCACAAGGCCCCCGCTTTCTTTGGTGAGATTCCGGTGCTTACCGATGAGCCTGTCATGGTTTCATTACGGGCGCTGACCGACTGTCTGCTTTACGAAATTCCGGGGGAGGACTTTCTAGAGTTACTGCATGAGTGCCGAGATTTTGAGCGCACTGTGTTTCGGGTAGTGCAGCGGCGATTGCGCGGATTGGAGTCTTTCATTCGCAACCGCGAGAAGATGGGGGCGCTGGGCAATCTGGCGGCGGGTTTGGCCCATGAGCTGAATAATCCGGCGGCGGCTTTGGTGCGGGCGTTGAAAGATTTGCCCCCCGCCTTAATTGAATTGGAGCGGATGAACTTGGTTTATGGGCAGCGCAATGTAGAGGAAGCCCATACCCAGCAATGGCTGGAAGTGCGGGAAAAAGGGTATGACACCATTATCCATAACCCGATTAGCGGTCTGGAGTTGAGCGATCGCGAAGATAGAATGCTCGACTGGTTAGAAGCCTATGGGGTGGAAAATGCCTGGGAACTGGCCCAACCGTTAGCGACTGGCGGGGTCGACATAGAAATGCTAGAACAGCTACTGGAACGGTGGCGGAACGACCCCACTGAACTGAGGGATATGGGGTTACGTTGGTTGGCTCTTTCCTTTGATGTCATGTCTGAGATTGCTGGCGGCTTACGGGGCGCGGAACGGATCTCTGAGCTGATTCAATCCATGAAATCCTATTCCCATATGGACCAGGGCGCTCAGCAAATGGTTGATATTCACCAAGGCATTGATGATACCTTGCAACTCTTGGCCTATAAGCTGAAGCCAAACATTGAAGTTCAACGAATGTACGATCCCGCCCTGCCCAAAATTCTGGCCTACGGCAGTGAACTTAATCAAGTTTGGACCAGTTTAATTGACAATGCAATTGATGCTTTACATAGCAGTTCTCAGGCCGTCGCGTTAAGGTCTGAACCATCTGAGCCGTTCCAAAATCAAAGACAAACTGCACCGCTTAATCCTCACTTAGGCGCTTTCCCCACCCTCACAATTCGC
>JAAUYH010107191.1_pt1 | contig 12002 bp, 13 predicted proteins | sample 7278061 | NCBI WGS metagenome assembly JAAUYH01 (sample SAMN14350203, study PRJNA611818) | marine sediment metagenome | isolation source: surface marine sediment (0.6m) | place: French Polynesia: Moorea | collected 2018-08 | reverse complement strand
ATCGACTTTTACCCCAGAAAATCGTACTATTGGAAAACTTTTATCAGTTAATAATTGATGATAATGAGTCAAAACTTACGACAATCGCCTGAAGATCAAAACCTATGGAAAAAAGTTCAATTCGAGCAAGAATTTAATGAGCTTTCTACTATTATTTCTCAAGATAAAAAAGAAACGCGCAGAGAATTCTGTATTGGTGCTGGAGGACATACTCATTATTGGGATGAAACTGCACCAGATATTGCCTATGAACTTGATCGCTTGATTAGAGATGCATAGCTTTTTACTCGTTTGATTAACGTCTTTTTAATAATCCATAAGTACTAAACTACTGGGGTTTTCCCTTTTGAATTGTAAATTGCTTACAACCTAACTCTGCTTGCTGGCGAATCAAACGCTGTACGGCTTTAACGGTGGCATTCAATTCGTAACTGCGACGCGCTGGATTCTCTAGATAGGCTTGTTGCTCTTGTTCAATCATCACTACATCCTGATGCACCAATCCATCCAGCATCTTTTGAGCGCAACTTATCTTTTCTGCAAAATGGCTTTCATAACTGCTTTTGATTTTTCAATCTCTTCTGGCAATGGTGCAGTTTGTTTCCAGCTATCTCGCTGTTGTAAATTAGCTAACCATTTACTTACTTTTGGATAAGGTTCGAGACTAATACCCAATAAGGGAATCGAAGCTACTGCTGTTCCTGCCACAATCTCGGCATATGTAAATTGTTCACCGATAAAATATGGATTATTATCATCTAAATTATCCTCAAAATATTGCAAAGCAGTCGCCATAGTTTGTTTAGCTTTTTCGATTTGTGTATCTTCTACTGGAACATCTAACATATCTTTCATTAAGACAATAGAAGCTGGTGGTAATTCATTGGCTGTTACTAATTCAATAGTGCGAACTTTAGCAATATCTTTAGCTTCATTTGGCATAAAAGAAGGTTCGGGATATTTTACTTCTAGATAATCGAGAATTGCTAAGGATTCAAACACCTTAAAATCATCATCAACTAATACAGGAATATGATGAAAAGGATTGAGGTTGAGAAATTCTGGTTGAAATTGATCGCCATTTAACTTCATTAAAATTGGTTCAAACTCTAAATTCTTTTCTAAGAGTGTTACCAAAACACGACGGGCATTATATAGAAAGACGAGAATAATAAAACTGCAACATGATTCATCTCCTTTTGTATTACATCTATATCTTTCTTACTTACTTTACTATTGATTAAAAATTAATTGTCAATTGTCCGTTGTTAAGTAGGTAAGTAGGTAGGGGCTGAAATCCGCAGTTATGTAACCAAATGTAAAACACTTAAATCTTTGCCTAGTAGGGAATACAGCTTATTTACAAAACTCAATGTAGCGGAGCTTTTTAAACCCTACCTACTTAATTATCTATTACAGGATAATCATAAGCAGTAACAATATGACTAAATCGGGTAATATCTTCATATAATTTGACATACATCGAACCATATTCTTGTTACCATCCAAATTGCCCAATTCCACCAAGATTCTCTAGTTGACAAGCTCAAGCTGACTGTAACTGGATGTTGTTCGAGAAAGGCGAAAGCTTTGAGGTAAGCTGCTTGATAATCCTTTCAAGTGTCGGGATTTTTGGTACGCCGAACTTGTTGCAAACTCCAATATAATTAAAATTTAAAAAATCTTCCAAATAGCTCCGAGGAAGTAAATTATATAAATTAGAGCGAAGTTCAAGTCTATTAATAAAATCTTGCTGTTGTGATTTAAGAATATGTTGCCAAGTTAATTCTTTCATAATCTTGTTTTATTTTTTTGTGAAATTATAGTTATAAATTATTTGTAGTTAAGCTGAAATAGAAATGGTTTTAGCTAATTTGTTGATTCAAAAAACAACTACGTTTGTCATAAAAAAACGTTAAACAAGCTTCAAAATCAAGAGAATAAAGCTATTTAACGCTATACAGATGATTAATTATCAATTAATCAGATTTATCCAAAAAGACCATTAAATATTGGCAGACTATCAATAACCATTGCTGCACAAAGCAACATCATATAGATAATGGAATATTTAAACAAACTACGAGCTAGTTGCTTATCTGTAGGCTGTTGTTTGAGCTGCCAAGATTTCCGTAATAAATAGTATCCCAAGTAAATTGCGATCGCACTATACAAAATTCCTGATGCACCAAAAGGAAACACTAGTAAAAGGCTACAAGGTACAGTTAACAAGCTATAAATCCAGATTTGATTCGCTGTTACTACTTCTCCTTCTACTACAGGTAACATGGGTACGCCTACTTGAGCGTAATCGTCTTTAATCATTAACGCTAAAGCCCAGAAATGGGGAGGAGTCCAGAGAAAGATCAGGACGAATAGTATCCAGGGAGTAATGCTTAAATCTCCCGTTACCGCAGCCCAACCCACCAGAGGCGGAATTGCACCAGCAGCACCACCTATTACGATGTTTTGAGTAGTGTGACGTTTTAGCCAGTGGGTATAAATCAGCATATAAACACCGATCCCCGACATAGCTAGACTAGCAGCTAGTAAATTAACGAAAATCCCTAAGACAGAAAAGGATAAAATACCGAGAATAATGGCGAAGATGAGGGCGTGTCGGGGTTGAATAGCTCCAGAAGGAATGGGGCGTTTACGAGTCCGCACCATAGTATAGTCAATATCGTGGTCATAAATACAATTCATGACTTGGGCGGAAGCTGCTGCTAATGTCCCCCCTAATAGGGTAATCAGTAATAAGACAGGATCGATTCTCCCTTCAGATGCGATCGCCATTGCAGCAGCCGTAGTGATTAATAGTAAGGGGATAATCCGAGGTTTGGTTAGTTGGTAGTAGTTTTTAACAGTATCTAGTAAATTTTGCTGTTGACTGGCTATATTACTGCCGATCATAGTTAATATTCCCAAATTTGATTGATATTTAAGCGTTGACATCTGCATTACAGCGCAGTTTTCCAGTCAAGATGTTGATTTTTAACCTTTAGTTTTTTATTTCTGCATTGCGGTATTGTTGATAACTTGTGGTTTCTCGTATTGCTAACACCGTAAAAGCTACTAAAACTCCTAATAAACTTGCTCCTACTGCTTGGTGGGTAACAGTGAGAGGTTCAACCTGTAGGTGCAATCTAAAAGTAGCAATGCCCAGGATAATCTGTAAAGTGACTAAACCAGCAGCAACAGTAGCTAATCTCCTTAATGCTGGGGATAATTCAGGATTACGCCAAGCTAACCACACTAGGATAAGAGTCGCAATAGTCGGCGGAAAGACTCCAATAATATGACTATTCATCACATTACAGAGTTGAAAACCACCAAAACACTGATGTAAAGCCCAACGAGAACCTACTAAACCACCGAGCAAACTCTGAAGATAAACCAAAATTGCAGCAGCCATACCCCACCATTTTAGAGATGAGGTAGTGGAGTGATCGGGAGATGGAGTGAAGGAAGTTAGGGTAGTCCCAATGACAATTAAAGTACAAAAAAAGAGTAGTGCTGTACCCAGATGGGCGGTAACGATATCAAACCGTAACAGTTGAGTTACTGTAAGTCCCCCTAAAATACCTTGAAAGATAATCAGGAATAAAGCAAAAGTTGCAGCCCAAGGTAGCCAGGAAGATAATTCTTTGCGCCACCACCAAGACAAACCAGTTAGTGCGATCGCACTAAATCCAATTAAAGCAGCATCCAGACGGTGAAACCACTCTAAAAAGACTTGTAGGTTCATTTGTCGAGTAGGTACAAGTTGACCATAACACAATGGCCAATCGGGACAGGCTAAACCTGCATTCATAACTCTTGTAGCACTGCCTACCGCCATTAGTAACAGAGTTGCGATCGCAATTTTCCACACTAAACGGCGAATTATAATTTGAGGTTGAATTGTGGAACGCGATCGCGTTTCGGAAGACTGTAATACTGATTCTGTCATGCTGAACTATAAATTTTTAAAGACTTTTCTTTCTACTGTAACTACCTTAATTTCTAATAGCTATCTTGTTGCGGTTATTCTTCAGATTCACTTAAAAATTGATTAATAAAAATTAATTACTTATAAAGAAAAAATTAAATTTTCCCCAACTATTGCAATATATAGATTAAACAACTTTTTTATAAAATATAGTGATCCTAAAAAAAAGCCAAAGAATCTCTCTAGATTGTGAAATCAAATCCCCCCTAACTGAAAGTTTGTCTTAACCTAGATATACAGAGATAGTAAAATTTAGAACTGCAATTTTATTGTTTATACTTGACTAGATACCTTAGCTCCATCCCTCGCTAAAAATCAAAACAATTAGTCCTAACCTTTTAGAAATATCCGTGAATATTCCCAGTAACATCATCACTCTTATAGCAGGTATTGCCCTGACACTAATTAGTTTGTGGTACGGTCAAAATCATGGACTGCTACCAATTGCAGCATCAGAAGAAGCTACCGAAATTGATGGTCTTTTCAATTTCATGATGACTATTGCCACAGGACTATTTCTCTTGGTTGAAGGAGTACTTGTCTATTCTTTAATTAAATTCCGCCGACGCAAAGGAGACACTACTGATGGTCCTCCCGTAGAAGGCAATGTTCCCTTAGAAATTGTCTGGACAGCAATTCCGACAATTATCGTCTTTATCCTTGCTGTCTATAGCTTTGACGTTTATAACGCCCTAGGCGGACTCGATCCTATGGCTTCTCATGATTATCTGGCTTCCCATGATCATCATCAGATGGTTGCCATAGAAGAAGATAATTCTCATCTAGTTGCTATGGATGGGGAACAGGTAGCTTTAGGTTTGGGTCAATCTCCCTATGGTGAAGCAGTACCACCTCTAGTCGTAAACGTCAACGGAATTCAATACGCTTGGATTTTTACCTATCCCGAAACTGGTATCGTTTCAGGAGAATTACACGTTCCTGTAAATCGGCCTGTGCAGCTAAATATGAGTGCTGGTGACGTACTCCATGCTTTTTGGCTACCCGAATTTCGCATCAAACAAGATGTCATTCCCGGTAGAGAATCTGAGTTAACCTTCACTCCTACTAAAGTCGGTCAATATCCCGTAATTTGTGCCGAACTCTGTGGTGCTTATCACGGCGGAATGAAAACCACTATTACAGTCCACAGTGCGGAAGATTATCAACAGTGGCTACAAGATAACACCATCGCCCAAACCGAAGTAGATGGTAATCTCGCACTTGGTCAGTAAACAGTAAACAGTGAACAGTAAACAGTAAACAGTTATCAGTTATCGGTGAAAAATAATCAAAAATTAGCAATTAGCAAATCATAATCAACAATGGAAAAAGAACACCCACAAAGAAAGTGGCAAGACTATTTTGGATTTAGTACCGATCACAAAGTAATTGGTATTCAATATTTAGTCACTGCTTTCCTCTTCTATTTCATCGGTGGCGCACTAGCAGAGGTAATGCGTACCGAACTAGCAACCCCCGATCCTGATTTTGTACAACCAGAATTTTATAACCAATTAATGACCATGCACGGAACAATTATGTTGTTCCTGTGGATTCTCCCTGCTGGGGCTGCTTTTGCTAATTATCTGATTCCTCTAATGATTGGGGCAGAAGATATGGCATTTCCCAGACTCAATGGAGTCGCCTTTTGGATGGTTCCCCCTGGAGGGATTTTGCTACTGAGTAGCTTTTTTGTCGGCGCGCCTCAAGCTGGTTGGACATCATACCCTCCCTTAAGTTTAGTTAGTGGGGTATGGGGTGAAGAAATTTGGATTATGAGTCTCCTAATTTTGGGTACGTCTTCCATTTTAGGGGCGATGAATTTTGTTACTACAATTCTGAGAATGCGGATACCTGATATGGATATCCACAGTATGCCCTTGTTTTGCTGGTCGATGTTAGCAACTTCTGCTTTAGTCTTACTTGGTACACCAGTCTTAGCAGCTGCCCTAATTTTGCTTTCTTTCGATCTGATTGCAGGGACAGCATTCTTTAATCCTGCTGGGGGAGGCGACCCCATTGTTTATCAACATATGTTCTGGTTTTACTCCCATCCGGCAGTATATATTATGGTTTTGCCGTTTTTTGGAGTTATTTCCGAAGTTTTGCCAGTTCATGCCCGTAAACCAATCTTCGGTTATCGAGCGATCGCCTATTCTAGTTTAGCTATTAGTTTTCTCGGCTTAATTGTCTGGGCGCACCATATGTTTACCAGTGGTACTCCTGGCTGGTTACGGATGTTCTTTATGGCAACCACAATGATTATTGCCGTACCCACAGGGATTAAAGTCTTTAGCTGGTGCGCCACTCTTTGGGGAGGAAAACTCAATCTCAACAGTGCTTTACTCTTTGGTATTGGCTTCCTCTCTTCCTTCTTGATTGGAGGATTAAGCGGTGTCATGGTTGCCTCTGTCCCCTTTGACATCCATGTTCATGACACTTATTTTATTGTCGCCCACTTCCACTATGTTTTGTTTGGAGGTTCAGTATTTGGACTTTTTGCAGGCGTCTATCACTGGTTTCCCAAAATGTCAGGGCGTATGGTGAACGAAACTTGGGGCAGAATTCACTTTGTTCTGACTTTTATTGGCTTTAATCTGACTTTCCTTCCCATGCACCCCCTGGGTTTACAAGGAATGAACCGCCGTATTGCTCTTTATGACCCCAAATTCCAAGCTTTAAACGAACTTGTTACTATTGGTTCGTATATCTTGGCAGTATCAACATTTCCTTTCATTATCAATATAGTCTGGAGTGTCTTCAAAGGCAAAAAAGCACCCCGTAATCCTTGGCGTGCTTTAACTCTGGAATGGCAAACTACTTCCCCTCCCATTATTGAGAACTTTGAAGAAGAACCTGTATTATGGGCTGGTCCCTATGAATATGGTATTGATATGGAAAGCGTTGATGGGGATGAAGAGGTAGAAGAGATGTTGGCAGAAGTTGGCAGTAGTAGTTAGCAAACTGTAAGGTGGGCATTGCCCACCCTACAGATTTGTCAACAATTTACGCCAGTTCAACAAAAAATAATAATTTATTACCAATAACAACTGTACGGGAGAACTGCTGTTCGCCCCTACCAACTACTAACAATTAACAAATACCTATGCAAAGTTCAGCTTTAAACGAATCTCAAGTAATTATAGATAGCCATCAGGAAAGTGCTCATCATGGACATCCAGATTATCGGATGTTTGGGGTTATTCTGTTTCTAATTTCCGATAGCATGACCTTCATCGGGTTTTTTGCTGCTTTCTTAATCTATCGTAGTATTATGCCGGTTTGGCCTCCAGAAGGCACACCAGAATTAGAATTGTTAGTCCCAATTATTAACACAACTATTCTGGTTAGTAGTAGTTTTGTGATGCACAAAGGACAAGCTGCACTCAAAAAAAATGATATTAAAGGGTTGCAACTGTGGTTTGGTATTACTGCTGCTATGGGTTTAGCCTTCCTTTTGGGACAAGGATATGAATATTTCCATGCAGAAATGGGTTTAACAACTAACCTATTTTCCAGTTGCTTCTTTGCGGTAACAGGCTTCCACGGTTTGCACGTTACTGTAGGAGTATTATTAATACTCTCAGTCTTATGGCGTTCTAGAACCGAAGGACATTATTCTAGCAGTAGTCATTTTGGTGTAGAAGCTGCGGAAATTTATTGGCACTTTGTCGATGTTATTTGGTTAGTGCTATTTATCCTGGTTTATTTGTTATAGATAGCTAAACCAATAGGTTAAATCACATCCAATAGGTGATTATAGGGTCAATCTTTAACTTTAAATTGATTGACCCTATAATTTTTTAAATTACAATCATCTTGCACTATAATTCCTCACTATCTTTATACGGTCTTTCATTGTTCCAGTCTTCCCCAATTTGAATTGTAATATCAGAACCTAAGACTCCCGTACTTTCTACTAAAACTTCTCCTATTCCCAAAGTTGCACGAATAATATTTGCAGCATTGCGATCGCCTGATTGAGCTACAATTCTGGTATTAGTTAGAGTGTCCGACCAATTTTTACTGATATAAGCTCGATGATAACCAGCTTCTTTCAAACTGTTTAGCATCTCCTGTGCCAAAGTGTCATCCTCTAAGCTATTTTGAATCGCTATTCTAAGACGAGAATAATCCCGTGGTTGCCAATTAGAAGTATCAGTTACGGGCAAATCAAAATGTTGCTGGGCTATCTTTTGAATTTTATAGTTATTAGGTAGCCAATAACTGATTTCGTTTTTACCATCACCGCTAAAATTTCCAGGAAGCATTAGCATCTGTACATCAGAACGTTCGGTTTTAGAAGCAAAATTCCCCAACGCCATTAACTCTTTAACAGTTAAGTTAGTATCCAAGTGAGATTGAATTACGGAGAGAATCTTGGGTATTTTAACAATAGTAGCTGGTTTCATCGCCTGTTCTACCACAGAACGCATTAACATCTGCTGTCTTTGTACCCTAGAGATATCCCCATAAGCATCGTAGCGAAATCGTAAAAATTGAACTGCTTTATCCCCGTCTAGCTGCTGCTTCCCTTTTTTGAGATTGATATAAAGGTGCTGACTGAAATCGTTATATTTCATATCTTTAGGAACATTAACGATTACGCCTCCTAAAGCATTAATTAACTTCTCTATTCCTTGAACATTAACTCGCACATAACGATCGACGGTAACTCCCCCAAGAAGGTCACTGACGGCAGCCGCCGTAAGAGCAGGACCCTCATACAGATTAGCATGATTAATTTTTCTCGTACCATATCTTTCTAGATACACCTGAGTATCTCTAGGAATAGAGAGTACGGATAATTTTTCTTGAATCGGATCGAAACGTAACAACAACATAGTGTCGCTCAATCCTTCAAAAGAATTTACCAGGGCGTGATATCCTAAATCCTCTTCAGCAGGTTGATCTGTTAAATCGGAAGTTAGTACCTTGATTCCCAAAACCAAAACATTAACAGGACGGGATAATTCTGGTATGTTAAGCTTCTTATAAGCAACAGCCTCTTCTTGACTAAAAACCGCTTCTTCTTCTGGAGTAAACTTTGCTTGTTGTAGGATAGAAGTCTCAGAAAGAGTAACCGCTAGTAATGCTCCAGCAGCAGCCGACATTACAGATACTATCGTTAAACCTAGCCCAATCAGCATATTTTTCTTGCCATTGCGCTTCTTAGAACGATACATCTGGGAAATAGGCTTTTTTTTAGAGGGAAGGGGTCGATAGGCTTTTTTGACTGTCACAAGAACCTCACAAGATAAAACGTAAATACTAAAAAACATTAAGTATATATACGCAATTTTAAGGGTAATCTAGACCTTAAAAAAGTTCTATTTATACTTACGTCCAATTTTATTAGCAACTTGAGTAAATAAGGGTAAGTACGGAGATTTTCCTGTTCTTAACCGAAACATCAAGCCTAGACAAATTAGAAAATAGCCACTGGTTAGTAAAGTATTAGCATATAATAGCCGAAAAGCTAACATTTCTGAGCCGTGAGCAGCACCGAGAAATAAAGAAATGTATCCTGTCAGCCAGAGAAATACTAACACCAAAGATAATCTACTGGTTTTTTGTTGTTCTACATTACCGGTTCCTCGATATAACGTCCAAAAAGCAGGAATGATTCCGATTACGGGTAATAAATAAATCCACAGTTGTGACTGTTTTTCTTGTTTTTTAAGCAAAGAATTTCTATACTCCATTAATTTAAGCGATCGCGATCTCAATTGAATCTGATGAAACAAGACATTACAGCTATTGTGTTAGCTGGGGGACAAAGTTCTCGAATGGGACAGGATAAAGCTCTACTTCCTAAAGGAAATCAAACTTTACTGTCTTACGTCTGTAGTGTAGCTGAAGAATCAGCAAATTGTGTTTATGTTGTAACGCCTTGGACGGAAAAATATCAAGATATTATCCCTAACTTTTGTAAATTAGTCAAAGAAAATCTGGTTTGTCCTGAAGCTAAATCTAATTTTCCTCTGATGGGATTTTTTCAAGGATTACAACAAGTAATGACTCCCTGGGTTTTGCTTTTAGCTTGTGACTTACCTAATATTGACTCTCAAACTATTACTGGATGGTATCCCTATCTGACTCAAGCCCCTCAAGATGCGGTCTCGGCTTTGCCGAGGCGCGAAGCGATCGCAATTTTACCCCGTCATGCCAAAGGTTGGGAGCCTCTTTGTGGTTTCTATCGCCGTAGTTGTCAAGCTTCCCTCAAAAACTACCTCAACCATGGAGGTAAATCCTTTCAACAGTGGCTAGAGCAATCTTTGGTAATAGAATTAACAGTCTGCGATCGCTCTATTTTATTTAACTGCAATACCCCAGAAGACTGGGACAAAATTGCTTCAACTAAAAATTCATAAAAGCTTTATTTCCACAGTTATCAATTAGCGATTTATTAATAAATCGCCCTTGAATTTCTCGTGATAAATACTTAAGTGAAATTATCATTTATATTTATTGGGAACTCTTACTAGAATAGACGGGAGTCAACAACTATCTATATTAAAATCTATATTAAAGCTATGGGCAATAATAATAAATCAGTTAATATTACCAATATAATATCTCATTTACAGGATGCCGTTAATAAATCAGGAGAAATTTGCAAAGTCAATTTTACTACTAAGACTGAAGCTTACTGGAGTTTCTACCTCAAAGAAGGTACTTTAATTTGGGCTAATGAAAATGAGCATCCTTTAAAACGTTTATATCGCGTAGTCGGGAAATTTTGTCCCTCGGTTAATTGTCGTGAACTTAAGTTACGAGAATCAGAACGTTCTGAACTCTGGGAGTATTTAGTAATCACAGTTTTATCTCAGCGACAAAAAATCACTATCGAACAAGCTAATTTAATTATTCAAGAATATATAGCAGAAGTATTATTCGATTGTTTTCAAAATAGTGAAAATATTAATAAGATAGAACTTATTGAGTCCAATTCCCATAACTTTATGGGGGCAATTCTCCGACATCCTTTGCTTAAAGAACCCCTAGCCAAAATAGATTTTACACAACTCTCCACACAAGTTTTAAAGTCTTGGCAAAATTGGCAGGGTGCTGGTTTAGAGAAATATTCTCCTAACTTAGCATTAGTACTTAAAAATCAAGAGCAATTACAAAAATCTACAGAAAAAGCTATATATCAAAAATTGACTTTGCTGGTTAATGGCACAAGAACTATTAGAGACTTATCTATATTAACCCAAAAAGACCCCCTAGCCTTTATTAATACTTTTATTCCCTACATTAATACTGACTTAATGGAATTAAGAGCTATTCCTGATGAACATTTTCCCAATCAAAACTCATCGACAGAAGTAAATCAACAATCAATATCTACATCTAATCAAGCCATAGAAAAAGCTCATAATTCAGGACAATTAACCAATCAGCCATTAATTATTTGCATTGATGATAATCCTACTTTCAATACCCAAATAAAAAAAATTCTTGAACAAGAAAAATATCGTGTAATTGTAATTGAAAAAGCTTCCCAAGCTTTAACAACCATACTGGGAAATAAACCTAACATGATTTTTTTAGATTTAGTCATGCCAGAAGTTAATGGTTATCAAATATGTTCCCAAATTAGAAAACTGTCGATTTTACAGAATATTCCTGTTGTAATTCTTACAGGAAATGATAGCTTATTGGCTCGCACCCGCGCCAAAATGGCAGGAGCTTCAGATTTTCTTAATAAGCCCATAGAAGCAGATAAAATTATAGCTATCACTCATAAATATCTTAAAAATTATCAAGATTATTCAGAAAAATATTCTCAATTAATTCAACAAGAAGCTTAATTCCTACTAATGCATAGCAATTTTTGTGATCTACTGTGATCTAAGTGAACCTCCAAAGAACAGGATTCGTTTAAAAAATTATAACTCTGAACTCCGAACTTCGAACTCCGTACAGACGCGAAATTTGAGGGGCTGTCTTTTGAGGTTTCCTCAAAAGCTTGTACGCCCCGTCGCGTCTGTACGGAGTTTGGAGT
>JAAUYH010016907.1_pt1 | contig 12002 bp, 8 predicted proteins | sample 7278061 | NCBI WGS metagenome assembly JAAUYH01 (sample SAMN14350203, study PRJNA611818) | marine sediment metagenome | isolation source: surface marine sediment (0.6m) | place: French Polynesia: Moorea | collected 2018-08 | reverse complement strand
GGCGTTGCTGATTTAAAACATGAATTAAATAGTAATACTAATATGGCTCTTGGTTTTTGGCTCTTGGCTATTAGCTTTTTGAGAACATATTACAGAAGATGATAAATTTGCTTTTCATAGCTTGATTCAGCAACGACAGAATCAGAAGAAATCGGCGATTTAACTAATTATCATTGGGTAAAATATGGCTAATTTAAGATAACTGCTGTCAACAGGATTTAGTGTTGCTATTACTATAGAGAAAGCGATCGCTTGCAGCGATAGTCTCAGAACCAATAGTTAATTAAACTTTACTAACACAGATATTTACGGATTAGCGATCGCCAAAATTAATCCTCTAATTGCACTTGTAGTCTAGTATTTGATATCTGCGATCGCAAATCAATTCCGGATGCGGTTGTTATCTTCTCTTAAAATCTATAATTAAAATAAGAATTGCTAGTTATCTATGGACATTTTTCGATTCTTACCATAATTTTAAAAAAACTCTGAGGAAATTACGGTTTAGCTGTCTTGGTTATCAAGTTATTGTAATAATCAAACAACAAAGATGGGATAACCTAGAAATTTTAATTATGTGGTATGTAACTATAGCTAGTATGGTATTTGTGTTTTGGTTCGGATTATTCCTTGCTGATACTTCTACTCCCAAAAATCATGTAGATTCATGGATCGTTTTGTTGATTGCACCTTGGTTTTGGCCTATAGTTGTTCCCTTGTCTATTGTAGAACTTATAGTGAAAGCTTCTCAGAAACAAGAGCTAAGACAAAGCTCTCCTAGGGAACAAATTGTTTCTTGAAGACATAACTCATGAAATTAGGTTGATACTCTTGGGACAAATTTTGTCTAGCTGATTTCATTCCATTAGATAATATTATTCCCCTTGATGGTACAAGGGAGAATAAGGGCGCGAGTTGTGACTAAATTGTTGACTCACTCCATAAATTGCCGATAATAAAATCCAACCTATAGTATTAATTCTTAAGTCAAAAATTGTTACATCTAAAAGATTGAATAAAATACAACAGGCAAAAGCTACGATATAAGAAAATAACATTAAATGATCGCGATCGCTTAATGATTTAGAACTATTTTGATTACTACGACGCAATAATAAAATAGCTTGTGCCAAGATCCAACCCACTATTAAACAGAATAATAAACTGGCAATAATGCCGATTTCCATCCCCAACATCAGGAATAAATTATGGGGATGTCCAAACCAAAAATTAGTAGCTTCTAAGTATAACGGAGTATAATTCCTAAGTCCCCAACCAATAATCGGATTTTCTTGGATTTTTGACCAACAAAATTCCCATTGAGTAATGCGTAATGTCTCTAAAGGGCGATCGGGATACATTTTATCTGATAGTCTGCTCCAAATAAACATGGGGACAATTTTTCGTAACCATTCTTGTCCCCAGAACGAGCCAAAAGAAGCCCATAGTATAGCTGTGAACATTCCAGTAACTCCCCATAGCAACCAATACCAGCCTAGATAAATAACAAATGCTATCAATCCTAACAAGACAATTCCCCAAGCATTACGAGAACTTGCTAATCCTAAACCAACAGCATCGGCTAATAAAATAATACTCATCAATAACAATAACCAAATTCGGTTTTTAAGAGCAAAATTTTTCCAGATATCTAACCATAAACCCAAACCTAAAATAAATGTAATTGCTAAATAAATGGCGAGAAAATTGGCATAAATAAATATCGATGACATTCTCCCAATGGGGACACCTTGAGCTACTAATTCCCATCCTAAGATCGTTTTGATTAATGCCGGACTATTCCAATTTAAATATAATTGTCCTAAACCTAGAATCACTATAGGTAAAGAAGGAATCACTAACAGCCAAGAGATTGTTCGTAGTTGCTTAGGATGACGGATTACAATGTTTAAACTACAAAACAAAGCGAAAAAAGGTAAAAAATTTGCTAACCCCAAAAAAGCTTCCAATGGTTGATAAGCTAAAAAAGAATTAACGATTAACCAAATAGTTAAAATTCCCCAACCTCTATTAATTGAATTATTAATTATTCTTGGAAAATGAGTGGCTCCAATACGAATTAAAATCCAGATCAATCCTAATTCACCCAAAGTAGGGAAAAACGGTAAGACAAAAATACTAGCCTGTAAAACAAGAAAAGTGGGCATATTTATTAACTACAGATTAACTATAGTAATCTTTTGAAGTAATAAGTAATTTATTGTTCATGATTACTTATACAAATTCTGATATAAAGAAACAATTTTTGCGATCACTTCCTCAATAGTCAAACCATCAGTAATTACTTCTATGGCATCATCTGCTTTCTTTAAAGGCGCGATCGCTCTGTTACTATCTTGGTCATCTCTAGTTTGAATATCCTGCTGCAGTTGTTGCAAATCTATATTTTCTTGACCTTGATTTTGTAAGTCAATACTTCTTCTTCTTGCTCTTTCTGCAACAGAAGCAGTTAAAAATATTTTTAAATCTGCATCAGGATAAACATTAGTGCCAATATCTCGACCTTCGGCAATTACCCCGCCTTTTTCTCCACAAAGCTGTTGAGCTTTAACTAACTCTTGCCGCACCGCCGCTTGGGCTGCGATCGCAGAAACCTGAGCTGTAACTTTAGGCGTGCGGATTTCTTTGGTTACTTCTCGTTCGTTAATATAAACCCTAATAGTCATCTCAGGGGAATCTGTGGGGATTAAATCTATCCTGACATCCTTTACTAAAGAAGCGATCGCTTTTTGATCATCGATAGCGATCCCAGAATCCATAACGAGCCAAGTAACAGCACGGTACATCGCGCCAGTATCAAGATATAGTAGTCCTAATTGTTCGGCGACGCGACGGGTTACAGTAGATTTTCCTGCTCCTGCGGGGCCATCAATAGCTATGATCGGCTGACGCAATATTATATTGTCGATTAAACGAGTATTGCCTAAATAAGCTGCGATCGCAAGTAGTCCTTTGTTGGTTACTTGTTCTAAAGGCTCTAAGGTTAAAGGATCTACTAATTCAACATATTGCACTCTAACTTCGTTCACTGTTGCCAAGTGATCGTGAGCGATTTTGATTAAGGCTTCGGCTTTAGTTTCACCCTCAACAAATGCCTGTGCTACTTGCTTGAGACTGCGGTAAATTATGGTTGCTTGGGATTTTTCTGCTGTTGATAGGTACTGATTACGCGAACTCAAAGCGAGTCCCGATGCTTCTCGAATAATCGGACAACCAATAATCTCGACGGGCAAATTTAAATCAGTAACTAAACGACGAATAATTGCTAATTGTTGGGCATCTTTTTGTCCGAAATAGGCGCGATCGGGTTGTACGATATTCAATAGTTTCGTAACTATGGTGGCAACCCCCGTAAAATGTCCAGGTCGATATTTACCACATAACCCAGATGTCATCACTTGAGGAGGAATTACCGTAGTCATTTGCCCTTGAGTCGCAGTATCTCCCGTAACCCCAATTTCTTCAGGAGTAGGCGCAAAGATTATATCGACTCCTAATTCTTCACAGAGACGAGCATCTTGAGTTAGCTGACGAGGATATTGATCGAGGTCTTCTGTGGGGGTAAATTGTAAAGGATTGACGAAAATGCTGACAACAGTGCGACCGCATTCTTGAACAGCCCGTTTAATTAGACTAACATGACCTTGATGCAATGCACCCATAGTTGGTACCAGGCCAATTTGGGATCTAGATTTGTCATGGCTTAGAGAAGTTTTTAATTCGGCGATCGTGGTAATAATTAGCACTCTGAGCAATATTTATTTTCTGAAACTTAAGATTTAGGATACGCGAAAACTGCTGTCTTTTGAGATCCTGTTGCAAATTACAAATTAGTGCATCACAAGCAATTCCCTGTGTAAATATCAAGTTGAAAGTCTTAATCTTAAACGTATTCAATAATTTTTTGTCTATCCTTGTAAAAATTATCAAAGACATTGAGGATTAATGGGGAGAAAATGCCAGTGAGGAGGATTTTGGAGGTGTTGGGAGTGAAGTAGTAAACTTGATCACAATATTAAACGACAATTTTTCCGACCTGTCTACTTATGACACTTACTGGACCACAATATAGAAAATTAAGAGATGCTTTAGTAGAAGCTTTTCCATCTCAAACAAGGCTTGCTGAATTAGTGAAATTTCAGTTTGGGGAAAATCTTAATACTCTTGCAATGGGAGATGACTTAAACGCCATTGCTTTTAGATTAATTCAGCATACAGAAGCTCATGGATGGACTGATAAATTAATTGCAGGTGCTAGGGAAGCAAATCCTGGAAATCCCAGTTTATTTATTGTGGCACAGGAAGTTAATTTAGCAATCTCTCTACCATCGCAGCTATCGAAAGTAGGTGGGTTGGAAAGAATTATCAAGAAAACAAATAGGTTTCTTGATGTAAATACATGGCGAGAAAAGTTAGGCATAATTGAAGCGCAAGTTTGCCGGATAGAAATTACCAAAAATAATAATTTTCAGTCTTTTGGTACTGGTTTTTTAATTGCACCAAATGTAGTAATTACTAATTATCATGTCATTGAACCCGTAATATCAGAACAAGCCACCCCAAACAATGTGATTTTACGCTTTGACTACAAAAAATTACCAGAAGGAAAAGTTATTAATCCAGGCACAGAATACCGCTTATTTAAAGATGATTGGTTAATTGATCAAAGCCCTTATGTAGAAACTAGCTTGCCGACACTTGATGAATTAGATTATGCCTTGCTAAGGGTAGATGGGGTTCCAGGAGAAGAGCCTGTGGCGAAAAATTCTGTTCCCGATACTCCAGAGCGTGGATGGATTAGCTTACCAAAGCAACCATATTATCAGTTTTTACCCGATACCCCGCTATTAATAGTGCAGCATCCCAAGGCTCAACCATTAAAACTAGCGTTTGACACGGAGGCTATTATTGATATTAACGAGAATGGTACAACGGTTAAATATAAAACCAATACCGAACCCGGTTCCTCCGGTTCACCATGTTTTGATATTAACTGGAATTTAGTCGCATTACATCACAGTGGCGACCCTAGTTACAATCCAGCTTACAATGCTGGAAGTCCTTTTAGTGCAATTTGTGCGCGTTTGGAACAACAAGGTTTATTAGAAGATTTACTTCGGGGTGAAGCAATGTGGTGATTCCTTATTGATTCGGTAAATTAGTGAAATCTCCGTATATCCAGTAAATAAGGTGATTTCCAGAAATATTTTTACCAGGTTTTGATCAGATTTATCATTCACCTTTAGAAGCGCATCGGGATGCTCCGTTACGTCAATGGGATGTTCTTTGCTAGAGATAACCTAAGTGTAAAATTCCCCAAAAAAAAGCATTAAAGTAATTAAATAACACAAAAATTAATAAAATAGACTAATTTTGACGGAAATAAGCGTAAATAAAAGTAGATATTTAATTATAATAAGAGTATGAGTTGATTCAAAGGTGCTTTAGTAGTTATCGATGAGTTCTGCAAACGTCCCTGGTTATCTTATTCACAATATAGAATTAGCACTAAGAAGAGCTTTTCCTGATAAAACGGAATTAAAGATGATGCTAAGGCATCAATTTAACCAAAACTTACCAGCTTTGGCTGATGGTAAAAATTTAAAGGAAATTACTTTCAACTTAGTAGATTATTTTCGGAAAAAAAATCAATTAGAACAACTTATTAATAAAGCATGTCAGGAAAACAAGGATAATCCTGAATTACAAGAAGTAGCGAGAAAATTACCTATTACTACTAGTTTGTTTCAAATATTACAAGCTTTAGAAAAGAAATATATTCAAGAAATGCAACGAGCTTATAAAGTTTGTTGTTCTGAGAATTCATGGGATGATTATGAAGATAATACCCCTGATAGTTTGAATGAGATTTTTAAAAGGATTAATGACATACCACAAAAAGAAAATCATGAAGAACCTATTGTTCAATTTGTAGTTGTTTTATTAGAGAATGAAAATATTCTCAATTTACAAGGTAAAAAATTAAAGGAATGGGGTCATAAATACGGTAATAATTTTGATAAGATATTAGCTAAAAATTGCAAACTTCTCGAAAATAAAGAACCAATATCTGAGATACAGCCTTACCTGCTTGTAAAATTGAAGCTTTCTCAGCAATCCCCAAAACAACCTCAGAATCAATATATCGTTTCATCTTGGTTAATTACCGATACCAGTAACTATGATTATTTGAAGAGTAATGAGAATTGTAAATATTTAAAAAATATACTAAATAAAAAGGAATCTGAAAAGAGTATATTTACTTTAGAAGAAGTACCAAAGTTATTAGAATCATTTTTAAGTCAGCGAATCCAATATTTAAAAAAATATCATGCAAAACCAATAGTTATTTTATTCTTGCCTCACAAGCTCTTGAATGATGAAATCGAAAAAATACCAATTCAAGATGATGATGATTTAGCAATTCCTATTGGTAGCGAATATTGCGTAGTTTTCCGTTCTGTTAAACGCTTGGATAAACAATATAGTCATGGAGATAATTGGTTGCGAAAGTGGAAAAGAATAGAAGATAATGCTGAAGTAATATCTTCAACACACTTTACATGTAGTAACTGTGAAAAATGGGAAGAATTATTTTCCGACTTGGAAGAAGATAACGCTGTTGCTGTCAAGTTAAATAAAATACCATGTGATGATATTTTTAAAATAATTGACCGCACTGCAGTTCCAATTACTTTATGGTTGAGAAAAAATGACTTTGAAAGTTCTGAAATGAAGACTATTCAAGATGATTTCGATAAACTACTCAAGTGTAAAATAAACGAGCTTCCCCATCAGGTAAAGCAACTACGTTTAAAAGCTTTTTCCAAAACTGATAAGGTGATTTCTGGTAAAGAACATAACATTGGCGTAGGGGCGCATCGCAATGCGCCAGTGATAAATTTGATTAAAAAAACCTTGTACAAATTTTTCAAGAAATCACCTAAACAAGAGCATATCGGAAATTACCTTGCTCTTCTATGGGAAGACCCTAACTTAAGACCACCTGAAATTAACTATACAAGCCCAAATTGAGTATACAGCACCATGACATCTTGGAAAATTTTTCAGGGTACTCCTGATCGTCCACATGACGATATAGATAAACTTCCTAAACCTCCTAGTTGGCGTAGATTTGATAAAGAAACACGAGGAGTTACTTATCTAGCGAAGGGAGAGGAAATAGAATTAGTTAATGCTGCACTATATTTACGTCGTCCTTTGTTGGTGACGGGTAAACCGGGAACTGGAAAAACTTCTTTGGCTTATGCTGTAGCTAAGGAATTAAAATTAGGCGAGGTGTTGCGTTGGAATATTACTACTCGCTCTAATTTAATGCAAGGATTATACAGTTATGATGCGATTGGTAGATTACAAGATTCTAAGTCAAGCAACCAAGATAATTTAGATAAAATTGGCGACTATATTAAATTAGGGGCTTTGGGAACGGCTTTGCTACCTTCAAGTAAGCCCAAGGTGTTGTTAATTGATGAAATGGATAAAAGCGATATTGATTTACCCAATGATTTACTAAATATCTTTGAGGAAGGAAAATTTGAAATCCCAGAATTAACTAGAATTGCTGATAAATTGCCCGAAATTAACGTCCAAACCCACGATAGCCAGACTGCAAAGATTATTAGAGGAAAAGTTCCATGTCAAGCTTTTCCTTTTGTACTGCTTACTAGTAACGGTGAAAGGGAATTTCCACCCGCTTTTTTACGACGTTGTTTAAGATTAGATTTAAGAGAACCTACTCCCCAAGAGTTAGAAGCAATTGTCAAGGTGCATTTGGGGGATAGTATTATTGAACAAGCAAAGCCAATTATTAAAAAGTTTTTAGATAAAAGAAATTCGGGTGATGATTTAGCAACAGACCAGTTATTAAATGCAATTTATATGTTATCTTCTACTGTTAATACCTCAGATTCTCCTATAGTTGAAGCAGTAAATGAACAGCAAGACGGTAAGAAAAAAGACTCAGAAAAACAACAATTGATTGAAAGATTGCTGCAAAACCTCAAGAGTACGTAAGGAATTTGATTGAGGTATTATGATTGAACGCGCCATAGAAATCTTACAAAATACTGGATTTGATTTTACTGCTCGCGAGTTAGCAGAAATTTTTTGGTTAGCAGTTCATTTAGATGAAGTTAAACAACAAACTCCTCAAGAAAAGCCGCAGGAAGAGCCTAAACAACAAACTCCTCAAGAAAAGCCGCAGGAAGAGCCTAAACAACAAACTCCTCAAGAAAAGCCGCAGGAAGAGCCTAAACAACAGACCCCTCAAGAAAAGCCGCAGGAAGAGCCTAAACAAGATTCAAACAAAAAAAGACAATCTCAAAAGGTTTCAATTACCCATTCTCAACCTCGTCAAAAAGGTGTTTCTATCAAAGTACCAGCAGCACCAGCAATAAGAAATGCCCTAGAATTAAGACGCGCACTTCGTCCGTTAATGCGGAAAGTACCATCCCCTACAGAAAAAATATTAGACGAAGAAGCAACGGTTTACCGGATTGCAGAACAAGATATTTGGGTTCCAGTCTTTCAGCCACAACCTCAAAAGTGGTTAGAATTAGCTTTGGTAGTAGAAAAAAGTAATTCCACAGCTGTTTGGAAACCAACTATTAGAGAATTAGAAAAGCTTTTAAAGTATCACGGTGCATTTCGAGATGTGAGAACTTGGGAATTAAAGGTTACACCTACAGTTTCAGAATTATTTCCCCTAAAGTTATCTTCTCAAAGTAGTAGTAACCAAAACAATACAAGAGATGATAATTCAACTTCCTACAGTCCCGATATCTTAATTGACCCAAAAGGACAACGTTTAATTTTACTAGTAAGTGACTGTATTTCGACTGCTTGGCGAAATAAATTCATTCATCCAGTATTAACTTTGTGGGGAAACAAAGGTTTACTAACTACGTTGCAACTGCTTCCAGAACAACTTTGGGAACGCACAGCTTTATCTTCTGAAACCCCCGTACAGTTAAGTTCCCTCAAACCTGGAGTACCCAATTCACAATTAATCGCCAAAAATTGGGATGAAGATGATATTGAAGATTGTATTTTTGAGAAAAATAATGGTGAAAATTCCACTTTAATAGAATCTATATCCATGCCCATCATTATTTTAGAACCTCAACCTTTACTTACATGGTCTCGTGTAATAGCAGGATTCGGAAATATTACCACAGCAGGATTTAAATTTTCTCTTCATATAAATTCAAATTCAAAGCCTCTTCCCGAATTGGAGAATGGTACCTCACCCACGTCGGAAAAAAATACCTTTCAAACACCACCCCAACTAAGTGCCGATGCGCTTGTAAATCGATTTCGCGCTACCGCTTCTCCTACAGCACGTCGTTTAGCCGGACTAATGGCAGCTGCACCTGTTAGTTTACCAGTGGTGCAACTCATTCAAAAAACCCTACTACCAAACTCAAGACAAATTCATGCTGCGGAAGTTTTTATGAGTGGTTTACTCAAATCTACAACACCCCAAAACACCCAAGCTGATTATATTGAATATGAATTTATTCCTGGTGTCAGAGAATTACTTGTAGACTCAGTACCCAAAAGTAAAACCATTTCCGTTATTGATGAAGTATCTGAATATATAGCCCAAAGACTTTGTTTATCGGTGCGGGAATTTGAAGCACAGTTACTTTTACCTTTATCAGGAGATAATAATTTAGCAACCAAAATTCGTCCCTTTGCAAAAATTAAAGCGCAAGTTTTACGGCGTTTGGGAGGAAAGTATGCTGATATGGCTCAGGAGTTGGAGCAGATTTCTCAAGAAGAAGCCGAAGTTGAACCTACAGTTACCCCCTGGGATTCTAAACTAGCTAATTTTTTACCGGTTCTTATTTTCATTAGTCCGCCAATAATAGAAGGAGAGAGTGAAAACGCGGCTCTCCTGCTAGATCTAGTTAAGGAAGCAGCGAAAGATATCTACGAGGTTAAGCCGCTTCAAGAACCAATATTTGATTCATTAGAGGAAGCTTCTATGGTTATTGCTTATCCCGGCGACGAATCTTGGAATCCTGACATATCACTGAAAGTTGGCTATCGCATGGGGGTGAAAAAGCACCTGATTTTACTGACACTTGAAGATACAAATTTAGGGCAACAAATACCATTTGATGCGGGGCAACTACCATTGGATGGGGTATCTAGTAATCTTAGATTACCAAATTCTTGTTGCTATGCAGCAATTCTTCCTTCATGGGATGATCTAAAGCAAATTCCTGCATATAAACAAACAATAATTGCTAAGCTTAGAGAATTACTGAAACAGCAGGTGAAACCGAAAAAAATCAATTCATCTTACGCTGTGGCTGAAATTTTCATCGACCTAAACCGCGAACACGATGAGCCAGAAATACTAAGGAACAGCATCTTTACCATGTCATCGGATAGAACAAATGAACTTTTTCACGTTGCGGGTTCCCTAGTAGGAGTTCCCCTAGAGGCTGCTCTTAGCAATATTAAAGAACTGATCGAGCCTAATCAGCGGGAATATTTTTATCAAGAACAACATCAACTACTAGGTAAGCTAATTAGAGGAAAAAGTGATATTTTGGCAACAATACCTTTGATTTTTAAAAATTCTGCACCCGTGTCAGAGGACTTGCGCGGAAAAGGGTTTCTGACCCTAATTACTGAATATACATTTGAAAAACATAGTTTATTGCTTAAAATGCTGTACTATGAAGTCCCTAAACAACTAGAAAAAGTACCTGATGGTGATTACTATATTTGTGAGACATCTAAATTTAGAATAGCGAAAAGTATGTAAATTGAAGATGCAAAAAATAGAAGGAAAATACTTAATACTACGAACGAGAATAATTTTTTTAATTTTGTGTGTTTCTTTCATTCATTACGGATGGCCAGCGCCGTCCGTGGGCTGCTCCTAGAAAACAAATTGTTTCCTGAAGACATAACAAATCAAATTCTTTGGATGCTCATATATAACACTATATAAATAAATGGTAATACTGCCTGATCTTATTTTCATTAGTCCGCCAACAGAGAGTGGAAACGCGGCTCTCCTGCTAGATCTAGTTAAGGAAGCAGCGGAAGATATCTACGATGTTAAGCCGCTTCAAGAACCAATATTTGATTCATTAGAGGCAGCTTCTCTGGTTATTGTTTATCCCGACGAAAAATCTTGGAATCCTGACATATCACTGAAAGTTGGCTATCGCATGGGGGTGAAAAAGCCCCTGATTGTACTGACAAGTGAAGATATAGATTTACAGCAACAAATACCATTTAATATGTCATCTTGTGCTCCTGTATCATCAAATCCTCTTTGCTATTCAGCAATTCTTCCTCCATCGGATCAGCTAGATAAAATTTCGATCTATAGACAAACAATTGACAAGCTTAGAAGATTACTGCTACAGCAGGTGAGACCGAAAAAAATCAAGTCATCTTACGCTGTGGCTGAAATCTTCATTGATTTAAACCCCGAACACGATAAGCCAGAAAGACTAAGGAACAGCATCTTCATCATGTCATCGGATAAAACAGATAGACTTTTTCACGTGGAGGGTTCCCTAGTAGGAGTTCCCCTAGAGAAAGCTCTTGAAATGATGGAACCACTGATCGAGCCTAAGCAGTGGAAACATTTTGCTAACGAACAAGAGGAACTACTAGGTAGGCTAATTAGAGGAAAAAGTTATATTTTGGCAAAAATACCTTTTATTTTTAAAAATTCTGAACCCGTGTTAGAGGACTTGCGCAGAAAAGCGTATCTGACTCTAATTACTCAGTATGCATTTGAAAAAGATAGCTTATTGCTTAAAATGCTGTACCATGAAGTCCCTCATCAACTAAAAAAAGCCCCCGATGGTGATTACTATAGTAATTCCAAATAGAAACCATATGTATTCAATGGGTAGGGGCGAAAGGCCTTTCGCCCCTACAAATTATGATTCTCAGCCGATAAATTAACCCGATAAGAATCGCAT
>JAAUYH010217314.1_pt1 | contig 12004 bp, 9 predicted proteins | sample 7278061 | NCBI WGS metagenome assembly JAAUYH01 (sample SAMN14350203, study PRJNA611818) | marine sediment metagenome | isolation source: surface marine sediment (0.6m) | place: French Polynesia: Moorea | collected 2018-08 | reverse complement strand
TGCGAGTTCTCAGTAAAATGCGGGTTTGAGCTCAAATCATATTGAGCATTCGTTAACATTGACTTGAATTCGATTTTGTACCGGTTGAACTAATGTAATACTAATCAATTTCATAAATACATTTATTACTTCTCATGCAATCCTAATTTCCGTTCGAAACACTCTGTGAATTGACCCTTGCTTTCCCATAAAGTCACTGTCTTACTACTTCCTATGTAACTGCAACTCACGCTAATGTGTATCCAATCATACGCTGAATTAGGATGATTTCTCGATGCAACTTCTGCAAATCGACCAACGTTTCCTTTTCATCAATCGAAACCATTTGTACTGTTTCAGAGGAGGCCGCACGGAAAGCGATATTTCAATTTCAATAATTTTCTAAATTATCATTTCGTGATTTCTGGGTACGCAAATTGATGAGTCATCTTTCAATCTATCCACAAATATAATTTGTGATGTTGCTTCAGTTAAAAAACACTGTTCATTATAAATTTCATACTGGACCACACGTGTGTATCGAAATACAGTTGAGAGGGGGGTACTGTACAACTCATCCCGGTTTACGGTAACTCTCGAATTATAAATTGGTCATTGACTCGTAACCGGCGAACTGCAATTCGAATTGCAGCTTTATTTTCGACGAGTGATTGATTGCTGATTTTTTTTAAATTTGCAATCAATCCCAATTGAATGGCTCCAATCTCTGGGTAGTCGGGTACTGAAACAAGTAGCAGTGAGCATAGACAAAGTTTACGTATTGCTGTAGTGATTGACACAACTCCTATCAACTGAAAAGAATTTGACGTGAGAACACTACGCAGCCATAGGTGGCCGCAATTTATTTTCCGTGATGTTCATGTTACGTGCCTATCCCTTGGAAATGAATGCTAGATTATGGTGCAGTTTGTTACGTTATCTTTTAGTTGTGTCGAGTAAATCCGCTTTCTATTGCCTTTGTTTCCCCGTTATTGCAAGGAACAGCTACTTCAGGAATCGATCCGAGCCATGAGTACAGTATGATGCTATAAATTTGTTACCCTGTAGCAAAGTTGTGCGAATGACTGAAATGAATTTCAGAAGCAACTCGGTTGTAACAATTACCACAAGTTTCGTTTTGGTACAGGGCACAGTTCATTGCAGCTTTCTATCTTCAGAGTACAATATTCCCAAACCGTTGGCAATCGCCATGACTGAATGCCCCCCGATCAAATTTTGCGGCCGAGAAATCACGGTGTTGGCCGCATAGTGAGAATGGAACAGTCGTTGCGAAGAAACCCAATAAGTAGGTGGCACTGTCAATTTATTGTAGTGTGCAGAATAGTAGTTTTCACAGCAGTATAGGCAGCAGCAATGCGAATTGGGGATAAGGGCTAGGCTTTCGCTGACTGAGAGACCTCTCATTCTTTCAGATCGTGAAACAGATTGAGAGAGAGTTTGAAGCAACGCATAGATGCAAAACCTATGAACCAAGACGAAATTGATTACAGGGATTCAGCCAGAACTGTACTTATCAAGTCAAATGCTGATAGCCTTGATGGGACAATTGGTGTGCTAGTACATCAGAAAGGATAATAAACGACAATACTAGAAATAAATGCCTTACTGACAATATTACAATTGTACATCGCAACGGTTTGTACGGGATATTGATTTGCGCTTAGCTTCGTCACCTCGAAAGGACAAATAACCACAGTGCTATCCTGGTACTAGGTATCCGATTCACTCGTGGTATTCCATGTTTGACAGCTTGTAATGTCATGAAAGTAGAAAGCCAACTGTGCCACTGTGGCAAATACGTTGGGAATGATCAAATCGAGAAGTCGTCGGCCAGTTCCATGAAATGGCTGGATGATCGAATTATGGAAGTAAAGAAACGACGCAATCCTTTGTAGACGACGAAGAAACAGATAATAAGTTATTTAAACTAATTGCTCGAAATTTGGTTTATTTCTCAAAAGCCGCTATACTATCGATTAATGTAAACAGTGGGGAGACGACACGAAATGAATAATCTGTCCGCAATCAAGTACTGCGCATGTGCATTTTCCTGTTCAATAATCTGTGGGATTTTTTATGAAATTGATCAGTTCCCTTGTTTTTCCACAAATCTTCATTGTTTGAATTCTATGCCATTCTGTCCTCTTGTGTCACTTCGCCTTTAATAGTACTACTGGCATGACCACCATCTCGTAGTATTACGTGGTCACCGGACAAATTACTCAAAACTTTCAGTTTGTCATAAATCAAGAATTTTTCAATAAATTTTCACGTCCTGATTATTTGATAAGATATAGAATTGGCTTACGTATTAGAGCAACTTATGATTCGCTGCTAAATCCAAAAGCCTGCTCACATTTGACTTTAGTTTTCTCATGGCACTACTTCGCATACCCGCAACGGGCGTCGAGAAGGCCCATTAAAAAGGAGTCGACAGATACTGGCACTGTACTGTACCGTACAGCCAGATACGAAGGAAGACGGCCCATTTCATATGCGGTGGCGTCTCAGAATCAATTCTCACCTAATTGGCTACTGAGCGAATGACTTGCATCTAAATACCGAGACACGCCAATAACAATTCCGGATTCTGCATGACGTTGTGGCATGCCGGTTCGTGAAATTAAGAAATGGGCCTAAATATCGTGCGAAGGGATCAAGGAGAATTCCTCAATCACAGAAGATGATGCGCCATCTCAAGGGCAGAAGCCGCTCACTTCAGCCACTATTTATACGCTCTCCATAAGCAGGAACACCAGGCAACACACACGCACACCCTACAAGATGGACGGACTGCTAGGCAAGGTGAAGGATTTGGCCGAGTCGGCGGGGATCGAGCATGACGAAGGTGAGAGCGTGGAGCAAACGATGAAGGAGGCCGCCGTGGAGTCGCTCCTGCGCGACAAGGTGGAGTCGGTGGCGGGCGAGAAAATCGCGGAGTCTCAACCAGCTGAGCAAATGTACGAAAAGATTGCCGACGCCGTCGGGGACAAGGTGCCCACCTCGGTTCTCGCGAGTGCTGCCGTGAAGAATGAGAGCGGCTCTGGTGGGCTACTCGAACAGGCACAGGGCCTTTTTAGCGGCGGCGATGTGGCGAAGAAAGAAGGGAATGAAAGCGGTGGGCTGCTGGAACAAGCACAAGGTCTTCTCGGCGGTAATGGGCCGGGAGCCATGAAGACTGAGAGCGGCGCTGGCGGATTACTCGAACAGGCGCAGGGCTTTTTGAGCGGGGCCGATGCGTCGCGGAAAGAAGAGAATGAAAGCGGTGGGCTACTAGAACAAGCACAGGGTTTTCTCGGCGGTCAGGAGAAGACTGAGAGCGACGCTAGTGGGTTGCTCGAACAGACGCAGCACCTTTTCAGTGGCGGGGATGCATTGAAGAAGGAGGAGAACGAAAGCAGTGGTCTCCTGGAACAAGCGCAAGGTCTTCTCGGTGGCACGGAACAGGGTGCTTCTGACACCACGGGCACGCTTGGTGGTGGCGCAAATGAGCTGCTTGCGCAGATGCAAGGCCTATTGGGAGACAAAGGGCCAAATGGTGGGGATGGCGCGGCAACTACCAGTGGTGACAACGCGACGACAGAGTTGCTCAGCCAAGCTTCAGGAATGTTTAGTAAGTAACAAACGGTTGTAGTTTATGTATAGGTTACGGTTTTTCGCATAAATGGAAGAAATCTCATGCTGCGTGGGACACGTGTAACAATTACTGTTCGTTGATCGCGTCGTTGGTCCCATTCTCCGCATCCCGACGCCATCGCAGAGGGTCGTGTACCTCAGCACCGGTCCGTACCCCTCACGCACGATGAGCACGGTGCGATGCACGAGCGTGCTGACACAGCACGCGCCCCGTCGTTGTCTGTCGATGAACAACAGCGGGCGTCCGCGCACGGATCGGCGGAGCGACCTGAACCGGCCGGCGACGGCGGATGAGCAGGCGGCGAACCAAGCCGGCGTGGCACAGCTGCTCGATGCACATGGGGGCGCAGGGGCGCTGCGTACAGGGCGCGCGTGGCGCACGTCCGAGCTGCGCCTGAAGTCGTTCGAAGACCTGCAGAAGCTGTGGCACGTGCTGCTGAAAGAGCGCACGATTCTGTTAAGCGAACGCGAGTGGTGCCGCACGAACCGGCGTCACTGGGAAAACGGCACCTCCAATTTGTACAAGGTCAAGCGAAGCATGGCGCGCCTGCAGGCCGTCGTCGGCGAACGTACGCGTGCATACAAAAAACGCCGTGCGCTCATCGATGTGCGCTCCATCAGTCGCGAGGGCTTGGCCGCGTTCAAGAATGCGGAAGAAACCGCTGGGGTCACCGTACGAACCACAGTAAACAATAACAAGGATACTTAAGTCGCGATGGGATGCTTTTCGACTTATCTCGACCTTCGTGTAATCGTCAGCAGTTAATGGTAATCATTTTGATCGTCAACTAGGGTGAAAATTGTGACGAATGCCAACGTCTAGATTCTCGTGAGTGACCACAGTTGGAATCGTATTCATCACATGCTTGACGCATCCACAAAACCAGACAATTCGTCCCATATCATTCGCTAGCATAACACGCCTACAAAACACACATCAAAGAAAGTTGGGAAAGTTTAGACAAAGATTAACGGTGGCAAAGCTCCTAACCGTAAAACCAAATGACACACATCACACCCCGCCTACTATTTCTCGTTCCCAGAGTCGAACAATTCATCGAAAATGTCGAGCGCTCCGGGCTTCATTTCCATGCCACGCACGTTGATGATATGTTTGGTGGGGAACGGTCGATTCCGCAGCAAGGCCGCCTTCTTCACCTTGTCGGGGTCGAACTTGGTTTGCATTTCCTCGGCCTGCGGGTGCCCGCCGACGCGGCTGTCCTTTCCGAACGGCGCCGCCAGCAGGGTGTGGAACGCGAACAACAGCGGCGTTCGAATCGGCTTCACGTAGTTGCCCTGCAGCCTGGCCAACTGCAGCCGCTCCGTGGCGTCGTCACGGAACGTCTTCACCAGGTCGGCACGCGTCGAATCGAAGCGCCACCCCGCGCCGGGCACCACCAATGACTCCGCCTTGCCCACGAAGTACATCTCCGCGTCGCGCACCACCCCGTGCACGGCGCGCTCCACCTTATCGTTGATTCGCACACGACCCAGCTTTGCCCGAAACAGTTGATACGCCAATTCACGGCATTTCCCAATCTGTCTCGCGTACAACACGTACGCCTCATCCAACAACCGCGCCTTCAATTGAGTTCGTTTTCTAGCCATCGCGCGCGTGTCCGAATACGGCGCACAATCCGTCTCATAAACCGTTAATGTTTTCGATATCGCCGTCGACACTTCCTTCCCGAACGACGCCACAATACGGCCGTTATCTATCGTGGCCTTCCATGTCGATGTGCTGGCACGCCATTTGTCCATCACTGTGGCGAGTCGGGCGTCACATCGATACGAGGCGTCCAACTCACGTTCCGAAGCAGGCACATTGCTCGTCTCCGCCGCCGCGGTGGACTGTGCGGCGGCCAATTTCGCCGCTAACAAGGGTGCTGTTAGTGTGGAATCGATGTACGGGCGTAACTGCGAGTGTTCCAATAACCCTCGCAGCTCCGCCACACGTGCGTTGTATCTGTGGAGATTCTCCTTGTCGTGGGGCACACAAACCACTGCGATTTCGTACATCTCCTCCATGCTCGAGCCAGTGCCCTTCATCGCCATCGCGAACGCACTCTCTGCTTGTGACCTCAGCACCTCGTCCAACTCGGCCTCGGTGCATTCCACCGAATCGAAGTCTTTCACCACCAACACCAACAATCGAGGCCTCTCCTCGGGAACACTGGCCAAAGCCTCGAACAATGAGTTCACACCCGATGCTGCCGGCCTGCCTACATCGCACAGACGAATCGACAACACCACCACCCCGGCCACGTGCAACGCGGCCACGAGTGCCACCTGCGCCGCCGCGGCTGCCTGTTTGGTGCGGGAATCCAGCTCACCCACCGCCAGCACCAGTCGGCCATCCACGGCGGCATGCACCAACGGCAGATTCGATGCCGTCGGTAATGCCGTGCCTATCGCCTCGTTGAGCAGAGCCGGCGCGGCCGCGCCGCGCGCGCCCAGCGTCACTACCACGGCGCACGCGGGCCCGGCGGCGGCGGCCGCCGTCTCCAACGCAGCCACCTCGGCGGTCATCGATCTCGGCGCGCCGCGCTATGCGATGACGAGTGCGGGAGAATGTAAAGCCACGCGTTGACGCCCACCACTTGAGCTCGCCGGTGTTCGCAGAACACAATCTCCCACTGAAATTCGCTAATATTTTCGTGTTTTTTGGCAACTTTTACTGTTTCGTATACCTAACGCCGCGCAGGCCTGTACCCTGCCTCGTACTCAGCACGCCACTCCCGCCATGACCCGCAGCATTCGTTCGGGGCCCAGGTGGGCGCGTTTCCGCGGCTATTGGGTCCCCGAGCGCCGTAAGGCGCGTGTCACCAAGGAGCACGGCACGTTGCCCAGTCTCAGTAACAGTGCTGCGTTGGCGCCCGGCGGCGTGAAGGCGGGACTGGCCTCCGCCGCCGTCTGCGTGGCCTTCGTTTACTCTGTCATGATGTACGTGATGAAGGCGCAACCTCCGAAACTGCCGCCACGACCGCCTCGCTTTTAATCCACCACTATCGCGTTCGGCTAATCCGGTGCACGCACTCACTTGTTACGTATATATCATCCCATGTCACCGAGTAAACAATCGCCCACGAACAATCGCCTTACGGCCACGACCAACAAACACGGCTATTCGCGCTAGGTAGAACAAACTTTTACTGTCGACGTACGCAGCTCACGCACAAGGAACTTCACCGCGCAAATGAGGCGCGCGCGATTTACGAATCGCAGGAACGCTTGAAAAAGTCTGGGAATGGTCCGTATGTCTTGAGGTCGGGTTGCGTGAACGAGCCCTTGGTGCCCGTCATTTTCACGCCACGGCCGTCGCCAGACGGCCACGAAATAGCCGATGGGGGCGTAGGTTTGTTTGGCACGAACTCATCCGGGTCGGAGTAATCCAGCAGCGGTGGTGTGTCGTCGTCCACCTCCTGGAACGCCTTGATACGGGTCATTTCCAAACGCACGCCCTCGCTGCCATTGAACGTGATGACCGGCGCCTTGTTACGGCGATACGCCGGATAGTACTGTTCCACTTCGGGCACGGCACTGCATCGCACGGTGGTGGCAACGGTACGACGGGTGGATGTCGGCAGGGTGGGTGTCGCGAACGCCATGTCGAGCTCGCAATGAAGTGGATTTCTCGCACACTATCGCAACTTGTGTTGATCAATGAGCGGCTCGGAGGGGTTGACGCGAGATGAGATAATCAATAGCTAATAATGACGTTTAAATTATTCAGTTCAGTGCAGAGCCACGAATTGAGGTGCGGCAATTGGCCAACGTGCACTAATTTTGTCCAATCATTTCACGTAACCGCCAAAACAGCCACTCGCGTTTTCCCTATCGCTGACATGGGTTAGCCCAATCAGAATGCGCTTCTGATCTCTTTTACCACGCCATCCGGTAACAATCCTGTAACTTGCCAACACCTCAGCTCGGATAACACCACTCGCGGCATCTCACTACACCCGCACGACCCCCACCGACTCGCAGCACCCCCGCGATGGCTCTCAAGGTACTCATCCCGCTGCTCGTGGCCGTGGCCGCGGGCGTGTTTGCGTGCGACTACGTGAACAAGAAGAAGAAGAAGGACGGCGAGGGCGATACCGCGGCCGAGGTCGTCGACGACATCACCGCGGCCGCGAACCAGGCCGCGAGCGATGTAGCCGCCGCCGCGAAGAAAACCGCCGTCGAGGTGAAGGCCGCCGTACCCAAGTAGAACTCGTAAAGCACTCGTATTTGTCGTAACTTATCGCCACCCTCGTGTAGGGCCGCTATGTTTCTCGAGGTGTGCTTTAAACTCCTGCGCAATTTCATACACTTCCTTCTTCCCCTTCATGAGCTTCTTCTCATCTAACGCCTGCATCAACATGTCTAGCCGCCTAACTAAGAGCGCGACGCGGTAGTCGCGTTGTTCCGCGAGCCTATTACTGCGCAACAGCAAATTCGATTGCTCGCGCACCAACTGCAATGCTTCGTACACATTCCCGCCTCCAAGAAATGCGCCCACACTGAACGCGAGCGTTCTCGGATCGTGCGGTATGTACTCGGCCTCCATTAATTCCAAAACTCTGTGCAGTGTTTCCACGTCACACGTCAGCTCGGTCCCCGTCAACACGGCAGCGAAGTGTGCCGTTCCCACGCTGAAATCTTTCCTGTAGCGAACAACGGCCTCGGCAAGTTGGTCGGCCGCATCGGCCGCTCGCAAGCCACGCGACTTCGTCCACAGCGTGCGCTGGAACGCGCGACTACGAGCTTCCTTGTCGCGACGGTTAGGAGTTGTTTTGAATACTCTTTCGCGGTACATGCCCCAGAGTTCGTCCACTTCGTCGCAAGTCTCCCCGTACCATTGCTCCAAATCGGCGTCGTCTGGCGCTCCAACTTCGATGCGTGCGCAGTAACCGCCAATGAGAATCGATAGCGCGCGCTCGTCCGGAGGGTTCGGATGCAAATCCTTCGCAAGCCCGTCGTACATTTCACGCGCCTCTTTCGTGCGGCCAACACTCGACAGCGCGATGAGTGCAGCCGTTCGAAATCTTGACGTGGGCTCTGAGATAGAAGACGCAAGCTCGACAACACGATCTGCATCAACAAATCGACGCGCTGCAGGTGCAGTAATCGTTCGAAGTACAGATCCAACCGCGCGTTCCTTGCTATAATCCGTCGCATTCAGAATAGAGTTTTCAGTGCCTCCCTCTAGATTTTCTACCGAACGCAACAGAGCATCCGCTTCGCGCCACCGGCCACATTCTCGGTACGCCTCTAGAAAGTAGAAAAAGAGCGAATGCGACATTGGTGTTCCTGCGTCAAGGGCTCCGCGTGCAACGTCAACAGCCGTCGCTCCATCGCCACTTTTAGTCAATGCTCGCACAAGACATCCCCAACCCATCTCACATTTGCCCAATTCCATATCTTCCAGCTGGTCTATGCCGGACCAACGCAAAACGCGTAGCGCCGGCATAGGCTTATCCGCGGCAAGGTATGCGAGCGCAACCGAGGTGCGTGCAGAACGAAGTACATCTGTTTCTCGTTCATAAGTACCGATATGTGGTGTGTATCGCTCCAGTAGATCTTCCACATCATCAAATGCACCGGCGGCGGCGCAAGTTTCCACGGCTTTCAGATACCCCGCAGAGGTCGGCTTGTATCCGGATTGCACGATCAGTTCCAATGCTTTCACAGCCATAGGAGCATTTTTCCTTTGATAGGCGGTTTTCAGCATATCGGCAAATCGCTCGTCGGTACGCAATGGCACCGAATTGCCGTTTGGCAGTACGCACGCTTCACCCACATCCGCTCGTAGTTTGTTCAATGACACACCTTCATGAACGATGGCATCGAATAGCTCGATATTGCTTGCCGCCTTCCTCGGTCCAGCTTCCTTTGGTCGCGCTGTACGTTGTGGTTGTGGTTGTGCTGGTGCGCGCCGTGGTCGAACAAATTCATTGCCCGATTCTATGGCAGGGATATCGAGCAGCACGGATAGAGGACGCGTTGAATAAACTCTTCCGTTACTCGCATAGATGGCTCGAGGAAGGATCGAGCGTACTATAGCAACACGACCGAGAAGGTGCTGCGAAAGTGGCATTCCGCCGACCTTACCCTCGTCGTCACCACCGATGCGTAGCTGATTGAATCAAGTAAGAACTCAATTTGAAAAATAGTTGATGTAAATGTCCCGTTTCCGAAAAAGCGGCATTATTCAGGTGACCTGAGAGCGATTTTTGGAGTTGGCTGGTTGAATAGATTGTCAATGAACTTCCTTCCTGTTATCGATTCTTCATTGTACTGTTTTGAATATAAAGTGCTAAGGAACGCATTTTTAATCAATGAGGCCGAAACCTAGAGATCTGTAGGGCAAGACTTGCCCATGGAGTTACTATAGTCAATTATGTACCGTGTCTTCAGCGAAATCCAGTTCTTGTTTGTACCATTCAACATGCAATAAATCTGGGTTCATGGCTAGCCGGGCGAAAAAGTTATTTCTCGGGCTTCTCTGTCAACGCGGAAGCCGCTTCATGAACTATCGAGAAGAATACGATGCGCAGGAATTTCGTTACCAAAACTAAGTCATCCACTTCCGAAAGCACTGTTCTACATTCGCTTAGCTAATCGCGCAATGTAACGATGGTTCCATTTGTACAACTTGTGCAAAATTTTGCGTCCACGCTTCTGCAGCGCCTCGCCCTCCATCTTCTTGCCTTTTCATATGAGGTCCTGACCACAGAGGATGAGTGTGAATCCCTGCTTCATGTATGCAACTCGCTCTATTCGCATCTTGCCCATTCTGACCAGAATGCGACCCTCCTGAACACGCCCTGACTTGATGTAAGCCTGCCCACGCTTAACCATCGCCTTCCCCCTTTGAAGCCGACGCGTGCTCAACTTCACCACCTTCTTCTCGAACGGCTTGCAGTTCGTTTCCGGGAGCACACATTTTCGGTTCACACAACGACCGTCGCCCTCGCAGTTGAGGTCAAGGGCGCACCGAGCACCACTTATTCCACGCCGGCACTTGGCTGTCACATCAATGACAGGTTGAAATGCCTCGAATCCCACGAGCGCACGTCGCTCGACTGTGCAGAAGGTTCCTACTTGACAATCGCGAATCGTGGAACAATCGCGGCCAATAGTATTCGCACTGCATTTCTTGTTGATGCACTGCAGCCCATCGTAACAATCGCGGTTCTTCTCGCACACATCGCCCACCACGCGCTCCTTACAGAACCCGTTGCTACAAATCGTTCCCTCGCCACATACACCGTCCAAACAGTTCTTCCCTAGCTTGGCCGGCATGCAAACGCCGTTAATGCAGGTTTCACCAAGTCCGGCAATTTTGCACTCGAACTCCGTATCGCACGTCACCTTCGGCAGATTTTGCTTGGGGAAGAAGTCGGTGTCCGGCTTGTTGGCTACATCGAAGGTGCACAATGCCGAGGAACGCAAACACCGGGCAGTAGGAGGGCAGAATAAATCCGAAATGCACTCGCGTCCTTCGGGGCTTTCGGCGCAGGTGCCACCTGCGCCGCAAACCTTCGCACATTCAACTCCTTTCTCACAGATTTTGCTTGGTGGGCTGGCAGCGCAACGACCACGGAACCACGGGCGACTTGCGTCAGGCTTTTCCAGCGGGTTGCACGTTAAGCCAGGGATACATCCCACCTTCTGTCTGGTTTCAAGAAGTCGAGAGTCGCACAACCCACCATTGTCTGCGTACTCACAAGTTTCGTAGCATTGCAGGAAATCGCCACAGAAGAACCCTTCCAGACAGAACGGACGGCCCAGATTGAGAGGCTGGCAGCGTCCTTGCTCACAGATAAATTGGGCTTCATCGCCGCAATCGGTTTTGTCGAAACACGGCCCGAATCCTTGTGGGCGAATCGACTTGGAATAGTTGAATCGTGCGGAGCAGACCCCAGTAATGGGGATTCCTTCTGTTTGTGGTGGATACGGCTGGAGCAGACATAGTTGGTCGCCTTCACATTCACGGTCGATCAAACAGCTCGACGAGCCTTTCACACCGTTTATGCAGTTCCCCACAACGTTCTGGAATGGCGGCTCTTCAAACGAGAACCCGGGTGAACCACGGTCGCATGTCTGCCCGAGGGGACATTCGAACGAGTTCGTACAGGAACCGCCACCAGGTCGGCATTTCTTCGTGGCTGCGTCGCATTTGAACCCTGGATAGCAATCAATGTTCGTGTTTGCAGCACCAGAAGTGCCGTTGAATTGCGTGCACGGCGCTCCGGCGAGACCAATCACGCACTTTTTGTTGACGCAAGTGTGGAACGCTGGGCATGCGCCCAACTTGTCGGTTGAGCATGGCGTCCCGTCAAAGAACTTCGTGCATCGGCCTTTGTGGCAAACGAACTCT
>JAAUYH010215359.1_pt1 | contig 12005 bp, 8 predicted proteins | sample 7278061 | NCBI WGS metagenome assembly JAAUYH01 (sample SAMN14350203, study PRJNA611818) | marine sediment metagenome | isolation source: surface marine sediment (0.6m) | place: French Polynesia: Moorea | collected 2018-08 | reverse complement strand
ACTCATTTTACCAAGCTAATTGCAGAACTTCAGCTTCAAGAGAACCTAGAGCTACTAGGTTGGCGCAATGAGACAGAAATTTTGGAAATCCTCAAAGAAACTCATATTTTTGTTGCTCCTAGCGTTACCGCAGACAATGGAGATCAAGATGCACCAATTAATGTCTTAAAAGAAGCAATGGCGATCGGTTTACCCGTGATTAGCACTTATCATGGTGGTATCCCCGAATTAGTAGAAGATGGTAAATCAGGATTTTTAGTTCCAGAGAGAGACGCGGATGCTTTAGCAGATAAACTATCCTATTTGATTAAACATCCTCAAAGATGGTCAGAAATGGGTCAAATAGGCAGAAATTTTGTACTCCAGCATTATAATTTGACTCTTTTAAACGATGATTTGCTTAATGTCTATCATTCTTTAGTAAATTCCGATAAAATAACCTAAATTAAAAATGAGATTTTTAGATCGTTTGAATAATTCCTAAATACTTACAAGTGTCTGGGCAAAGTTATTTATATAGTTATGTTGGTTTGTATTGCAATCTAAGACAATATATGTCCGCAGATAAACGCAGATAGGTTAATGAGCTTTTTAAAATAAATACACTAGATATTTGTAAAAAATGCTATTAACAATCAACACTTAACAAAGTAATTAATTTTTTACCACTACTCAACTAGTTTAAAAACAAAACATGAACTCCCAATCACAACCCCAAGTAACAATAGTTGTCGTTCCTAGAGAAAGGTTTAGCTGTACTCAACAATCTTTAGAAAGTATCTACGAACATACTCAAATTCCTTTTAAATTAATTTATATCGACGGTAATTCCCCCACTAAAATCAAAAATTACTTAGAATCTCAAGCCCAAGCCAGAAATTTCCAAATAATTCGTACAGAATGTTATCTTTATCCCAATCAAGCGCGAAATATCGGCTTAAAGCACGTAGATACTAAATATTTAGTCTTTTTTGACAATGATGTTATCGTCACTCCTGGTTGGCTAAATAATTTGGTAGACTGTGCGGAAAAAACCCAGGCTGCGGTAGTAGGACCTTTAATGTGTCAATACGAACCACTTCATGAAATAGTGCATTTTGCTGGTGGAGAGGCTCACATTTGGCAAGATAAGACAGGTAGAAGAAGATTAAGAGAAAAAATGTATCTTCAGGGTAAGCAAGTTACTGCTGTTAAACCCCAACTAAAACGCACTGAAACCGAATTAGCCGAATTTCACTGTGTTCTAGTTAGAAAAAATGTCTTTGATCTCATTGGTGGTCAGTTAGATGAAGCTTTTTACAACACCAAAGAACATTTAGACTTCTGTATGAGTGTGAGAGAAGCAGGAGAAAAAGTCTATTTTGAACCAGACTGTATCGTAACTTATTTACCTGGTCCGCCTCTAGATACTTCAGATGTTCATTTTTATATGTTGCGTTGGAGTGATGCTTGGCAATTAAATAGTCTCAGACGAATGCGCGAAAAATGGAATTTAGCAGAGGATGCCTATTTCACCACCAAATATAAACGTCTTTGTTGGCGACGTTACGGCACGATTATTGAGCCTTTAGCTAAACGCTTAACTTTTGGCGTGGGTACAGATTTTGTGGCTAGAGCAATTTCTACCATTGATAATAAGCTCAATCGCATTTTGACTAATATTCATAAGCGATCGCAAAAAAAGCAGCTATTAATTAAGGACTAAGGCAACATTTTAGCTGTTCGGCGCAAACTTATTAAAATAGCAACTAACCATCCTAAAGCCAGAGGTAAAACAGGATACCAAATAGTTCTCCAATCAATTAGACCATTCAAATTAAACAAAGCTCGAAACCCTACGCTACTATGCCAGAGTAACCCTGATACAGTGGCTAAAAATAGAACTAGCAAAGTTAAGAGTTTGGGCGATAGGGTATTAGGGGAAGATGTCCCTTTTTTGGGAGGAAAGAAAAAATCTTTAATTGCTTGCCAGTCAATAAATGCACCATATCCAATCAAAATAGGTGTAACAGTTACCACGAGCCAAAGCCCATTAATGGCATGAAATATCAGTGCTAGTGAAACAAAAATATCTCTTATCTTACGATTAAATAAAGATAAAAAGAAAAAAGTTTCAAAGATGAGAGTAGTAATGTGCGATCCAAGATATATCAATGGCATTTGAGCAATATGTGGAGCTAACCAATTTAAAGGCAAATCGTACACTGCTGCTTCGATATTGCGATTGAGAAAAAAGTTAGCCATCATATCAGAGTAACTAAGCCAAGCACCGCCAAAAGCTACTTTAAAAATTACCGAATTAAAAAATAAAATTGAAAAAATTATCAACAATGCTCTAGCAGGTAAAAAATACTCCCAATTAGAAGCATGGGGATCAACTTGAAATCCACTTTTATGTTTTTTGATTAGTGAGTCTAAAGAATAAGTATGTCCCCAAGAATTACTAATCGACATAAAGAAAGGAACATAAAATACTAAGGGGAGTAATGTTCTTTTACCATCTACAGCAGTAGCTAAACCTTCAGTTAAGCAGCCAATTAATAAAACTAAAATAGTTGCTACTCTAGTCTTGTAGCCAAAAGCCAGCATAACCAATGCAGCTACTAAAAATGACTCAAGTACATGAAAAAATAGTGGTGAGAAAGATGTACCAAAATCGCTAAAAAAATATTTAACTAAATAAACTTTATTCACCACATAAAAGCTTGGCATTCCACTCAAAAAATCTGTAGAATGGGTGCTAAGATGCCACAAATAGAATAGGGAGTAAAGAATTCTAAAAATGCCCATTTTACCTGCTGCGTTAATTTCAGGTTCGGTAAACCAGGCATTTATACTAGTGTTTAAATTTTGAATCGTACTACGAAATGCCATTTTGCTTTTTTCAATTATTTTTTATAAATCTTTTTGAGAAAAACTACCTAACATAACTTTATCAGTGGGAGCTTGCAATTGAAGAGGAGGCACTTTTAAAGGTTCGACTCGATAAGAAACATTCCAAGCTTCTATGGTTTCAATTTCTGAGTCTTTAGGAATCAATTTAGCAATAGCACGTAATAAATAACGCCTACTATCATCCCTAATACTAATGTCGTTATCATCCAAAGCGTGTTTCACAATATAGAAAGAAAGACTATCGTAAGGGATAGACAAAATATTTTCTGGTTTGACAGTATAAAGTTCTCCTGCTGTGGTAAAAACTTTCAATTCAATAGTAGAAACTGAAGGTTTTGGTGGACGAAATCGATCTGTATATTCACTATAAAGAACCCAAGTAGTTATCGGCCAAGTCGATTCGCGTCTGCCTACAATACTAATTCCCAGTAAGAAAAATATTAGCGAGATTTTGGTCAGTCGTAGAGTCAGTAAAGAGTTAGAATTACTGTTATTTTCTGATTTTAAAATTACTTTTTCTTTAAGCTTCATTGTCTAATAGATTTAGTTTTTAGTTATAGTTTAAAGACTTAAGTATTAAGCTTTCTTTGCTGTTGATTTTTTATCAGATATTACCGATTTAATAAAATTCCAAAATTGTTGATATAATTGTGGCTCAAAAATTCTGATGCACAAAGCATAAACTAATGCTCCGATTAACGTTCCTATTATTATTAGTAATGACGGCTCGACTAACCTAGATAATAAATATTTAACAATTAAAATAGCTCCTACCATAACTCCCGAACTGACTACAGGAGTAATAAACAATTTAGTATAATTTAATAGTTTAATTTTGATTAATTTATTTACCGCCCATTGACTTACTGGAAAAATCAGATAACTACTTATTACATAGCCGATTGCTACAGCCACGATACCATACCTCACTGCAATTAAACAAGCAATGACATTAATTACGGCATTAAATAAACTAATTTTTACTGTCCAAGAAGGTTTACCTGTGGAAACAAATACTGATTTATGAAATTGAGTAAGAGTTAATAGTATACCTTCAAGAGATAAAATTTGCATCACTCCAATGGCAGGTATCCATTGTTTACCAAATAACGTTACAGTCAATTCGGGTGCAAATACTATTACCCCCAAGTAGGTAGGAAAGGCAATAATACTAGTAAATTGAGTAGTTTTATAAAATAATTGGCGAAATCGCTCTGGTTCTGTTTGTAGCCGAGAAAATGTGGGTAAAGCTACTTTGTTAATAGTTTTGACTAATAGTTGAGTCATTTCTTCTAAAATCCGATATGCGATCGCATAATAACCGAGGGCAACTTCACCCAAGAAATAACCAATTAGCAAATTATCAATTCTTTTATCAAAAAACTTGATGAATTTAAACGCTAAAACATACATTCCAAAACTAAATAAGTCTTGAAAATATTTTATTGAAAAACTAAATTTTGGTCGCCAATCTACCGCACTCCAAATAACAATCAAAGCTACTAACTCTACAGTTATATTTGAAGCAACCAAGCTCCAAACACCATAGCCAGCAAAAGCCATACCAATTCCAACCATACCGCTTATGACTGTAGCAAAAAGCGATCGCATAGCTAGAGTTTTAAAAGCAAATTCTCGCTGTAAAATTGCATTGTGAACATGATTTAAAGAATTAATTATAAATATTGAAGATAGACATTGTAGAATTGGTATTAGCTTGGGCTGATCGAATATACTTGCAACTAAACTAGCACTAAAAAAAGTAATCCCCGTCAGTAAAATACCGAATATTAGCTGACTCCAAAAAGCAGCATCTAAATGTTCTGGTTCTAAATTTTCGCGCTGAACTAAAGCTTTAGAAAATCCTTGTTGACGAAAAATTTGCATAAAAGCTAAAAAAACATTAGCCAAGGCAATTAAGCCAAAAGTTTCTGGAGTTAGTAATCTAGCTAATACTAAAAAAATAATTAATGAAAAAACTTGGCTACCAGAATTTTGAATAGTTGACCAAAGTAAACCTTTAAATGCTTTTTGTTTCAGAGTCATAAAATTTTACTAAACGCCAGAATCGATAAATTTAAATGGGATTATCTTTAATTAAATTTAGTAAAGTATAAAATATACGACCAGAAGCATGTCTAAAAGATACTTTCATTGCCCAATTCAAGTTTTTAAGTGCTGCTTCAAATTGTTGCATTTTATAAGATGTAATTGCTTGGTTATAGATTAAGTCAGCAAACATTTTAGGATGGGTTGAAAAAGCTGTTTGATGTTTGGCTACCAACATATTAAAGCCAACTTGTCTGCGATTAGGATCGGAAGAAATCTGAAATTCATTGTGTTTATGTAATCGATAACCTATTTGAGGAATTCCTAAAATAGAACATACCAAATTTAATCTCAAAAACAAATCTGTATGAATTCTGGAGGGAAGCGACTCGTCAAAGCCTCCAATTAAAAGTAAAACCTCTTTCTCAACAACTAGGGTTTGCTTGCACAAATAAGATTGAGAAGAATCGATATCTTCCAAACCATAATAAGAACCACGAGGTAAGGTTGGAGGAATACGAGTATAAATCTTATTACCATCTCCACCTACTACTTCAATTGCGGATATTACTCCAACAGGTTGGGGCAAAGCACTTGTTTTTAAAGCTTTCACCGATCTTTCTGCCATATCAGGCACTAATTCATCATCATCATCCAAAAAAGTAACTAATTTACCTTTGGCTTCTCTAATACCAATATTCCTAGCTGCTGAACCCCCTTGGTTTTTAGACAAACGAATAATTCTCAAGCGAGGATGCTCGGGTAAATCAACGGGTTCTTTAGAACAGTCATCTACTACAATAACTTCAAAGTCTTCTATGGTTTGAGCTAAAGCACTATTTACAGCACGCAATAAAAGCTGAGGACGATTATAAGTTGGAATTATAATGCTCAACAATATATCTTTCATACAACTGTGATTAGAAACGAGTCTCTATTGATTTACTAAAGTTTTTTGGAGTAAATGCTGACCTAAACGGCGTGCAAGTGCCAAAATTGTAAAGGTAGGTGAATAAGATGGCCCTGTTGGAAACACTGCCGAACTTGCGACATAAAGATTTTCCGTACCAAACACTTTACAGTCCGTATCTACAACACCTTCTTGAAGACTATTTCCCATCCGAGTCGTACCCATTTGATGTGCTGCATCTGTCATATTTTCTAGCTTCGGTGGCTTATCGCCAAATTGAAATCTTCCTAGTTTTGCTTCAGCAAACCTATGAGTTAACAGTTCTAGGGTTTTGGCTATCGAATAATGATCTTGCTCGGTAAAGTTCCAATCAACTTCTAACTTTCTTTGACCGAGTGCATCCAATTCTGTTGCTAGTTTGAGACAACTACTTTTTTGTGGGACTTGTTCGGTGACAAACTTGACTCTGTAAGCAGCAATCACACCATTGTTATCTCTCACAGGAGAACCACCTCTTAGGACTCGCCACAATCGATCTCTGGTTCTTTCATAAATCGGCTTCAAGTACAAAACATGTTCTAATAGCTTGTACTTCTCTTGAGTTGCATCATCAAGGGCAAAACAGACACAAAAACGCGGTTTGGGAGCATACTGTAACTCATGGGCGTATTCTTCAGTTAAAGAATCTGGTTTTAATGTTCCCGTATGATGTTTGGGATGGTCGGTATAAAAACGCCCCACAAGATCGTACTGATTACCTATACCATTAGGAAGTTGACTATCCGAAGCTAATAACAGACGTGCACTTTCAAATGCTCCAGTTGCTAAAATAACTGTCTGTCCTTCAACAACAAGTTCTTTACCTTCTAGAGAGCGACAAACAACTTCTGTTACACGCTGACAAGAATCATCGAGTTTTAATTCAGTAGCAGTTATGCCCAAAATAACCCTAATATTATCAGAGCGACGCATTTCTGACCCAAACCTTATGGCTGTACGAGTAGGTGTTTGTTCCCAATAAAAACTACTCATTTTTAAGCCATTTTCGGCAATTTTTGCCCTGAATTTGACAATTTCAGGTCGCATAGCTTCTGCTTCTAAATCCCCAAAACCATAATCTTGGGCTGCGGAGCGATAATGTTCTAGAACATCCGTAAAATCGATAGGCCAACCACTATTAGGCACCCACTCCCTAGGTTCAAAATCAGAGGACTGTAAATATTTCCATTTACCCGTCCAAACATTACTCGTGCCACCAAACTGACGAACGCGACTAACTCCTCGTAGCTCAGGTGGTAAGTACTGATGATAGTATGAGTTGGGATTTAATTCACGGTGTCTTTTACCAGTAAAGATTACATCATTTAACCCTTGAATGGACGAATCGAACTTTTCGCGTCCACTTTCGATCAGGATAACATCCTGACCATGACGTGCTAAATGGGTTGCTATCTCTGCACCTGCAATACCTGAACCTACTACAACTACTTGCCCTTTAAGCTTTGTTTGCTCCCCTATTTCAAGAATATCAGTGATCATAAGTATCTAAGCATTATTGTCTACACGCTGCCTTATTAGCTTACTGTTTTATTGGGAAACAACATAAGGTTCTTTTTTGTCTCGGTTACTCAGATTAACGTAGGCATTTTTGCTATTAGTAAATTCTTCATGGTAAGAACGCTCAACATTAACATTCCATAAATCGTGTTTCTCTCCCAAAATATTCTTGGCTGCAAGTAATCCAGTCAACATAGAATGGTCACTATTGTTGTAGCGATGCATACCGTTACGACCCACTGTTTGTAAGTTTTCAAATTTTTGAATATACTTTTTGATCGTTTCAACGCTACGGCGATAGGTATCATCATAGACAGGATAGGCTTTATATTGACGAATTACCGTACCGTCTTCAATATTTACTTTAGGATTTACCAGTCCTAAAGCTTTAATTTCGCGACTTGCAAGCTCCACTAAGTCTGAATCTGACATTCTCCAGAGAGCATCACTCTCATTGCAAAAGTATTCCATGCCCAAACAGGTTTTACTCTGGTCTGGAACCATAGCCTTACTCCAGTTTTTAAAGTTTTGAATTCTTCCAACCTTAAATTCTGGACTATGGATATAAATCCAATTATCGGGGAATAGTTCCGATTGATCTACTACTAAAGCTACGATTAAAAAGTCACGATATTTGAGAGCATTAGCTGCTGCTAAGACTTCTGCTGGTGGTGCTGGATTCATTCTCTTCAGAAGCAAAGACACAGGCATACTCGAAACAAAGTTATCGCCTGCTATTTTTTTGAGTTTTCCGTCTTGGGCAATGATGACATTTTCAACTCGATAACCTTGGCGATTAATTTCAATTACTGGTGTATTTAGATGTACGGGAGAACCTTCGCTATTGAGTATGGATTGAAAACGCTCCCACATTTGTCCTGGACCGAGTTCGGGATAGTTAAATTCTTTGATTAAAGTTTTAGTATTATTGCTACCAAACAGTGCATTGACTATGGCTTTTTTTAAAGACAGTCCTTTGATGCGTTGTGCTGCCCAATCGGCTCTAATTTCGGTACAGGGTATGCCCCAGACTTTTTCTGTATAAGTTTTAAAAAAAGTTTCGTATAAACGTTTGCCAAAACGATTAGAAACCCACTGCTCAAAGTATTCTTCAACAGGATTGGGCTTAACTTTGGCTTTAAAATAACTCCACATAATCAAGACACTATTAATTATTCCCAAATTGGATAGGGCATTATATGGCTCTAGTGGATAGCTAAAAAATCTATTTTTATAATAAATTCTCGACATACGAGGAACCTTGATGAACTCTTTCCCCATAACTTCTTGCCAAAGTTGTTCTACTTCGCCAACTTTTGTAAAGAAACGGTGTCCACCAATATCGAATCTATAGCCTTTGTAGGTTTCGGTTCGAGATATACCCCCAACTCGATCTGCTTTTTCAAATATAATGGATTTCTGACCCTTCTTATTTAGTTCATAGGCTGTGGTCAAACCTGCTGGTCCTGCGCCAATAATCACCGTTAAGCTCTTACTTTCCATTAATTTGCCTCATAAAATTTCTATTTTGTTAAGTTCCTCAAAAAGACGGTCTCGGTGAAACCGAGGCACATAGCGATCGCAATTTGGCTAGATATTGTCCCAAGCAAATCTGACGAACAGCATATTTTTAAGCTCTTAATTTAATTTGCGTGTGACTATGTACTAAATTACTCCAGGTAAAACTTTGCGAATCCGTCAATACTACTTCAAGCATAATCACTTATCTAGTATCATGAACCCAAAAGGATGCAAGATGATACTCATAAAATAAACATCTATGAGCACGTAATTTCACTTACGTAATTTTACTTATAGTAAATAATAATTAAAATTATAGGCTGTTACAAAAATAAAAAAAAGCCGAATTCGATCAACTTCATCGAATTTTCATATAAGACTGTTACCTAGGTAAAACTTATGTATTATTTTCCAGCCAAATCGCTAAATCAGTAATCTAATAATAATTAATTAACGTAATCTAATTAATTTACTTGGTCTAGAAGAATCAGATGGGCTTGACCAAACTGTTATGTTTTTACTAGTTTCTAGGTGAGTAAGATCGTACTCAGTTTCAGTATCAAAAAGAAAAAGATAATCATAAACTTGAGGATTACTTTTAAATTTAGCGAAGGAAACAGGCACAATTTCTACTTGAGGGCTGACTAAATACAAATGATAAATCCAGCTTTTTCTTCCAGCTATTAGTGCGACTTTAGAACCATCTGGTACTAAATTACGGAATTCTTCTATACGTTCATCTCCATGATATTTATTGGCATAATACAAGCGATCGCTGCCCCAACTAGTTTTGCTCCAGATATTAGGTTTGAAAAATTCAGTTATTGATAAACCTCCCAAAGGCTTAGAGACATTTAAGACACAAGCAGATATTAAGATGATCAAAGTGGTTATTTTAATTCCATTTAAAATTTTTGACTGAATTTTTCTGGGAATTTGTTGTAAGAAAAAAGCCACACAAGCACCAGATGCAGCGAAAAATAGAGTAACGTAACGATTATTCCAAGGAGTCCAAACTAACTTATGGCTAAAAATAGTTATGAATCCCAGCAAGGATAAACTTTGAACTTTGAACCAGTAGTTACCTTTAAACAAGCTCCAGCAAATTGCTGGTACAATAACCGCTAAAGCATAAAAGCCATACCAGGAGAAATCTTCGTGAGGAAGTACTTTAATTTTAAAAGAATAAGGACCGCTAATACGATATCCCATAGCAACATTATTAAAGATGGGGTGAAAAATTTGCTCGTAAATATTAGATAGTATTTCTCCTAAGTCGATGCCTAATCTGCCTTTGGCAATATAATCTAAAGGGAATAAATGAATAGATTGAAAAGAATATCTAACTAAATTGGCTAATAGCCCTAGGCTACTACCGTCACGAACAATTTTAATAGTTTTGCCTCCTGTTAAATCATTAGCTATAGTTGCATTGTGCCAAAATAGCCAACTCTGAGAAATCACGATAATTGGAGCAATTAAAATTAATAAATATAGCCAATTTTCAATCACAATTCTATAGAGTTTTTTGATACCAACTTTAAATATTAAAACTGCACTAAAACATAAGATAAACGGAACTAAGAAAGCTAAAAATGTGGTCTTAGCCGAAAAACCGTAAGCTAAACCTAGTAATAGCATTCCTATATTTTTGGCATTGGGTCTAGCTAAAATACGATTACTAATAATAAAACAAAAAAATGCTGAAGCTGCTGTAAAAATATCATTTTTAGTTGATGTTGCTTGAAAACAAAATTCAGGAAGACTAATTATGATTAAAGTTGTTGCGAGGCTAACTTGAGAAGAAGCAAAACTTCTAGATAGTCCATAGGTACCAAGTCCCACACTAATATATGCCAACCAACTAAAAATTCCTACTCCATAATCTTGATTTAAGCGTAAAAAACCATGATTAAGAATATCTGCACCAACAACAAACATATTTTGACGTATAGTAGTAACATTTTCTAGAAACAAAGAATTTTCTTGTTGGAATAGATAAACTCGGCTTAAGTTATATGCCATACTATCCCAATTACTAGGAGGAATTATGGCAACTAATAAAAATAAATATATCCAAGAGCTAATAATAATTCCAGCTATTATTTTGTGATGAATAATAAATTGAACAATTGATCGTATAGCTTGTTTTAAAATCGAACGATGAAGAATAATGTATTTAATATTTAGTACAGATAAAATTATTTCTAGTAAAATTGAGCCAGTAGGAAATTCTAGTAAAAATCCCACCTGAAAAACTAAAGAAATTAAAATTAAAGTTAGAAAAATACCTACAGATAAAGATTCAGAGATTTTGCGGTCAGAACTATAAGCAAAAATCAAACCGCCACAACAAAATAAAAAAATCTCGATAAGAAATAGTAAAAAGGTTAATAAATAGGGCATCTATGAATCAAGAAAATAGTTTTTTTATCTAAAGTAATTAAATTGTGCTATTGTAGCATTTGTTTTTATTTAACTAAAAATTAGATATCAAATACTTATTACTTATCAAAATAGCGCAAAAAAACTTTCCTTAACCTCATCCTAAAGTAAAAATTAAAAAACTTAAATTAAATAACTAATTATGAATCAATCTCCCTTGATTTCAATTATTACTCCTGTGTATAATGGTGGCTATCCATTTGTTTGCTCCCTACTTGCCTTAGAACAATCAACATTTACTGACTGGGAATTAATTGTAGTAGATGATGGCTCTACTGATGAGTCCGCAGCAATTGCTCGTAAATTTGGAGCTAAAGTCTTACAAACTGGTGGAAGAGAAGGTCCAGGCGCAGCCAGAAATTTAGGTGCAGAGGTGGCAAAAGGAGATTACCTTTGTTTTCTTGATGCGGATTGTGAAGTATGTCAAAATGCGATCGCGCTCTTAGGGCAAAAACTCCAGTCCAAACCCAAAATAGATGTTTTGTTTGGTTCTTATGATGATGCTCCAAAAGCAGTTAATTTTGTAGCTCAGTATAAAAATTTAATGCACCATTATGTTCATCAACAAGGAAATGAAGATGCTTCTACTTTTTGGGCTGGTTTTGGTGTAGTTAAGCGTACATTATTT
>JAAUYH010012160.1_pt1 | contig 12005 bp, 12 predicted proteins | sample 7278061 | NCBI WGS metagenome assembly JAAUYH01 (sample SAMN14350203, study PRJNA611818) | marine sediment metagenome | isolation source: surface marine sediment (0.6m) | place: French Polynesia: Moorea | collected 2018-08 | reverse complement strand
CGCTGCAGGTTGTTCGTCAGCTCAGCGAGCGCACTTTCTGCCGTCTGGGCCAGAGAGATGCCGTCGGAAGCGTTACGAACCGCCTGGTTCAAACCGCGGATCTGTGTGGTGAAACGCTCGGAGATCGCGAGACCTGCCGCGTCGTCCTTCGCGCTGTTGATTCGCAGGCCCGTAGACAGTCTTTCCAGCGACTGGTTTAGCAAACCTTGCGAACGATTCAGATTACGTTGCGCATTAAGCGAAGCAACGTTCGTATTAATCGTCTGTGCCATTTCCTTAAACTCCTGGTTACTAAATTAACACCCGGTTCGCTAATGCCCCGGAAGTCGTGTCAGCGTCGCGATATCCATTCAAGACCGCCGTACACAGGGGTTATCGGTGTCGATTTAGAAACCTTGAGAAATTTGTTCGGATTATTGACGAATCGCGACCGTCCGGTAACGGCGTTTCTTTAGCGATTTGTCACCGAACTGTGACGCAGTTCGCGAAAATCGTCGCTAGAAATAATTGAACAGCGACAGCGTTTGTGTTCTCACAAACGACTTCTGCGCAGCCTCCAGTGTCGATGCCTGGAGACTCAGTCGGGACAACGCCTCGGCGTAGTCGAGATCCTCGATATCCGCCAGCGTGGATTCGAATGACAGCGAAAACGATGCGTTGTTGTCGACCTGCGTCTCGATGACAGCAAGCCGGGAACCGACCTTGGTACGCACTTCGAGCACATTGCCGATTGCCTGGTCGAGCCCGAGCAGACCGGCATTGATGCCGTTGTTGAGCGCCGCGGTTTGCGCGTCGCCGAGAGCATTGGTTTCGATCGAGTTGGCGAGTTCGTCGATCGTCGTGAACACGTCCTTGTACGCGCTGGGCGCTACGTCGAACGTGTCGCCGGCCGCGGGCTGTCCGCTGATCGCAAACTCAATGCCGGCAAACGCCAGCGTGTCTCCGGGCGTAAACGTCCCGGAAGTTACGAGTGTCGCCGAGGCGTCGGTAACTTCGTAGTTCGATTGGTCGACAAACCGCACTTCATAAGCGCCTTGGTCCCAGGCACTCGGATTCACAAGGCTCCCGGGGCCCAGCACGCCGGTCCCGGCATTCGTCGCGGCGGGCGCGGCCGTAAACACGCCGTTGCCGGCGCGGATACGGAAGAACACGTCCGCGCCCGAATCGCCATCCGCAATCCTCGTGTTCTCGCCGACCTGGATGAAGCGCTGACCCTGGTCTCCGTTGTAGGAAAACGTCGATCCCGCGCGCGTGACCGGCTCGGTATCCTCGAGATTGCCTGAAAACAGATATCGCCCGTTGCCGTCCTTCTGGTTGGCGACCTGCATGAGGTGGTCGAGCTGCTGGCGCATTTCGATGGCGATCAGCTTGCGAGTTTCGTCGCTCTGCGTGCCGCTGTTAGCCTGCAATGCCAGCTCCCTTACGCGCTGCAACACGTTGTTGACGGTACCGAGCGCTTCCTCCTCCTGGGCGAGGCGGTTCTCGGCGAGGTTCGCATTTCGGTCGAACTGCCCCAGTCTGGACAGGGACTCCCTGATCTCCAGGGCCCGTGCCGAGGCGATCGGGTCGTCAGATGGTTTCAGGATGCTGCGTCCACTGGAGATCTGCCGCTGCGTGTAATCCAGCGCGGTCTGCAGGCGCTGCATCATCGTCAGACCCTGCATGAACATGCCCTGTGTCGATACGCGCATGGCTACCTCCTCGTCGCGGCGAGCAGGCTGTCGAACAGCGTGCTGGCAACAGCGACAACCTGCGCGACGGCCTGGTAAGACTGCTGGTAGCGGATCAGTCTTGCGGCCTCTTCATCTAGATTGACGCCCGACGTCGCCAGCACGGCCTCCTCGGCGTTCGTGCGTACGACGTCGGCTGCATCCAGGTTTGCCTGAACCTGTCGTGTTGCGCTGCCGACAGCAGAAACGAGCTGGCCGTAGTTCTCGTTGATGCTGACCGTCCCGCCGTCCAGGATCTGCCGGCCCTGAATATCAGTCATCAGCAGGCCGTTGCTATTGTCGCCCGTGGCACCATAATTGGCCTCGACGATGAACCGGTCGCCAACGGCCGGGTTGCCCGTGATTATCACAGCGCTTCCGTTTATGCCTGTCCTGGCGCCATCGGTATACGTGTAGCTCCCCGCGCCGTTGACGCTAAACGTTGTCGGACTCGTAAACTCGATGACCGACGTGTTCAGAAGGCTCGGCACCGTAACGTCAGCGACCCAGGCGGCCGAGATCTGCGCGTCACCGAGGTTCGCCGGCGAGGCGCTCGACCGCGTCGGCGCCGCGAACGCCAGCTGCTGCGGGTCGGACATGACGTTCTCGATCGACGCCGCGATGTCCCTGCCGCTGCGTATCATCAGCACATCGCCGGCAGCCGGTGCGCCGCCGACGCTGATCGTCATACCGGCGGCCACGAACGGATTGGCAGGTGTTCCGCTGCCGGTCATTGGAATCACTTCGTTGGTGTCGGCGCGTGTCAGCGTGTACGACGCGCCGTCGTATTCGAGCACGTAGTCCGCGCCGGTCAGCTGGCCGAGATCGCCGAACGCGGCTGTAGCAGTACCGGAGCCGGTGTTGTTCCCGGAGTACAGAATCGTGGGCGACGCGATCGAAAAAATGTCGCTGCCGAGGTCGCCGCGCAGGTCCATTCCATCCCTGTTCTGTGCGTTGAGGCTGCTTGCGAATGCAACCGCAGTCTGCCCCAGCGCTTGCCGTGCCGGATCGAGGATTACTGCGCGGAATTCGAGCAGTCCACCGAGGTTGCCACCGCTGAGCGACGTATCGAGCCTGGTCGCGCCCGCATCACCCTGGTAAACGACCTCGAGCCGCGTCGGGTCGAATTCGCTGCCCTGGACGCCCAGCAGCTGCACGTTGCCGCCGACAACCAGTGACTGTCCGCTGCCGATGAATACGTTCATCGCGCCGTCATCCTGCACGGTCGTGGTTACGGCAACCTGCTCCGAGAGCGCCAAGACCAGCCTGTCACGCTGATCGAGGAGATCGTTGGGCGGCTGGCCGACGCTCTGCGCGAGAGAGATCTGTTCGTTGATATCGGCGATGTTCCGAGCGAGTCGGTTGACGTCGTCGACTGCCAGTTCGAGGCGCCCGTTGACCTCACTCTCGATTTCACCCAGGCGCCGATCGAGCGACTGGAAGCGTGCTGCGATGCCGGTAGCCTCGCCGAGCAAAGCCTGTCGCGTCGGAATCGAAGCTGGATTGTTAGAAACATCCTGTAAACTGTTGAAAAACCTTTGCATTCCTGCGTTTAGGCCGGTGTCGGAATCGGCAAGCAACGTATCAACGCGGCCCGCGAGTTCATTGAGTGCGGAGAAGCGCATATAGCCAGTTGTCGAGTTGCGCAGCTGCTCGGTCTGCAGGGCGTCGAATACGCGCTTGACCGTAGAAACCTGCACGCCGCCGCCGATGTAGCCGCTCGAGTCGCCGGTTCCGATGCGCGACGAAAACTCTGCGATCTGGCGCGTATACCCGGGCGTATTCGCGTTGGAGATATTGTGGCTGGTAACCTCTAGCGCACGCTGAAAGGCGAGCATGCCGGTGAGACTTGTGTTTAGAAGATCAGGCATCGTTTATTCCCCTAGAAGCCCACCTTTTATCGACTGCGTCACAGTTTTCTTTAGCCCGCTGACGATTTTTTCCATCAACGGACTCTCCGCTACGCGTTTGATCTTGGCCGCGTAGTCAGGGTCCGTGGCATAGCCGGCCCGTTGCAACGCATTGGCGAATCCTTTGAGGTCTTCCCCATGATTGCTGACCGCAGCGTAGCGCGGATTCCGTGTCAGGAATTCGGCGTAGTCGTCGAACGTTGCCTTCAGGCTGTCATAGGCGCGAAAACGAGCTGTCTCCTTCTTCGCAACGCCGTGCTCGAATTCGAGGGTCTGCTTGCGGACCGAGTCGCCGTCCCAGTTGCTGCCGGCCTTGATGCCGAACAGATTCAGGCTGCTGCCGCCCGTGGCGTCCGGCATGACGTGTTTGCCCCAGCCGGTCTCGAGCGCGGCCTGCGCGAGTATGGCGACGGGTTCTACGTTAAGCACCTTCGCAGCACGTCTGACGTGCGGCCAGATATCGGCGGCGAATTCGGATGCGTCGGACCAGTTAGTCTTTGCGACCGGCGCATCAGCCGGTGCCGTTTCCGGCACCGATCGCGGTCTTACGACCGCTCTTACAGGTACATCGTTGTAGGAGCGGCCGTAAGACCCAATCCGCCCACTATCGACATAAGACCCTGTATGTCTGTGCGGATTGATCTTCAGTGTCTGTCCTTCCGAGGATCCTCTGATCGCAGTTTCGCCACGCTCAGCCGCTCCTACCGGCGACAACTGCCTGACAATCATCTCCGCCAGCCCGATTCCGCGGCCGGATGCCATTTCCTTCGCGAACTGCTGGTCCTGCATCTCCTGGAACATTTCGAAGGAATCGCTCTTGCCGAAGATCGGTTCCGCGAGTGATGCGTCGCGCATGTTCTTCATCAGCGACTGGATGAAAAGCGCCTCGAACTGGCCCGCTACCTCGCGTAACGCCGCCGGATCGTTGTTTTCCGCGCCGTGGCGCAACGATGCGTATTGCGTGAAATCTGTGATGGCGGTGGTCACGCGATCGGCTCCTAGATCACGACGAGCTCGGCGCGAAGCGCTCCCGCCTGTTTCAGGGCCTCGAGGATGGCAACGAGGTCGCCCGGTGCGGCGCCGACCTTGTTGACGGCCTGCACGATCTCGTCGAGGCTCGTACCCGGCTCGAACAGGAACATGCTGCCTTCCTCCTCCGTGATCGCGACGTCGGAATCCGGCAACGTTACCGTCTCGCCCGCGTCGCTGAATGGCGCCGACGGCTGGCTCACGAACGGCCGTTCGCTGATGGTCACTACGAGCGAGCCGTGTGACACGGCCGCAGGGGTGACGCGAACGTTCGAACCGATCACTACGGTTCCGGTTCTGGAGTTGACGATGACGCGCGCCTGCACTACGCCCGGTTCCACCTCGAGCTCCTCGAGCGTCGAAATGAACGCGCTGCGCTGCGTGATGTCGGTCGGGGCACGTACCTTTACCGATACGGCGTCGAGTGACACTGCCGTCGCCGGCCCCATGATCGAATTGATGGTCTCCGCGAGCCGATTCGATGTCGTGAAGTCCGGCGTATGCAAGTTCAGCACGATCGATTCACGCGTCAGGAACTGGTTCGACACGGTACGCTCGACGGTTGCCCCATTCGGGATCCGACCGGCGCTCGGGATATTGACCGTAACACTGGATCCGTCGTTGCCCTCGGCGCCGAACCCGCCGACGACGAGGTTGCCCTGCGCGATGGCGTAGACGTTGCCGTCAGCGCCTCGCAACGGCGCCATCAGCAGGCTGCCGCCTCGAAGGCTCTTCGCATTGCCGATGGATCCCACGGTGACATCGATGGTCTGGCCCGGCTTCGCAAAAGGTGGCAGATCCGCATGCACGGTTACCGCCGCGACGTTCTTCAACTGCAGGTTGGTACCCGGTGGAATCGTCACGCCGAACTCTGTCAGCATGTTCACGATGCTCTGCACGGTGAACGGCGTCTGGGTTGTCTGGTCGCCCGTGCCGTTCAGCCCGACGACAATGCCGTAACCGACGAGCTGGTTATTGCGCACCCCGTCAACACTGGCGAGATCCTTGACGCGATCGGCCCAGGCCTGCTCGGCGAGAAAGGCGACGACGAATACGCCGACGAGCGCCAGCTTCTTCAGCGTATTGCGTATTGCAAAATTGAGATGCATCCGGACGCTCCGTATTAATAAGGGTGCAGTATCGAGTGGAAGAACCGCGAAATCAGGCCCATGCGGTTGGCAGCGGCCATCACGCCCTTGCTGCTGTAGGAAATTTCCGCGTCGGCGATGCGATTCGAGAACACCGAGTTGTCGGTCTCGATGTCGTCGCGGCGGATAATGCCGGACAAGCGAATGAATTCGCGCCCCTGGTTGAGCGTCAGCCACTTCTCGCCGCGAATTCGCAGGTTGCCGTTCGGCAATCGTTCGGTGACGGTCACCGTTATTTCGCCGGTCAGGCTGTTGCTCTGACTGCTCGCGCCCGTGCCATCGAATACCTGCTCGCCGCTGAGGCTGCCCTGGAACAGCGGGATGCCGTCCATCGTAATTGGCCGCCCGAACACGGTCGGGTTCGCGAGCTCGGTTTCGGTCGACTTCGACGTCGACGTCGCCGAGTTTTTGCTGGCGTTGGTCTGTTCGACCAGGCGTACGGTCAGAATGTCGCCGACGCGTCCGGCCTTACGGTCTTCGAACAAACGAATCTCGGTACCGTTGGCGTAAATCGAACCTGTCGTCGGTTGCTGATACACCTGTGGCATCGGCGCGGCGGGTTCGAACGACTCGTCTTCAATCACCTGCGTGGCGCAGCCCGACGCTGCGAAGAGCGCGCTCCCCGCTAAGATGAGGTTGGCCATGGCCAGGAGCTTCTTCATCAGTCGTCCTCAGAGGTTGTTGTTGACGTACTGCATCATCTGGTCGTTGGTCGAGATGGCCTTGGAATTCATCTCGTAAGCCCGCTGTGTCTCGATCATGTTGACGAGTTCAGCGACGACGTTGACGTTGGAGCTCTCGAGCGCGCCCTGCTGCAGCGCCCCGAGACCGTTGGTGCCGGGTGTTCCCGGCGCCGGGGCACCGCTCGCCGCGGTTTCGAAATACAGGTTCTCGCCGATCGGCTGCAGGCCGGTGGGGTTTATGAAATCAACGATCTCGAGCGTGCCGATCTGTGTCGCGGCAGACTGCCCGGGCAGCATGGCCGTGACGACGCCGTCATTTCCTATGGTGATGCTCTGCGATCCAGCGGGAACCGTGATGCCGGGCTGTACGATGTAGCCGCTCGACGTGACGAGCTGACCCTGGTCGTTCAGCTGAAACGTCCCGTCGCGCGTGTATGCGGCCGTGCCGTCGCCGGGTTTCTCGATCTCGAAGAAGCCGCGACCGTTGATCGCAACGTCCAGCTCTCGCTCTGTCTGCAATACGCTGCCACCGGTGTGCAGTTTCTCGGTGGCGACGACACGCACGCCGGTGCCGATGTTCATACCTGACGGCAACAGCGTATCCTGCGATGAATTGCCGCCGGCCTGGCGGACGTTCTGGTATAAGAGGTCCTCAAAAACCGCCCGGTCCCGCTTGAACCCCGTGGTGTTGACGTTCGCCAGATTGTTCGACACCACCGTCATGCGCGTCTGCTGCGCATCCAACCCTGTTTTCGCTGCCCATAATGCTTGATTCATTGACTATCTCCGTTCGCGTCCCGGCTAGGCGCCAAGTCGCATGATCTGCGCCGCCTGGTCGGCGTTTTCCTCTGAAGTCTTGATGACGTTCACCTGCATCTCGTACTGGCGCGCGAGCTCGATCATGTTGACGAGCGTCTTGGCGACGTTGACGTTGCTTTGCTCGAGCTGCCCGGAAAGCACCTTGACGTTGGCATCGGCCGCGGCGATTGCGTCATCCTGGAGTCGGAACAGACCGTCCTCTCCCTTGTAAAGCTGCGCCGGGTCCGGGTTGACGAGCTTCAGGCGATCGAGCTGAGACAGTGTCTCCGGTCCCTGCCCGAGCGGTTGTATCGAGATCGTGCCGTCGCCACCGATCGTGATCTTGCTCGACGGTGGAATCGCAACGGGGCCGCCATCACCCATGACGAGGTGTCCGGAACCCGTCGCCAGCAGTCCACCGGCCGTTTCCTGCAAATCACCGCGACGCGTGTACGCCTCGGTGCCATCGGGCGCCTGCACGGCAATGAAACCATCGCCCTGGATCGCGATGTCCAGGTCCCGGCCCGTGTTGGCGACCGGCCCGTTCGTGAAATCGGTGCCATAGGAATCGACGACTGCATTGACGCGAGTCTCGACACCCGGCCCTTCGACGGGCACCGAGCTGAATGCGTGCAGGTCGGCGCGAAAGCCTGTCGTCGAGACGTTGGCGAGGTTGTTGCTGTTGATGGCCTGCGCGTACTCGGTCTGTTTCGCACCGGTCATCGCAATGTAGATCATCTCGTCCATGGTGTTATCTCAGGGCGTCACCGATTATCGGATGTTGATGACCGTCTGGGTGATCGTGTCGGCCGTCGAGATCATCTGCGCGTTCGCCTGGAAGTTGCGTTGCGCCGTGATCATCTGCACGAGCTGCGCCGTCAGGTCGACGTTCGACGCCTCGAGTGCGCCAGACTGAATGTTGCCAAACGATGCCGTGCCAGCCTCGCCGAGCAGCGCGTCACCGGACTGGAACGATTCGCCCCAGGTCGTATCGCCGAGCTGCTGCAGGCCCTGCGGGTTGACGAAGTTTGCCAGCGCGAGCTTGCCGAGCGAGGTCGACTGACCATTCGTGAATCGCGCGAACACCACGCCTTCCGGATCGACGCTGACACCCGTCAGTCGGCCCGTCGTGAAACCGTCCTGCGACAGGGAGTTGACGCCGAAGTTGTCACCGAACTGCGTGGCTGAACCGAAGTTCAGCGACATCGTAATCGGCGAGGCGCCGGTGCCGGGGTCATAGGCGCCGAGCGGCATCAGGCCGCCGGCTGGCGTATTGAGCGTGCCATCGGGGTTGAACACGATCGGCGCTGCACCGGCCACCGCAGTTCCCTCGATCTGGATCTCGGTATTCCAGGTGTTCGCTGCCGCATCCTTGATGAAATACACGGTCGCCGTGTGCGCCGCGCCCAGCGAGTCGTACACGGTTACCGACGTCGTGTGGTTGAAGCTCGACGGGTCGGCCGGATCAAAAACCGCATTGGCCGGCACCGCCGCGTTGGCGGGCAGGTTGATTCCGAAATTCGCCTGCGTCGTTGCGGCCGGCGGATTCGCGCCGATCGTAAGCTGCAGGTCCTGCGGCGTGCCCGTGTTGAACAGGCCGTTGCCCGCGTAGGGATAGGCCTGCAGCCTGGCGCCCTGCGCGTTCGTGACGAAGCCCTGGTTGTCTACTCCGAATGCGCCGGCTCTCGTGTAGCTGCGCGCACCATTGTCGCTGATGACGAAGAAACCCTCACCACCGATCGCCAGATCGAGGGCATTGTCGGTGAAGTCGATGTTGCCCTGGGTGAACTGCTGGGCAATCGCCGAGAGCCGCACACCACTACCTGAAGCGCTCGAGCTTACGCTCTGCGTGCCGACGGCGAAGACTTCCGCGAACTGGGCACGGGACATCTTGAATCCGGTCGTGTTGACGTTTGCCACGTTGTTGGCCGTGACGCCCAAGTCTGAAGAAGCGGCGTTGAGACCACTGAGTGCTATCGCAAATGGCATATTTCTATCTCCTGCTGTATCCCGTGCTTCAGGTAATCTGGTAAACCTGTGACAACGACAACGCGCTGCCACCGTTCAAATTGAGTGTCATGCCGCTACCAAGACGGCCCAGCGTGACGCTCTGGATGTCTGCTTCGATGAGGGTCGGTGTCGACTCGACTTCAGCGCCGCGCAGGACGCGTGCGCTGACCTGGTAGTGACCCGCATCGGCGCGGTTGCCCTCTGCGTCGATGCCGTCCCAGGAAAAATTCACCATGCCGGCGGCCTGCTGACCCAGGTTGAGCCGCTGCACGAGTTGCCCGTATTCGTCGGTGATGTCGACCTGCACGTTGCCGGCCGAGGAATACAACTCGACGGCACCGTTCAGGCTGCCGCCGTCTTCGAGATGGCCGATATCGGTGATCGCCATCACGGAACGCCCGACGAGGTTGGCGGCCTGCAGCGCCTGTTCGTCCTGCAGGGAACCTGACAACCCGTCGAACGAGCTGTTGAGAGACTCAATGCCGCTGACGGTGCTGAATTGCGCGAGCTGGCCCAGGAAGTCGCCGTTGTCCATGGGCTCGAACGGGTCCTGGTTCCTGAACTGCGTGATCATCAGCGTCAGGAAATCTTCCTGGCCGAGATCGCTGTTCCGCTTCGCCTGCGGTACGCCGCCCAGCTGGCTGAAGTCCTCGATCGGTGAAAATGTCGTCATTTGGGTGTTACCTCTAACGTCCCAGCGACAAGGTCTGCAGCAGCAGGTCCTTGGTCGTGTTGATCATCTCGATGTTGTTCTTGTAGGAGCGCGATGCCGAGATCATGTTGACCATCTCCTCGACCGCGTTGACGTTGCTGACGTAGACGTTGCCGTTTTCGTCGGCTTCGGGGTGACTCGGTTGGTAGCGCATCTCGAGCGGTGCCTGGCTTTCGACGACGCCCTGGAGGCGCACGCCGTTGACGCCCGTCTGGTCTGCGAGTTGCTGGCTGAACGACTCGAAGACGGGCTGTCGCAGGCGATATACCTTGTCGGGATCGCCGCTGACGCTGCCCGCGTTGGCCAGGTTGCTGGCCGTGACGTTCATGCGGACCGACTGCGCGTTCATCGCGCTGCCGGCAACATCAAATACCTTGAAGAGCGACATCAGTCACCTCCCTTCAGTGCGAACTTGATCGTATTGATATAGCCGTCGAGAAACCGCAGGCTTGCACGGTATTGCAGTGCGTTTTCCGCGAATGCCGCCTGCTCGACGTCCGTTTCGACCGTGTTGCCGTCGAGCGAAGGCTGCATCGGCACGCGGTACATCAGTCGACTGTCGGCCATTGACGTGCCCCAGGTCTTCTGGTGCAGATCGCTGGTCTGCTTCATGTTCAAGGAATGCGTCTGCGCGTTGGAAAGCGCATCACTGAACGAGAAGTCGCGCGCCTTGTAACTGGGCGTATCCGCGTTTGCGATATTCGACGACAGCACCTGGTTGCGCTTCGCGCGAAACGCCAGTGCCTGTTCGTATGTTTGTAGTCCCTTCAGTTCCATCGTGAACCCGCAGGTTTTTCATTCCTGCCGGTATCAATGCAATGGGCGTGCCAATTCTTTTGACGCCCGCGAAAACGAGCATTGCGTCACGAAATTGCCGGTATTCAATCACCCGTCCGGCAAGCAATTGCCGCTTGAGCGGCAAGACATTGCAGGTCCGGTTGGCACCCTATCCAGGTGCAAAACGTGCCGGTATCGGGAGCAATCAGCATCCTGAATCCGATCGTCCGCACCGTGCTTCTACGGAGTTGGCACGTCCCTTGCAGCTATGCCTGTTATTGACGAGTCATATCGGGAAAACGACGCTTATGAACGACCTGCACCGAAAAATCGTCGGTAAATTGACGCCACTGCTGCGATGCGGCGGAATTGCGACGCTCGCCATGCTGGCGGGCACAGCCAATGCCGTATCGCCCGACTGGCAGCCGCTCGCGGACATCTCGCGGACAGCGGAGCAGTACCTCGTTAACAACCGCATCGGACCGGTCGCCGGCAATACCCGGGTAAAGGCCGACGCGCTCGACGTACGGCTCAAGTTGCCGCACTGCAGCCAGCCGCTGCAGGGCTTTTTGCGTCGCGGCACCCGGACTGCTGCACGCATGATCGTCGGCGTACGTTGCAGCGGTATCCGGCCCTGGAAGGTATACGTGCCGGTAAACGTCATCGAAATAGCGAAGGTATTCGTGGCGAGACGTGCGTTGCCGCGCGGCCACCTGATCTCGGCGGGCGACGTTATCGCCGACGAGCGCGACGTGTCACGGCTGCACTCGGCCTACATCACGGATGCCCGGTTCCTGGTCGGCCAGCGGCTGCGCTCACCGGTGCTGCCCGGCAGCATCATTACAGCATCGCAGCTCAAGGCCGATAACTACGTCAAGCGCGGCCAGACCGTCACGCTGGTCGCGACGAGCAACGGCATCAGTATTCGGATGGCCGGAAAAGCGCTCAACGACGGGGGTTTGAACCAGCGAATCCGCGTCGAGAACCTGAATTCGGGCCGTGTCGTCGAGGGCATTGTACGATCGCGCGAGCATGTCGAGGTCCTGATGGCCGCCCACGCCCCTTTTTTTCACGCGAACCCTAAAGTATCGCCGCCCCTGGCCGATAGTTGGGTTAGCCAACAATGATCGTTGAGGTATACGTATTATGACAAACAGGATTGGTCCCATGGATCCCAGTTCGATCGGAAAAGCAGGCAACAAGCTCGGTGAGACGAATGCCAGCAAGGT
>JAAUYH010012191.1_pt1 | contig 12010 bp, 7 predicted proteins | sample 7278061 | NCBI WGS metagenome assembly JAAUYH01 (sample SAMN14350203, study PRJNA611818) | marine sediment metagenome | isolation source: surface marine sediment (0.6m) | place: French Polynesia: Moorea | collected 2018-08 | reverse complement strand
GTACGCTGCGGCGCTAAGGTCGTCCGGCGCTTCGACATCGATCCTGCACATACGCCCCGCGCGTCTCGTCGTCGTCGAGGCGCCGCACACGGTAGCGTTGTAAATCGAATCCTCGCATGACTGTCGTTCAGCTTCCTCGGCGATTAGTGTGAGCTGCTTCTGTGGCCATAAATGGTGTGTGTTGGTTTCGCATTTGCCCAATGCTTGTTGTTGCAATAACGTGGCCGGGGTGAACATTGATACTTCACCGATCCTCTGCACTCTACCGTCCTCTAGTAACAACCGAAGTTGCAATTGAAGATTGCCACGGCCTGACGACGTATACGACATCACATCGCGCCATGGCGTCCGCGCGCGAATGCTCACGCGCTCTCCGGGTTTCAATGCAGTTATCCATATTGCCTCCCAGCACATGCACGCCGCCGCACGAACGTAGATGTCCAGTCGCAATCGCAGAGACTTTCCTTCGGTATTCGTGAACACTTCATCCGCAACCACACCGGTGACGAGTACGCTCACGTATTCCCGCGCATTGTCCAGTGATTGCGATATCTTGATTTGCTCCAACGCCACAAATCCGTCATCGTCGTCGTTTTTGGGCGAGGTTGCACCGTTCGTTAATGGAATATCGCCGTCACCCGGAACTGGTCTTGTCGCTAACGTTCGCATGTTCGCATCCAGCGGCGATACAGTTGGAACGTGTGTTGTACCCGCTAGCGTGTGCCGTAAGAGCGAGTACGCTTCATCCGCAAGCATTTCTTTGTCTTCGGCCACTCTTAGTTGATGCAGCGCGCGCTCGATGCCTGCCGTTAGCCTCGTGCTTAGACTGGCACATACTTCGTTCAGCTGCTCGTTCGATTCACCCTTCGCCCCTTCCATCATTGCATAAAGCAAATACTGAATCAAATAGCTGGTGCAGTAGTCTGGGAGCGCTAAAAACTCGGGCTCGTTGCGATTTGATTATGAAGATTAAATTATTGAAATGGGAGCGTGATTCGTTTTGATAAAACTCAACTCTACTCGATTGCGCGGTGCATGGGGCAGGAGTATCTATCTCTATTCATAGAGAAAGTGAGAACACTATGAGTTGTAGATACATTGTGCGGTAAACTTGTTACGGTAGACGTACAGAAATGGACATACAATTAAATTATCCTATTTTGCATTTCATGCTGTATGTTCCATTTTTTCCCTCCAGATAATGCACAGACGAATCGAATAAAAGCAGTGTTCAAATTTTCCCGATGCTTCTCTTATCCGTGAACGCAGTGTCACGACCCATCGTTAGCCTGTGCGATTCTAATACGGGGATTGACAGAAATCCAGTGGTCCTAAAAAATAATTTCGAGGATCCTGGACAAGAAAATCGACACAGCTTTGGGAAATTTATCCACTCCAATGTTTTTCATGAATAGTGTTGAAAGGAGTCGAATACGAAAAGTAGTGTAGTTTCAAGCATCTCAACAATGATAGTCTAGCTTTCTAAATCGCAAACATTTAAACTTGGATTAGTTGAAATTACCTGAGCGATTATAATAAATTATGAATTGTAAAATATCCATAATGAAGACTTGTGGGATTTATCCACTTCTGTATAATGATGTAGATATAGAATATCTAATGAGAAGAATAACGATGATCGAACATGTTGAAATTACTGGAAAAGAAATGCGAGGAAAGAGATGTTCTAGCAATGTGCGCGAGTACAGACGGAAACTTGGTAATTCTCGTAGAACTGTTTGATTTTTCGATGAGTGTTTTAGTGTATTGAATCGAAAAGATCTGTTATTACAGGCTTCAATCTGCATAAAAGCATTTCATTGACTTAAGGCTCGATACTTAATTCTGTTCTTACGATTCAGTTTTCTTAGGTTTGATAATATACTTAACCTACTGTGTTACAGAATTTGATAATAATTCAAACTATCAAATAGTCGAATTTTTGATTGACAGAACTGGAGTTGATAAATTCATTTTTAAAATACCAAAACCTCTAAAAATGAATTCCTGTCAATTTCATACTTTGAGTAGTAGAAGCACGAAATTTTCCTGTATAAGTTTTATCAAATTACCGACGAGAATATATTCGCAAAGACTTATTCAATGCACTTTTTCAAAACACAAGGAGCTTTCGTATAAGCACATGGTTCATATAACTTATATGGAAGACATTGTAGCACCGTATACCGTTGTCCCACATATTTTAATAAAAATTAGTTCGTTATACTTTTTTCTGTGTACACTGTTGTACGTTTTGTAACAGGGCCATCAAACCTCAGGATGTTTCGCAAGCATAGAAAGCGAATCTCAGATTTCTAACCGCAGTGAGATGGATGCAAATAATCTGTGGGCTGCTTTCAAATCGACAATATACAGCTCAGAGAGATGGACAGTTCTAGAAGTAGGAGGGTCCTACTGGGTGCGGCCATCTTTTCTAATTGCATCTCGATTTCTCTCATCTATCTTACTTTTTTCACTTTCCATTTGGCCAATCGTCCTATCTAGATCGGCTCTGCTCACGACGCGTACATGGACATTTTTGATGGGTGGAATATCGTTTTCTCTTCTTGGTGCTTCTTCTTACCGTTTGATCAAAGGAGGAACAAACGAAGATGATATTTCAGTCCTTGGGAGAATGGGAATACTTTTCTCTCATGCCTCCAGTGGTTTATCGCTTTACTTAGCAGTTATGTACTTGATTTATTCCATACAATACCATGGAAGACTTGTGCTTCCCGCTTTAACACTTATTCCTCTTTTACTGCTTGCTGTTGAATTGGCCCTGGGTGCAAGATATAATTATAATTTAAGGGATTCTTGGTTGCCTGCTGCTATTCGCTTGCTACAGCTATCTGGATACCTAATATACAAGAAATTCTCAGATTCTACATATTATGTCGACAAGAGAGGAGAATATGCAGGAATATTATTGGGAAAACTGCTACTTTGCGTTGTATGCGGCGTAGCTGTTGTTTTTCTAAAAAGGTTACCGAATTTTTTATTCCAACGGAAAATAGCTATGAAGCCATCCAAGTCCTCCGAAGACTTAGGATGAGAAGAAGTTGTAACCCAGCGAATTGTAAAAAAACGTTTTTGAGCTTTCAAAAAAAAAGATAAAATTTTCTTCAGCCGTACATTTTGTATGTTTAACTTTTTATTGTATATTCATTGAATCTAAATTGAATATTATACCTCCAATTTTCGAAAATTAATTCAACGGAGCGAATAACTGGAAATTTTCTCTAATAAATCTTCTTTTAGAATAGAAATACAGTAAGCACTCTTTTAACTCATTCTTCTTCTTTGCAATTTGTATGTTGCAAAATTTATAACTTGATTTAATTCTCATAGTGAAATTTTTATTTAAATCAACAAACAGCAAATTGTTGTACACGAATGTAGCATATATCTGGAATACATAAAAATGTTCAACTTGGCAAAACTCTTATATCATAAATAACTGTACTCAGCGTGCTGTCTTCGATTAAATTTCTTCGAGCTCTTTCTAGTAGTGAAACAAGTTTCACATAAAGTGTTTTGGTTTGCATACAGTCATGAACTACAGGGGTTTCCCGTTATAAGCCCACTTCAAAAATTTTTCCCAGCTTTTTGACCTAGCACCACGTATGATGCGCAAAACTAGAATGCCTAGGTGTAATAGTTGCAATAGTTCCCTGTGCACTACGATAATCTCACAAATAGGAATATTGTGGATTCAGGTAACGCTGCTTCGTGATATTCATCAATGTGTTGTGGTTGGAATTTGCATAAATAGAAATCAGCCTCATTTCAAGCAAAATTTATGCTGACACATACCTCCACTATAACCATGCATCTCGAATGCGAACCACTCACATCTCTCCGCGATTGGTTCCTATATCTTTTACCGTACCCAATTGAATAGTTGAATTCTCATTAAATTTTAAGCTAGCCTATATTGCTTAAGTGTACTGTGCTTTATTAACGTATGTCGCTTGTATTTGTGCACGCCTAGCTCTTTGACTCACCCCGCTTTTTGTCCGCTCAATTTAATGGGCTTATAATGGGGAACCCCTGTAAATTTTTTAAATGAATCCATTAATATTGATTTCTCTTTCACGTTTTAAAATAAATTTCAGGAACTTGATTCTGTAGCTATTCATTTCGTGATTTTCGAGTATGACACTGTAGTGGAAAGTCGTATCTATGGAACCGTGTAGCACAAGCCAGCATTCACACCGAGGATTCAGAATTACAAGGAGTCCTTTAACGATGGCACTACTACTCAGATTTTGCTGAGCCACTTTCTCTTTATGAAGCAACATTTTGATGTGCGGAGCCCTTAATTTAGTAGAAAAAAATTGGAACGCGGAATAGATCTTACGCCATGTAAAATTATATTTGGGCTGTGCATATCAGAAGGTACAAGTTCAGTGGCCCATAGAAAATTGATTCTTGCCTTTTAATGGTCGTGCACACCGTCAAATTATAGAAGTACAACGATTTTTATGTTCGCTGCTGTGATACAGTGATGGTGCGAGACTTTATTTCAAAATCCATTGAAACTTCCGTTTGTATAGCTTTACTTCGTGTAAAATCTTTGAAACCAAATATTTGGATTTAATGTGTGTCCGTTTTTCAAGAGATAGTATTAATAAGAAGAAGCTGCTTCCTGTATTTTGGCCCTACAACAATAAAAAATTAATTATTTTAATTAATGCATATGTAGTTTTGAATTTAAATCGGTAAGTATAGAATCCAACCATTGATCTAATTCAATTAATCTTACCAATATCCTCAAAATGCAATTTTACATGTAGATCATTGCATGCATCGACTCAAATTATTGATTATTCAAACGCTACGATGAATACTTCGAAACAAAGGCTTGAAAGTGCACAATCATTTCTGAAATTTTGGACGGTACTGTCGATAAGTAATTTGTCAATTTTCCAAGTCCATTCTCATTTAGAGCATGTGCAAATCTCGACATAATGTAGGAAACAGATATTTTTCCATCATTTGGATTCATGCTCAAGCTAGTAAGGTATATAGATCCACTCAAGTCACATGATTTGCGATATACTGAAGACCAGTCGTAGGTGTGCTTTAACTGCGAGACTGCCAAATTGGTTTTCAAGCAGTCCCCTCTATTTTCACATACTTCTTTGTACGTCATAAGCTTGCAAATGTTAGAATCATCGCACTCACGAACCATGTGACCAGGTGTACCACAAGGAAAATCTGGAATACAGAGCACCTCTGAAACGTCCCCTCGTTTTAAAATGCCTTCCGAGTGGCCATTACTCTCGATCCATGCAGTAGAAACACAAGGACCAGAATTTGTCGACGAAGGCGATGTAGATGAGTTTTCAGCTGAAGAAGAAGATGATGATGACGTCGACGACGACGACGACGAAGGCGGGGAGGCAGGTTTTACACACTGTTCCATAGCGTAAGTTATAGCATTTAGAACACAAGAGCTGCAGTAATATTTTCCAGAAACGGGAAAGACGCAATCGCATGGTCCTTCGCCGAACGACTTGCAAGGTGTGCACTGTTCGACAATGTAAGTCAAGGCTTGAAGCTGACTCGCGCAATATGCTTCATTTGGATTATCCGTAACGTATTCGCATGAGCAACCTTTAATGCTACCTAAATTCCCGAAAGTATGAGCAAATTAGTCATAATGAAAAAGAATGACCGGTAAGGTATTACGTACAATGGGATTCTTTAGTGCATGATTTGGCATTGCTGGGTATTGTTGGGGTAAATGATTGATAGTTGTATAACGTCAAATTGGTTTCCTTGGCGTGAGAAAGACTCGCACATAGTGCCAACACAAGAAGAATGGAGGTCTTCATGGAATAAATTCTTTTTGGATACTTTATCTGCCGTATCAACACGCTTTTGTTTATATGTTTGTCTGATGCAAGTTTTCCATGAAAATGCGGACTCATAATCCAGAATGCAACGTAAATAATACACAAGAAAATATTTCGATTTCATGGGCCTGATTTAAATATCTACATTGGTGGGGAATAACGGATTTAAGTTCGTAATTTTATTTATTATTCAATGAACGGCTGTTTCATCATTTCTGAATCAAGCTTCATAATGAAATCGGACTATCAGAAGGTCAGGCCCGAAGTAGGTAAATTTAATCGGTACTTGGGTATACGTGAGATCATGATTGATAATTGCAATCCAACAATAGTCGTTACAAGTGCATTTAGAACACGTGGAGTGCGAACTAGACTTGTACGAATGGCTCGTGTTCTTGTATAAAATGGATTCAAATCATAGACTGCTGACTGCTTAATTTATTGGCAACAAGCTTTAATTTATTGCGTAATAATTTAATAGCTTTGAAATTCTAAGCGTTTACAAAGCAAGAGAAGTGAGCGACATATTGCGGAGTCCATATTTTAATGAGAATGATCTCGGCTTCAATTTGCATAGGGTAGTTAAATCCCCGAGGGGTAGAAATCAGAAACCGAGTCGTCCCCACATCTCACATCATTGCATTTGTATTTGCAACTGATTGATCCACCGAGCAACGACGTCGTACAGTAGTAAGTGTACGGTACGCCCAAAGAATGGCCACGTTTTCTCTGCGAGACAAGTTTGCAGAACGTAGGAACTCCCTGCGCGACTTGTGATTTTGTCAACCACAAGAACAAGCGGTGATCTGAACACCCGCGCCGCCGGTCAGCATGAGCAAAGGGGATAATGCCGAGTCTGAAACGGCCGTCGCCACGGTCATGGACGTGTTACGACCTTATGCGCTTGAAACCTCGAAACTGTTCGCCAAGTACCCCTACCTCGAAACCGTGCGAATGAAACTCGGTGACAATCCCGTATTTTTCCGATACACCGCCTTGTTCGAGCCGGTTTCAGCTGCTCAGTTCATGCTCATGGCACTAGTCTTCAACGACGCCGTATCTTCTGACCACGTGACAATGGCGATGTACTCGGCGAGTGTCGCAGCCCAATGCTCCTATTGTGTGATGCATACTTGCGCGCTTTTTAAGCGAGGTGAAGTGCAACTCGACCGTATCACTAACGACGATGCTCCAACCGCTGATAGGGCGATACGCGGGTTAGGGGCATCCCTCGGCACTATACCAACTTCTGTTACACCTTCGGTTATCACTTCGTTACGCGAACATTTCTCGGACTCCGAAATACAGAACCTCGCGATAACCGCGAGTGCCATGGGTTACCTGACCTCGGGAAATGACTTGTTATCTTGTGATATTGAGAGTATTCTGGTGAAAAACTCCAAGGACTACCTCGATGCTACTGGATGGACAACTACCAACCCATACACAAAAGATGACGATAGTCAATCGAGTGCTGCCCCGGGCTGGTTCGATGGTATTCGAAAATTGATAATTGGACTTCAATGGCACATGTTCCGAACGTACGCTGTATGGGCGATTCCGACCACTACACCGCAAATTCACGACTACATCACTGGCCAACTCGGCGCCTCATTCTCGATTTTTGACGACCTCCCAACTGATGTCGCACGCGTGAACCTCGCCTACACACTGTGCGAATATCTTACGTCTCCCAAGTGCACATACCCGCGCGCATTGAAGTATGCCGTCGGGATGGCATATGCAACTCGCGGAAACAACGAAAAACTCCGTGACGAAATGTCGACGCTGTACCGAATTGAACACGAGAAATCTGCCGACTCGAAATATCCCCCAGACTTGGGTCAGCGACTGTGCGGTGCACTCGCCAACGCAGACATGTGGGTAAAAAACGAAGAATGGGTGTCGTCTGTCGCCTCAACACTTCGAACAGATGGCAGTTTTTCGAATCGGGAGGTTCTCGCGCTTTTGGTATCGTTGTGCATGTGCTCCGCACCGTCGAAAACATGTCCGGAACTCGCGCGCCTTGTACAGGCTGGTATGGCCGACATAACCCCATCCGGATTGATGGAGATAATAAGTTGGACAAGTACACTAGTGGTGTTGGATCGAGTCATGTCGTTCTATTCCGTGTACTCCTCCGTCAAGAATTAATTGTGACGTCGTGCTCCACTGAATTAAACAAAGTCTACTCGCCATCATTCTACTCCTCGTTCGACACGCTGATGCCTGAATTATACACAGCCGGCTCGCGCTTGGCATTCATAATCGGTTTGTCCATCTCAAAATGACGCTCAGTTTCTCTAACAAGTGCTCCCCTCAGCCATTTTTCCATCGCTAAACGGAGCTACTCACGGACTACATACATGCTTTCTTCGTCAGTTGACTCTTTGTAGGTTTCTCGTGCATCTACGGTTTCTAGGAGAGGCACAGTATAGCTTTTTAGGGATGGAGATGCTAGTCGAAGACAACACCCTCGCCGGAAGCAGTTTTTCAATCCCAATGATCGTAGGATACTTGCACTCCACGCCGAAAAAGTAGGACACTATCCAAACACTGTTTCACGGATCCAACAGCGCCGCAACGTTTCCCAGCAATTCGCTTACCGAAGAGCCTCGACGAATGCCAACATCGTGCTCGAGTGCCTTGTAAAATTTTATGAGTGAACATCTCTGCGTCGCTGATCATACAATAGATGCTTGGACTGAAAAAATTAAGTCGAGAGACTTGCTATTTTTACGGCCTTATCATCCGAAGCTGTTGCATGGTTCCAGACTTTTCTTCTGCCCCGATTGATCAAGCTTTCTGATATGCTACGAATACTAGGATATCGATAGTTAACTATGCTTATATTGCAGCAAACTGTTGCTTCATCAAATTTGAACCAAGTTTCGGAACAAATCGACGTTGAGAACGTACGTGCAAAGATTTTAACTGTTGTTTCAGTGTACGTCAGATCGAAATTGTGAATATTGACAGTCAAACTATCATCATTACTGACGCATTTACGATACATAGATTGGAAACCTGGAATGCCTCGTTGGTTCTTGTAGAACATAGATTCAGTCGTTCAAGCTTGTCCCTAGATTTTCGAATTACAAGCTGCTGATTCCTTAAGTTCTGGGAAATATCTTTATTCTTATATATGCGGCCTGAAATTCGAATGATCTATGATGAAAAGAAAGTGAGTGAAATATTGACAAGTTAAAAATTTGAAGAGATGGATCTTGACTTCAATTCGAGTTGTTAAATCCTCGAGCATTAGACATTGGAAACCGAATCGTTTCAATGTCTTCCACCGGTGTGCAGCATTGTGTTAGCGGGTATTTGATACAATGTAGTGCGTTCTCTCGACGAGGTGGACTAGGGTTTTCGAGCAGAATAAGCGACTTTTAGTCCTTTGCAGTTAAAGAGTACGAAATATGGCACACACGTCAAACTGTTGATTACACCTACCTGTACGGGTAGTGCTCCACCAATGTTCGGTGCAAAAGTAATTAATAGCGGTGAAAGTAGAAGTACAGAAGATTGAAAAGCAGAAACTATCCAATTCAAATCATTCTATTCTTTTATACGAGGCTATAGTCAAACCAGATATAGTCGAGCAAAACTATTCCTAGGCATGAACTATTCGTTAAATTTCTAACGCAAGTATTATGACGCCGATTTGCCAAGTTTCTTCAGAAGGAATAGCTCTTTACTCTATCAATCTATCTTGTCAGAAATTCACTTCCCTGTTCCCGCCTCAAATATCCAAGTCGGTTCTTCTCCCTGGTTTTGTGTGTCTACGGTTGAACTACTCTGTAGGGCCCTATTAGAAGTCGGCTGCAATGTCTATTTCCAATCATGCATTCGGTCATCACCTTATAGAATTGTGGTTGTATCTGAAAACCCTGCAAAGTGTAGAGAGGGAGCCTGTACGGTACTGTACTGTACAAGTACAAGTCCAGTACAGCCATAGAATGACCAAACTGTCTTTTCAACACAGCTTTGCAGCGCGTAGGAACACTCTGTGAAACTTGTCAGTTATATCAAGCACAAGAACAAGCGGTGACCTCAACACCCTCGCCACCAGTCAGCATGAGCAAAGAGGATAATGCTGAGTCTCAACCTACCGTCACCACCGTCATGGACGCATTACGTCCCTACGGCGTTGACACTTCGACAGTGTACGCCAAGTACCCATACCTCGGAACCGTGAGAATGACACTCGGTGACACTCCGGTGTCTTTCCAATACATCACTTTGTTCGAACCGATTCCAACTGCGCACTTTATGGTTGTGTCACTTATAGTCAACAACACGGAGGCTCCTGACCACACAATGATGGCTATGCACTCGGCGAGTGTCGCCGCCCAATGTTCCTACTGCATGATGCATACTTGCGCGATTCTCAAACGAAGGCAGGTGCAGCTTGACCGTATCACTAGCGATGATACTGGAACCGCAGATAGCGCGATACGCAAATTGGGCGCATCACTCGGCACGTTACCAACCTCTGCTACACCGTCGCTTATCACTTTGTTACGTGAACATTTCTCAGACACCACTATACAGAACCTCGCCGTCAGCGCGAGCGCCATGGGTTACTTGGCTTCGCAGAATGACCATTTATCGAGTGATCTTGAGAGCGTAATGGTGAAGGATGCAAAAGACTACCTCGATGCAACTGGATGGACAAGTACCAACCCGTACACAAAAGATGAAGAGAATCAATCGAGTTATTCCCCTGGCTGGTTCGACGGCATTCGAAAAATGGTACTTGGCCTTCAATGGCAAATGTTTCGAACTTTCGCAGTATGGGCGATTCCGAGAACGACACCACAGATTCACGATTACATCAAAGGCCTGCTCGGCGCCTCATTGTCGGTTTTTGATGTTCTCTCCACTGATATGGCGCGTGTGAACCTCGCCTACGTGCTGCGCGAATATCTAACGTCACCCAAGTGCACGTATCCGCGCGCATTGAAGTACGCAGTCGGCATGGCGTACGCTACTCGCGGAAACAACGAAAAGCTTTGCGACGAAATGTCGGTACTGTACCAAATCGAGCGCGAGAAATCGGCCGACTCGAAGTATCCCCCAGATGTGGGTCAGCGGCTGTGCAGTGCGCTCGCCGACGCGGACATGTGGGCCACGAACGAGGAATGGGTTTCGTCTGTCGCCTCGACGCTTCGAGGAGATGGCAGTTTTTCGGATAGCGAGGTTCTCGCACTTTTGGTATCATTGTGCATGTGTTCCGCGCCGTCGAAAACATGTCCAGAACTCGCACGCCTTATACAAGCTGGTATTTCCGAGATGACGCCATCCGGATTGTTGGAGATAATAACTTGGACGAGCACGCTAGTAGTGCTGAATCGAATCACGTCGTTCTATTCCGTGTACAATGCAATCAGCGAGTAAGTTTACATGGCGCGCGACCAACGAAATTTCGTCACCGTTCATAAAACGACCAACATTCGTCGAGTACACGAAAGACGACACCAAAACGTTTTACTGTGCCGGCCGCTCGATGAGTAAAACCGAGCGTTTGATGAGCGAGCGTACACTATCCAAAGAAATCGCCGACTCGTTCACCGCATCGCCCACATTCCCGTGCGCCACGATTGCACTGAGGAACTTGTGCTCGTCATCCTTCAACATCAACGGCGCATAGTCGCGGTCCAGCAGCATGGTCGACGGCCAGCCATTGATGCAAGCGGACAAGCATCCCCTGGCCGCCATGAGTTTCTCATCTGTCCAAACCACGTGTTCGAAGGGCGGCTTGCACAGGAAGAACTCGAAATGCGTGACGCTTTCGGGGTCCAGCAACTCCACGAGCTCGTACAGCTCGCGCTCGGGCAGGTTCTTCGCCATGTCGATCAATTTCGGGTCGGCCCCCGGCTTGAACACGCGCTCGATGTCGAAGTTCGCGGGATTCGAAAAGCCCAGGAACTGGAGGCCGCTTTGATCGATGAGTTTGAACAAACTGTTGATGTCGTAGTCCACCTCATGCGGGTGCAGGTACATGTCCGCGAACGTGGCGTCCTTCTTGTTCTCCGCCGCCCACCGCTCGTTCTCGCGCTTGAGCAGGCGGTTGTTGTCCGGGAGCGCGGCGAAGATTTCCCTGCCCAACTGCACGCCCTTCTCGAAGTCGGTGCACTCGC